>Ga0307514_10005592_pt1 | contig 11144 bp, 10 predicted proteins | sample 16_EM_MG_FD_203088 | JGI IMG/M metagenome (GOLD analysis project Ga0307514, IMG submission 203088) | Populus trichocarpa ectomycorrhiza microbial communities from riparian zone in the Pacific Northwest, United States - 16_EM | ecosystem: Host-associated > Plants > Roots > Unclassified | place... | reverse complement strand
TCCCATTTATTCAATTTTGATGTTTCCATTTAGCCTGCAAGTGGGATTGACATGGTGTTGGACCTACCACATAGCATTTTGACAGTTACTAGAAAGTTTCAATCACCATTATTCTTCATATAAGTGATCTTGATACTACTTCTCGCCATATAAGTATGTCATGGTAGTTGGTCTAGTTTATTTGAAATGAATTGTTTTATACCTTTCAAAGAATAGGTAGTCGAGGAATGCTTCCATTAATAAGTTGATCATATCTGGAAGCTATGAAGACAATGCTAGAATGCTTCCTAAACGAGACTGGCAAACACAGATGTGTTGCATCACATAATTGTAAACTGTTCACAATCCGTACGGTCATCCATCATTTATGTATCATGAGGTTGTTTGAAAGTTTAGTGGCTCCTTTCTATCGCACATTTTGCTTTCTCTTTTGACATGAACAAATTTTATTCTAAAGTCAGGGCTTTTAAGGTGAACAACCTCCTAACCATGAGATTTCAGAACAGTGCAAAAGGATGCTTCTGTTAGCTGTCTAGCTATTTTCTGCAACGAAACTGTGATAATCGGCATTAATTATATAGGACAATTCATTATATGAGAAATTATGTAGGAAAAGAACGCTCATTTTTATCACATGTGCATTCTCTACTCCACTCTCATTTCTGCTTTCTTTTAGCTGAAACATCATATGCCATGATGAGTTCTAGGCCAGGATCCAAAATCTGTTACCCACAGAACTTCTTTCGTGGATTTCCTGACTAGTATTCTGATTTTGTCATAGTCTTCTTTTGTTTTAATAATCAATATCAATATAATACCGCTGTCAATAACTATGATGTGTGCTCTATATGTGCATTGCTTGGGTCTGGACAGACAGTGTATTTAACTAATTAGCATTTGAATTGTCTGACAAGTGTCTGTTAGATATCACAAAAAATTAAGCTGATATTGTCAATTTTTTTCAGTTTTAGCAATGGTTGCTTTTCTTTGCAGCATCTTCTGAGAGTGATTCCTGTTATAGGCATTCTAACCAATAAGAAGGCTTTCAAGCCCACCCCAAATCCCGCTGAAGTGGAAGCAGTATTTGATGCTCCCTTGGAAATGTTCATTAAGGTTAACCTCTTTCACTTTTATTAATTGACTTAACCATTAGGTTTTCTTATAAATAACTATGCATGAAATATTTTGTTCAGGATGAAAATCGACGAGTAGAGGAGAGAGAGTGGATGGGAGAAAAGTATCTGATTCATTTCTTTGACTATGAAACGGGGAATAAAAAGTACTTGATATGGGGTTTAACTGCTGGGATTTTGATCAAAGCTGCTTCAGTGGTCTACCAACGGCCACCAGCTTTTGTGGAGCAGAATCCAAGGTTCAAGTTTCCTAAAGGTGCAAGCAATGATACAGTGACGCGCTGAATAATTCAGGAAAAATATTGTTGGATTGTACTCAGATTCTCGGAATAATCATCCTTCCTCAATAAAAACCCTCACAACCCACACGTGTTGAACCAGTTAAGTTATCAAATGTATGCACTAAATAGCATTGTCAGTAGATAGGCAGAATGCAATATTATCCTTTAGGAAATTGTAAATTGAGGAGACTGATTACTTAAGAGGCAAGGAGTTAACTGGATCAAATTTCAACAAATTCTTCCTTGGGAGTGAATTGCATTTGTCTTCTTCCAACTGCAGTTAATTCTATTGAATGACTTAGAGTTTTTCTGTAGCGAAGTTCTTGATTGAACTGATCCTACCGCTAAAGCTTACACAGCTGTTAATAAACAGCATTGCACTTCTTCAGTCTAATGAAGTGTACCGAATGCCTGCTTTTGTTGACTTGGCTCTATAACAGTAGAGTTGAAGCCGCTTGTGGAATCTTAAACTGCTTGCCTCTACAAATAAAAGCTTTGATTTTCATAGATGCTACTTTTGGTAAAAATGTTCTTTTGTCTTAGAGTTATGCTTCTCCGCAAATTGTACAAGTATTGTTTCCCACATTTTGGAAACATGATTTGTTGTTCAGAGAACAAACATTTACTTCTCATTTAGTTTAGACTTCAGACAAGCCGTAGAAAGAATTAGATGAAAGATGAAAGGAAAAGAATATAGCATGTTTGCTCTTGTTTTCTTCTCTAATCTTTGGACAAAATGAAAAATATGATAAGAGAATCACCCAATAACTTCTTTTCGTGCATGGACATGCCCCCAACGGGCACATTTTTCTCTTTCGAAATCTTTCGTGCTTATCCATCTACCTTTGTTTTCTCTGGTCCAGAAACTTATACAGCGGATGTGAATTTATCAAAATCTACAAAATGTTGATGGACCGTGGCCCGAGCCTAATAATTCCTAGGTAGTTCTCACCTCAACCAGCTCTTTCATGTGCTCCCCCGCCAACCATCTTAAATGATGGAGCACTAGCGATGCTGATATTTCAATTTGAGAGTCGGAAAATTAGTTCTCAAAATTGATTGCTACAAAAGAAAGAAATTTATTAACTTTTTTAAGTTTCAAGAAAAAGGAAACTGACAAGAAGTCATAACTAAGACAACAGAGACCAGCCAAACAATAACATGAGTGAAAAATCCCAGAAACTGTTATCATTAGCTCAACAGCTTCGTCTCTATAAACCTCCTGATTCTTTAAACAACCCAACAAGAAGACAAAACGGGATCCCACAAAGTGCAAAACCAAAAACAGCTGCAGTTCTTATATGTATATTTGAAGGATATGATGGAGATCTGCGTGTGATCCTAACAGAACGCTCTTCAAGACTTTCCTCTCATTCTGGTACAAAAGAGAGTTTTTCTTTATGTTAATAACTATCAAGTCATCTTTTTTACTGGGTTGTACATTTGTATTGCTGGCTATGTGATGTTTTAAAGAAAGAAGAAATGGGTTCTGTTCTATTGCAGGTGAAGTTTCCTTGCCTGGTGGGAAAAGGGAGGAAGGAGATGCTGATGATGTAGAGACTGCCTTGAGGGAGGCTACAGAGGAGATTGGCTTGGACCCTTCTCTTGTTGATGTTGTTACTGTTCTTGAACCATTCATGACAAAGGTTAGATTGTGTTCAATTAAGCAAATTCATTTTCTAGTCATTATTCTTAACCATTCTTGAGGGTCAATGATTTGTTTGATATAGATTACTTATATTATTTATTTGTTACTTATAGATACTTTCATATCATCTTAACACTCTTGGAACAGAATAAATAGTTGCAAGATATACAGTTGATTTTAATTATGTGGAAAGAGGAGATAAAAGAACCAAAATGGATAATATATTGGCATAATAGGAAAGTTTGAGTAGAATATAATGGGTTTGAGTCTTTGCTCATGATTCTGATGTTTAGGGCATTTGCTGTTTTAAGTTGTCAACTATGACAGGAAGACATAATAAAGTGCGATCTTTAACAGCCTATGGAAATGTTTAAACTAATCTCATGATTCTATTTCTTGAATCTGGAATGATAAATTTTCGAGCCTCTTTGTTGTCCTTTCAAGTTTCTTCAGATTATTGATTGAAGTTACAGGCAGAGTGCTTATTTGTTCTCTTTGTTTGTGTTTGAGTTTGTTTTTGGACAAAATATTGGTTCCATATGCAGTATGCTATGACTGTGGTTCCTGTGGTCGGCATCCTGTTCGATAAGAAGGCATTCAATCCAGCTCCAAATGTGAATGAAGTGGAAACAGTATTTGATGTTCCCCTAGAAATGTTTCTTAAGGTTTTACTCTAGTTCGATTTTATCAATTACACTTTGAAATTAAATTTCAGAAGCATTTCTCAGTTCTCACAGGCTTTTCTTTTCTGATGGTGAATACAGGATGAGAACCGGAGGGAGCAGGAGAAAGAATGGATGGGAGACAAGTATCTACTTCATTTCTTTGATTATCATCAGTCAGGGAGTAAAATGTATACAGTATGGGCTATCACTGCTTCAATATTGATTAGGGCTGCATCAGTTGTCTACCAAAGACCACCTGCATTTCTAGAGCGAAAGCCAACATTCTGGAATGGAAATCCTGATAAAGCTATAGATACCTGAAGATCTTGAATTGTCGGTATTGAGCACTATCTTTATACAATAAATTTAGAACCTCTCTACTTTTGATCATGTTGTTTGAAGATTACGCAGAATTCGAGAGACGCGAATGATCAATCTCAAGCACTTCAGAGACATTTGAATTTTCACAGTAGCCAACACCTGATCACAAATGCAAATCATCATTAGCCAACACCTGATCACAAATGCAAATCATCATCAACTGTTCGTTGGCATTGATGGTCTGTCATGGAGAGTACTGAGTAGAGACTATGACCTTGAGCTTCCTATGAAGTTTTGTGTTGTTTGCAGCTTGTAACCATTTGCTTACTTGACTTGCTCTCTTGTAGTGATAGCTAGAACTTGTGATTACACTTTGTAAGGTTGTCGAGGTACTAAATATACAGTCGCATTGATTTCTTTTCAAGGAAAAAACAAAAAAGATTGTGATGTAAGACAAGGAAATAACATAGAAGAGGCAGAATTCCCTGCAGCCCACAGGGTAATAAATAGCAAAAAATGAAGAAGCTGAATTTCCTTCAAGACAGGAATTATATAAAGTAAATAAGAAAGAAATCATACATAAATAAGTAGATTGTTGGTTGTTAATATCATATTCTTCTTTTTTGCATCCCAAGGATCTTTTGGGATTTTTACTCTTTTTTAGTATTAAAATCAAAATAGATATTTATAAGAAAGATAATGATTAAAATTTTGAAGAACAAAAAATTTTTTATTCAAAATTATTTCCAGTCATTCATGTATTTTCTTTTGATAGTAATATGTATTTTTATTGAAAGCATAGTTTATTGAATAAAAACTAATGACAATTAAAAAACATTCATTAAAATTAAATTATTCCAATTAAAGAAGAACAAATGCATAGAATAAAAAAATCATCTCCTTATTTATGTATGATTTTTTTTGTTTTTTATGAAAACATGTTTTTTTATTTGAAGCATTGTTTTTTAAATAAAAAATTACTATGATTGTGAAAGCAAGTTTTAATAATTAAAAAACCATGACTTAATCTTTTTCACATATCTATATGAATAAATTTAAGAATAATAAATCTAAGAAAATTATATAAAAAATAAGTATTTTATTCTTATTGAATATTAACGACTAAGATTTTGAGAAATTTTTCATATTAGGTTAATATATAATTATTCATAAAATAATGACTAATAGTACTATAAAAAAGCTCTAATCTTCTTAAAAACTATGATATAATTGGATAATTGTTTAAATATCATTTTAACAAACTTATTTAAAGATATTTTAATTCCAAAACTTAGAAATAAAATAAAATAAAAGGTTAGGGGTTGTTTAACAAATAAGTCAAGTGTGCCTGGGCCTGACAGGACAGCAAGCGCGTCTAGCTCGAAAGAAAGGTACAGAGATGCATGGGTATGAAAAAAGAATGTTGTGTGCTTAACTTTCTTTTACTAAAAAAAAGTGGTAAATAAAAAGTTATTTGCCTTTATTTTTTTAATAAAATGAACGACGCATTATCCGTCCTTGCTTGGGCAAACAACACTTCATCTTTTAATTCAAATTCTAATGACTTTTAGTAGTAGGAAACTAATCTAAAATCATTTCCAAGCTTAAAACATCATTCAATCCATTAAGAAATCATAAATCAAACCAAAATATAAGGGTATTAATCAACATTTTGTGTCATATTTTAAGAGAAAAATCATCTTCATTGAACTTTTTTTTTAAAATAAATTTATTAATATCAAGATCAGTCTTATAGGTCGCAATGTTGTTTGGCAAATACTATCTCTTATCTCTCAATATTCAGGGGCTAAAATGTGAAAAATAAATAAATTGGGATTGAAATGTAAAAAGTTAAAACAAAAGGGACAAAATACATAACCAAAACTTTAGGGACCAAATTAAAGGTCAATGTGTTTTTTTAACAATTAAAAATGAAAAATGATTTTTTTTTATATAAAATTTTATCCTTATTCTTTCATTTTTATTTTTTACTTTTACCTAAAATTTTATTTTATAACATCGATTTTCAATTTAAAATTAAATTTTTGTTGACACTTCAGAAAGAGTTCAACATATTAATATAATCTGAGATGGTGAAATAAAATAAAATAAAATAATCAAAATGAAAAAAACATTATAGAAATGAAATGAACATATGAGGATATGAGTACGGGAAACAATGATTTTCCCAATTCCAAAACGCAGTTATTAGGTTATGTTTGTTAACTGATTTACTCGTGTTTTAAAAAGTTTTTTATTATTATTATTTTTTTTTAAATTAATATTTTTTAATATTTTTAAATTGTTTTGACATGCGCTAATATTAAAAACAATTATTTTCATGGTCCAAAACCTGATGATAGTATTTTTGAAAGTCTAGTTTTTTTTTTTCTTAAGTTTGTTTTTTAAAAATATATTAAAATAATATATTTTTATTTTTTTAAAATTATTTTTTTAATATCAACAAATTAAAATAATTTAAAAATATAAAAAAATAATTTTAAATAATTTTGTTTTTAAAAAAATCATGAAACACATATTATACGGCAACCCAAATCAACGTAGAAATGTACGGTACAATAAACAGGATTTGTAAATTAGGAAACAGTGATCTTCACAGTTTCAAACTTTCAAAACCCGAGTTTTTTTAGTTTGTTTTATCGTTATCGTTATAATATAATTTCCGGTCTTGACTTTCAAGAACATGATTTCACCGTAGATCCTGAAACAAGCTAAACAACATCTTCGGACAGAAAGTAGCGGTCAAAACCCAAAAAATGGCTTCTGAAAATAGGGGAGAGAAATCCCAGAAGCTCATATCATTATCTCGACGGCTCAGCCTCTACGAACCTCCTCCCCATCTAAACAACCCGGCCAGAAGACAACATGGGATCCCAAAATCTGCAAACCCCAAAAGAGCTGCAGTTCTCATCTGCATCTTTGAAGGAAATGATGGAGAACTTCGTGTAATCCTCACACAACGCTCTTCACAACTCTCTTCTCACTCAGGTATGAAAATAATCACCTTTCTGTCATGTGTTTGCTTTCAAGTCATGCTTTTCATTGTAATAGAATGATGTTATGTTTTGTTCTTTTTGAGGGCCAAATAGGTTGTGTTTCGACGCAGGTGAAGTGGCCTTGCCTGGTGGAAAAAGGGAGGAAGGTGATGCTGATGATATAGCAACTGCATTGAGAGAGGCTAAGGAGGAGATTGGTTTGGACCCTTCTCTTGTTGATGTTGTTACTGTTATTGAGCCATATATGACCAGGGTTTGTGTTGAATTTCTCAAATTCAGTTTCTATTTTGCTATTTTGTGGGAAAGAGATGATTTATTTGATCCATACAATTCAGTAACACTTGCCAAAGTAGCTTAAGATGGATGCTTTGAAATCTAATTTTGTTTATCATACTGAATGACCCTGGTCAAATCAGAAATCAGAGGTGGTTCAAGATAATTGGTCGATTGCTTGATTAATCTGGAGAGGGAGAAGAAGATAGAAATCCGAAAAAACTAAGCCATTGTTTAGAATGAAGTGTGACAAAATAAAATCGTGGGTTTTGAGTCTTCACTCATCAAACTGAGGTTTGGATTTAGGTTCCTTCACTTTTTTGCTGTCTTAAGCCTTAAATCTGGAGATTGTAGCCTTAAATCTGGAGATTGTCTGCTGCACGGTGAAAGACAGGAAGAAGTTAATAATCTATAACAACTTGCAAGCCATCTATAACTCATCTAGTAATTCTGTATCATTACCCATCCTTACCTGGAATGGAAATTTTCCAGGCCTCTCTGATATCCTCGATGAGTATCTTCAGATCATTAGATGAATCTGCAAGTAGATTTTTTGCTTGTTCTCTTTGTTTGTAAATTCCGTGTTGTGTTTGGTAACGCATTCGCATTTTGTTTGAAAGCCTTTTACATAGTGCGTTTGAGCTGAAAAAAGCATCAAGTTAGTGTCTTTTCATATACTTTTGGATAATTTTGATATGTAGATGTCAAAAACATCAAATAGCACTTGAAAAACATCAAAAAGCACATGAAAAGGCATCAAAATCAAATTCGACACTCTTGCAAAAACACTTGCACCACATTACTAAACACACATTTTGTTTTTAAACTAGTTCTTGATTCTGTGTGCAGTTTCATGTGACTGTTATTCCTGTGATTGGTATACTGTTTGACAAGAAAGCATTCAATCCAACTCCAGATGCTAGTGAAGTGGAATCAGTATTCGATGTTCCCCTAGAAATGTTTCTTAAGGTCTTACTCTAGTTCTGTTTATCATTTACATAGTAATTAGCCTAAAAAAGATTTATGGCTTCCTCTCTTTTGATGGTGAATGCAGAACGAGAACAGGAGAGAAGTCGAGGATGAGTGGATGGGAGACAAGTTTCTATGTCATTTCTTTGACTATCAGTCAGGGGAAAAAGGTTTTATTATATGGGCTTTCACTGCTGCAATATTGATTAGAGTTGCTACAATTGTCTACCAAAGACCGCCTGCATTTCTTGAGCGAAGGCCGACATTGTGGAATGGAATTCCTGATAAAGATCTCGCCAAGCTATAGATCCTTGGCTTTTTTATTTGTGCCAACCCATTCATTTAACCATGTTCTTTGAAGATATATGGAAAATGTTTCAAAACAGCATATAATCTGAAGCCCTTTTTCCTCTCCATTTGATTAGCTATTCCTAAATTTTCTGCTCACTATTAAAAAAAATAAAGGGAAATGTTTGACCATAATATACTCAACATATGGAATACATGGCTTGACCTTCTTGTAATTGATATCAAGAAGTATTCAAATAACAGAATCTGTAAAATAAACCTGGAGTGTTATTTGGCAACTCTTGTACAAAAGCATGTAGCCCCAGGTGACAAAGGAGAAGATAAAATAAGTAATAGCAGATATTGCAGGCATGGCATCTTCTCTTCAGTTTAATACAAAATCCTCAATAACAGGTACAATCCATGATTATATTTGTAGAATTTTTAACAAAGATTGCGTGAAAAATAAAAACATGATAGAAACAGAAAAAATGTAATTCGAGGGACTGTTACAAAAAATTACAGAAGTGGACATCTAAAAATACTGGCTTCAGCTAAAAACCTCATAAAATTTCTCACTGACAAGTAAACCTGAGTCGATTGACTCCAAGGGATCCTTCCGAAGACGGTGTCTTAAACAATTGGGGATGACAGTAGCAATATCTTCTGCAGTTACTTGATCCCTACCCTTCAGGGCAGCAAGAGCTTTTGCAGCTCTATTCGTCACAATGTCTCCTCTCAATCCATCAACATTCAGCTCTGAACAAACCTTGGAGATTTTAACCTTAAGATCATGATCTATTTTTACAGATGAAAGAAAACTCCTAGCTGAGGAAATTTGTTGCTGGAGTTTCTCTTGCTCAGACTTGTAAGACTCGCGAAATTCCTTTGGATTTTTGTCAAATTGAGCTCTCTCTTCCACAATTTTAACTCTGAGCTCTGCATCCCTAACAGTCCCCACTTGTGCGTGCATTCCAAATCTATCAAGAAGCTGTGGCCTTAGCTCTCCTTCTTCAGGATTGCCAGAACCAATCAAAATAAATCGTGCAGGATGTGAAATTGAAATACCCTCTCTCTCCACTGTGTTCCACCCTGATGCAGCAGAATCTAAAAGAACATCCACCAAGTGGTCATCCAAAAGATTAACCTCATCAACATAAAGAATGCCTCTATTAGCTTTAGCAAGAAGACCCGGCTCAAATGCCTTTACACCCTCGGTGAGAGCCTTTTCAATGTCAATTGTACCACACACCCTATCCTCTGTAGCTCCCAATGGCAAGTCAACCATATTAATTTTAGTCAGGACAACAGTGAGATCCTCCCCTTTCACAACACTCTCCCTGACTTCAATACCCATCGACTCTGGATCTTCCGGATCTGAGTTATAGGGGTCACCAGCAACCACCTTAATTTCTGGAAGTAAATCAACCATGGACCTAACAGTGGTGGACTTTCCGGTCCCTCTATCACCCATGATCATGACACCTCCAATCTTGGGATCAATCACATTTAGCAAAAGGCACAGCTTCATCTCATCTTGCCCTACTATAGCAGCAAATGGATATACTGGTCTCTGGCTTTCCTTAGCAGCAGCCTTCTGGGCCTATACAAGTCGAAAATACAGCAATTCATATAACCTTGCAAAGCACATTCTCTTTAACATAATGCTTTCTAGAGGTATAATTCTCTCCCTTCCACAAAGTCTTAGAAATGATGCATTGTTTAGTGGCCATAGACATTAATTAATTGACAAAATTTAAGCTTTCAAAATAAACATCTCAACTAAACCAAGTTGTCAAATCTTATTCAAACACCACATAACTCTTAAAAATGAACAACACTGTACTAAAGAAATCAAATTTTGATCTCCAAATAGCATATGCCAACAACAATTAAATTGAAAGCAAAGAGAGAAGGGAAGGAAACCTTACCTCCTGAACAGAGCCAATGTCAGTAGCAACACTGGCAACTGCAACATGAAACTGAGGCCTCCCTTTCTTACCCACAAGACCAATCCCTCCATAATACTTCCTCCCAAAACTTAGCCCTGCAAAAAGCCACAAGCTACCTTAACTAAAAAATAAGAAAATCCACAAAATGTAGAATCTAATCACAAATAAAGCATAAAAAAGAGGTGGGTCAATCTCAAATGCACATAAATCTTGAAAAACAAGGAAAAGTATGAATTTTGAAGAGGAAAAATGGAGTGGGGTTTAGCTTGTTTAATGTACCTGAGGAGGTTAAAGAGAGAGAAGGAATGGAGAAAGGTTTAGACGCCAAGATTGCAGAGGAAGAAGTTCCAAGTATGGTTGCCATCTGCAACTGAATTTGAAGAAGAGGTTTGTGTTACTATGATTGTTTGTGTTTTATTTGCAGCAGCTTGGCATTTGGTTTTCTACTGGTCTGTTAGGTTTAGGATAAGATGATAGATTTCATGCGCATCTACTTTGCTCTTTAGAGGCCTCTGCTTTGTCACTAGTTTTTTTTTTTTTTTTTTAATATATTCTGAGAATAAAAATAGTTAAATAAAATAAAAGGAGTTGAAAATT
>Ga0307514_10005591_pt1 | contig 11146 bp, 13 predicted proteins | sample 16_EM_MG_FD_203088 | JGI IMG/M metagenome (GOLD analysis project Ga0307514, IMG submission 203088) | Populus trichocarpa ectomycorrhiza microbial communities from riparian zone in the Pacific Northwest, United States - 16_EM | ecosystem: Host-associated > Plants > Roots > Unclassified | place... | reverse complement strand
ATATATACACTTTGGGGGCTAAAAAATTTCCAATTATTTCTTTCATAGAATTATTAAAATGGTGCATGTGACTGAAGTTTAAATTAAATTCACCACCAAGTTCATGCACACCTGGCACTTGGCGACCATTCTCATTCTCATTGGCGCAACTCTATTGTGGCGTCACTTGAAGTTCAAGTAACCTCGAACTGCCATCAGCGACACCACAAATATGGCGAATACTGGACAATATTGCAGAGACTGCAAACACCACCAGCATGACAAAAGCCGCAGGTACCAGAAAGCAGGTGCCAGAAAGCTAAAAACCGCCGCTACAGCATCTGCTACAGCTACCACAACCCCACGACCATGACCTCGAGATGAGGTTGAGCGGATCATTGCTTGAATGGAAGATCATGAGGGAGAGATACGAGGCAAGCAGGTTCAATGGCATAAGGAAGTTAAGGAACAGGTATTTGCAGATAAAGAGCACAGAAAATGGGTATCATGAGGAAAGCTTGGAAAGATGCCGAAAGCAATGTAAGAACGTTCAGGGTGGGGAGTTGAACCTGAAGAGAATGAACAGGCAGTCCATTAATGAGGTAATTGCAGCGGAGATGCCTTTTTTTTTGGCGTTTGGGGGAAATGCATACCTATGGGGTTCACGTCAGAGAAGGCAAGAAATGCATTCTCTGGATATTCGCGAATATACTCCGTAGGCTTCAAGGATATCAGCCTGCACTGGTATCACGAGATAGATACTGGTGTGCAGCAATGGCTTCTTGTACTGCACAAAGATCTTGTATATGCTCTTCCGATTCCACATCATCAAATAAATAAGAATTGCAATATCAATGTCTTTAGAACTTGGGCTCTTTGAGGCATGTGGTTGTTAGTGTACCGGTATGCTTAGTTAGTGGCTTGCGCTAAAAACCATGTGGTTGTGAATTGATACCTATCTGCTCTGGTGCCGACACCACCGTTGAAGAATACAGGTATCAATTGAGGCACAGCGCACAGCGTACCAGCTGATAGAAAGTAGAGATTTTCTGATGGAGCAGAAATCGCAGTCAAAAGTGGCAGTGGCGAAACGAAGATTGCTTCCATACTGGCTGGATCCATCCACCACGCCTTTTGCTTGTACCTAAGGGTCCTTCCCAAAAATGATCCTGCCACGTGATCTACAATTATCCCCTACAAGCTACCCTACCTATTCCTTTTAACCATCTCGAAATTATTATCTTCATATTTGGTAGCTGAAGAGTTTCGGTTCCTTGTTCAAACAGTACAGTACATATACACAACTTCTCTCTGCGTCCCGTCGAGGAGACGAGACTGAGTTTCCTAGCGCCTTCGTAAATATAGAACCCGTTCTAGATATATACATATATAGCCCCGAGGAAATGAGTAGTTTCATGGCAACAAAAAAAAATACCTTTGCCAGTGTTTTGGGATTTTTTTATTTAGGGTAATGGTTGTAAGTATGCAGGAACCCAAGCCACCCAACCCAATACATACAGCTCCAAAAATATTCACATATGTAGAAGGCTATCCCTTAATCACACTGTATGCACTACTAGCATTTGGGTTTACAGTTAAGAGATATGCAACACCATTGTATAAATCCCTTGGTGGCTCTAGTTTCAGCAGAATCAACCTGTAAGCTTCATCCTTATACTGTAGAGTACAGAGCTATGAGTATGGGTTCTGCAGATCTGCATGCGGCCTCATCTCAACATACTTGAGTTTCCAGATTCTATTTTCAGGAGAGCGTAACAAATTTGTTTGTGCTGGAAAATTATAGATTGAATTGTTTCTTCTATTTAAGACAAGCGTAAATCCAAATGACACCCAGCTAGGAACTTCAAGGGGCCTCGCTCCGCAGGATCGTTGCTGATTTATAAAACGCTCCTTCTGCCAGTACTAAGAGTAAACATGATCTTAGTACACTTCAGCTAAATGATGGCAGATTTAGTTCCCTACACAATCTTCGTGAGCAATTTCCCAGTATTCTTCCCACTCAATAACCTCTCCATTCCCTCCGGTATCCCCTCGAATCCCGTCTCAAAAACAGTCGTGAGAGTTTTCACTTTCCCCTCCCGCAACCACCCTTCCAACTCCCGGAAACCATTCGGAAAATCTGCTGCATGATGCATGACGTTTAACCCCTGGATTTTAACCCCACTCATGATGATTCTCCGCAATTCCTTGACGTAGGCTCTGTCATCTGAATTATCGTTATCATAGCCGCCAATTGCCCCGCAGGCAACCACCCGCCCGCCAATTCTCATTCGCTTGAGCATCATATCTAACATCGCCCCACTGACATTGTCGAAATAGAGGTCGATACCTTTGGGCGTAGCTGCACTAAGGTCGGCCTCAAATGTTGGGGACTTGTAGTTGAGTGCAATATCGCATCCGAGGGACTTGATCAGAGTCATTTTCTCTTCTGAACCAGTGATTCCAATGACATTGGGGATTTTTAGAACATGTTTTGCGATCTGGGCGACTATGGCACCAGTGGCACCAGCAGCGGTGGAGACAACAATCGTTTGATCATTGCTGGTGGCCTCTCCACATTTGAGAAGACCATAATAGGCGGTTAGACCCTATACAGAGCAAATATATGAGCCCGCAGGTTAGTAAGGGATTTGGGGGTCTCGAGGAACCAGGTAGTATTCTTTGAAATATTGTTCATACCGTCGTCCTCATCGCAATAAAACCCCCTGCATCTCTTGCCTGTTCTTCCGTCAACTTTGACAACCCAGGCGGGAAGCGAGTCTCCGGATCCTCGAAGAGTATGTATTCGCTCCATCTCAGCATTCCCCAAACCAAATCCCCTTTCTTGAATCCATCCTTGCTACTCTCCACTACCTTTCCGATACCCCAAGACTTCATAACCTGCCCTGGTTTAACGGTGATATAAGAGCCCTCGGCACCAACCCATGTTCGCTGCGAAGGGTCGTTAGATAGAAGAATGGGTTTGACAATCACTGCTTTCTTGTTGGCGAGGTCTCCAGATTCAGTTAGGGAGTTTTCTACAAGTTTAAAGAATTGAGAAGGTTTTTCATTCTTTTGGGGGTGGTGGTCTAAGATCCATTGTCGGGTTGTGCTGGGTACAGTGGACATGATTGGGGTGTTGTGCCAGGTGGGAAACGTGCACTTTCTTTTAGACTAGGGCACTCGTGAGAAGTAAAGAGGTTGATATTCTGGTTGGAAATCACAAACTTGATCGCAACGTAAACAGACCCTTATAAACCTCTTCAACTGACGTCATTCTGTATTACCAGGGTATTGTACCGAGGCTGTAGCTTAAGCCGATAGGTAGGGATTTCGGGTGTGATATGCACTTTTTCAAGCGACAGACTTGAGGACGTTAAGCAGAAACGATACACCGTCCTTGCATTCGGCATTCTAGGGGTGCATGCAAAGCAGGGAGTATTGCATGCATTTTGAAACACCCTCGGAAACAATCATCGGCCTCGATTTCCTCTTGCAGGTTTTGTGACCGATGAATTACCGGGGTTCTCCCAATTTGAGTTCTAAGTCCGACTCCACTATGATTCTGGTTGGTACCTATCAGCTGCAGTGTTGAGTGAGTACTCCGTAGCTTCAAGTCAATTGCGAATTATTGTCACCAACCGCACTCTCACAGCAATTTCTGGTGCAGAACTACAAAACCCTTTATATATGATACAGCATATATTTGCTTCTTCGGAGTGTACCGGTAGTTTCACCTGATGGGCTTACTTTCCGGCGAATCACTGCACTGTGACGAATCATTAAGGCATGATTAGTACCCATGAAATGCATGTCATCACACACATACGGCATACCAACGTACTATCTATGAATTGGGGCGAGTTCTTAGGTTGTTATGTATACGGTATGCTTCTGAGATGCTAGTTGCAATAGCGTAATTGTCATACACCAGTCTGTGGATTTTAGTTTACCTCTACAGTGCCCTGAACGGGTCACTGTTGTTAGATCCCAAGGCCGCTGAGACCGGCGGAAAAATTACCTGATTAGGCCCGATTACCAAGACAGAAGTTTACCCGCTATACCGCTATAGGAATAGGTTCCGTACCTAGGTAAGGCACGTGAGAGTTTGACAGCATCACGTGAGTGATTTACAGAACCATAAGATGATGAGCAACTATATTTCATCACATCATCCACGCCAAAGCCATGTAGGAGTTCTTCGGAATCGACCAGTGAGGTGTTTCCATCCAACTCCTCAAGCCTCCTCATCTCATTCTTGGTGCAGCATCCAGCTTTGTAAAAGGTGTTGCCTGCGGAAATGCATGATAGCCCCTTTAGCGACTCCCGGCATCTCTTCCCTGCGACCTGTAATCTGTTATACCAAACCCTGCACAACACGGTAGCTGCCGGCGCCTAATGGAAATATGTTTCTGTTGATTTGAAGTCATGCTGGGGGTAGGGACTTGGAAATATGGTAGTATCCCCTCTGGCAGACCTTCCATTGGTGTAAATTTAGGATCCTGGATTTGGACATGCAGACACTTTGACGGAGAATCAACAATCCATACATTGTGATCTACTAAGTAGACTTTCGCAGATTCATCGATAACCACATCTCCCCCTATAGCCTCATTGCCATTGGAAATACTCAATAAGGTGTATAAATTTTGATTTATGACAATAGGCATGCCCTTTGTGAAAAGGAATAACCCTGGCCCTGGCGAGTCACCCCCGTGATCAACGATCGCTATTCTTCAATATGAATTGTAGGGTCAGTTGAATAATGGGATGCCATAAAAATATAAACTGGTTGTTGCCGGGATTGTGCTGACGAAGTTGATTTGAACGGACGATAACTTTGGCGCTGCTCCCACCAGTTGGGATCACCGTAGAAACGCCATCTCCTACTTCACCGATAAGTGTCATATAATTACCCATTGTGGTATGCCCCATACGAAGTCTTCTTAGCAATGAACAATAAGCAATATCATCATGCTGGCGCATCTGCTCATCCAAAAGAACCACATGAGTAAAAAGAATGCCAGAGACGTTTTCTCTCCTCATTACTATTAAGCTCTGAATCAGTTATATCTGGAACAGGTTCCTACAATGCCTGCCCCATTACAGGTGGAAACTGGGAAAAGTCTCCACAAAACAATATGGCCTTCAACCCCACCAAATGTTGCATCGCTATCTCGTATAGCACGACATTGCAGTTCAATCTCTTGGAGCGTTGTTAATGATATCATGCTGAGTTCGTCAAGATGACAACCGTTTTAACTTCAGAGATGAACACCATCCTGCCCCTTTGACTGGAGTCCAACAGCGCCATGGACAGTAATCCCATTGATGTTGTCTGCGGCGGCCCCACTAGTGGCTGTAATTTGCAACGCTTCTGTAACAACTATTTAACATAAGGGCTCTGAAGATGTATGGGGTTTTCTTCCCTAACCTCGCATGTGCATCAGCTCGAGCATATACTGAATGGCGGTTATGACGGCAGGGACTGGCCCGTGGGGAGGAGAGAGCCATAGTCTAGATAGGCTGAATGCGATTAATGATTCCTTAAAAATGGCAGTTATGAACAAGGCCCGGGAGAACCCAGGGCAGGTATTGCGTGAAGTTCTACAGAAGCCAAAGCAGCATTGCATACAGCGGGAACAACTAAACCATAAAGAAGCACAAGGAGAGGTAAAGAAGCATCACAAAGAGACCCAGTTCTACCTCAACAACGGGTACTGGTCCTCAATTGTTAAAATATTGAGTCTGCTCATGCTCTAGCGGATACAGTGCCAATGTCTCATTCCACCAAGTGCTCTCTTCTTGTGTTTGCAAGCTTTGTTTTTTCAGTGTTTCAGGGCAGGAACGGCGCTAGGCTACACCCGCAGCGTCCGGGATACCTCGCATTGGACTTTGCACGCAACATTGTGGCGTGGTGATTATTAATATTGCGGGTTGTCCACAAGTTCCGCATTTGGTCATACTACTTTAGGAAGACTTTCGTGAGGGTAGATTTAGTTATAGGATAGTTCATATTCTCGGCACAAATATGTGCCTTTTCCCAACCACACGCATTACAGATAGATGGCAAGGGTTCAAGAATTTTTTAAGCTAAGGACCTCTGGATTCGATAACAATCACTCATTCTATTCAAACACAAAAAGCAGTGCAAGTGGTGACTTGGTGTGTGTCTTCCTTCCCAGCATAATCATACTACAGTATAATACAAAGCTGAAATCTGTGAAACAATTAATGCATGACGAAATTTTTTTGCAAACAAATGTACACTCCAACTCACCTCCCTGCTTAGCAAGAGGTTTTGATATTGGTAGCAACACTGTAGATCCACTGCTGAGCCTGGTTGACCCACCGCTGGAGGCGCCCTTGGACAAGTCATACTCGCTATCGCCTGGGGCCCAGGAGTCGCAGTTGTTGGTTACACCTCCACTCTTGCCCACTTTGGCATGCTGACGTGTTGTGCACAGAGAGGCTAGTTGGTACCTCATCAGCTGTATCACAGGTATGGTGCACTGAGAGTACAGTACATATCAATTGATCCCGAGGCATATAGGTAATTACTCAATATCTACTTTAAGGATATATTGCACTGTATATGTACCCTCCTATGATGACAGGGGCTTTGCAGTAACCACAATGCAGCTGGGGAAAACCCAATGCCAAAGGAATGTTTTCCTGCCCTCAGGGTATTATCGTAGCTATATACGGGGGGGGGAATGCCAGGCTCCAAAACACTTGCTCAACTATAGTCTCCTATGCCTCTGGTAAAGCTTTAGCAAGAGCTGAATCGTCTCCGTGGGCTTTACCTACCACATCCTTCACCGTTGATCCTCAAGAACCCACATGCTAGCTATATTCCCCCGTTGGGGTGGACCTACTGTGGTGTTGCTATTGGAGCTCATTTAGACTCAGAGGCCATTACAGCTTAGTTTCGTCAGGTATTAATGTACTTCAGAGATGACGCCGCACAAGGTACAAGGATTTGGTAAATGCAAGAATACTTATCCACCCTGCCTAGGTAGTTGCTTGAGCGGCGCAGTAGCTGTGCCGTAAATGTAGAGTACATACACAAAACTGAGGCTGGACATACCTATGCTTCAGATTTCTGCGTCTTACACCACCTTCTGTTATGGATATCTGCCTGCATTAGTTTGGCGGGCACCTAGAGATGCCTACATAGAGGGCACTGGATATGTTTCAGTAGTAGACTGAGAGTTTGGAGGATTGCATATCAGCATGGTAAAAAAGGGGCAAAAATGAAGGCTCCATCCGTGGTTCGAACACGGGACCTCTCGCAGACAAGCTGAGTACTCAGGGTGCAACCCTAAGCGAGAATCATACCACTAGACCAACGGAGCATGAGATGATGACTGACGATCAATACTTTATTATATGAACTACTATAGGCAATACAAATGTACCACTATATACGTACATCATTACCTACCTAGCTGAATACCTATTATACCACACACCGCTCTTTTAAAAATCTGCGGCGGTATGTTCTCCACAACGTGTGTATGAGCGGTCCGTGGTTCTGCATAGGTGCATCCCAATTTTGTGATTGAAAAAAACTGGGAGAGCCTCCTCTTGATGTTGGTATCTTACAGGCTTAATTTTATATGCGTCGATTTCAATATCGTACGTGAATCCCGAGAACCCCTGCTTTATAGTCCTCTCAAGCTGCAGATATTGGACACAAACGCATTTTTCAGTGCTAGATAGCCAAGGCTCGATACATACGGACCACAGAAACCCACCTTTAGATGCAATGTAGCCCCAGTAGTTTTTGAGTAGAAATAGGGATGTGTATGATTTGGGTGTTTTTTGTTGGTTTTTAGTTTTTTAAGAACATAGTGCAGCCGAACTGAAGCCTTTCCGTGAGGTTGTGTGCCGGTGACTATAAATGCACTCTAGATTGCCCGAATATTTTACAGTCCCGTTTCTGTCAACCCGCGTAAATTTGCTTCCAAGCCTACCCTACATGCCTTGAAAGAGTATACCATGCTAAGGCATTGAGGGTACATACTGTAGAGTCTTACGACCGACACAGAAAACCACAGAAAAGTAAGGAAATAAACTCGTCATGGTCAAGTGTTGATTCAGGGTAATCACTGGACACAAACGCTCTGTACATGAGTTCAGAATTGTTTAACGAGACTACTGTTTAGCCACCAGCGCTTTGGAAGGGGTTTGGAATCTTGCCTGGAGGAAAATTCTACGACCCGAATGTCGCAGCGACTTGATTGAGATACCCCCTTGGTCTGTCCGTGTAACCTCTTAATAGGGCAATTGTCCTCGCCTAGGAAACTGTTCCATTGATGTGCGCACCATAATATCCTCGGGCGAGACTGCTGGAGGGGGTCATGTATGACCTGGGATTTGGGCATTTTGTCATGTACTTTCCAAAGTATGGAGAAAGCTCTCCATAATCTGGACGCCAACTGCGTGCGTACGGCCATTGGCGCCACTCACAGAGTGCTAGTCCATGATACCAGCTGCTTCAGTGTTGGTGTAGTTAGACTTCGTAGCCTTCAGTGAGGATATTCTCCACTTCTGCATGCAGGAGGACTTAGTTTTTGTACAAGGTTTCGATTAGCAACGTTACCATAAACTTGGGTCTGGGAATATAATTTGACCTCCTTTGGTCATTTAGTGTCAACAGAATGGATTGATTACAGTAGCTGACGCCCTGGGCCAGGAATTCAACAGGGGTACAATAAACCGTAGAATCATATCCAGTACATATCTGGTATATATGAATACACCAGTCGCAGTGTATTCTTATGTCGCGGAACGAGAATTCGCACTGTTCGCAGTGGAAAAGTAAAAAGGTATTCCTTACGCAGGACGATGATTGCTATCACACTGTTTGCAGTGTGATGATTATGGCGGTGTATTCTTATATCGTGGAACGGGGAATTCGCACTGTTCGCAGTGGGGAAAGACAAGAAGTATTCCTTACGCAGGCCTAGGACGATGATTACTATCACACTGTTCGCAGTGTGGTGGTTGGGTTCGTGTCATGATAGAAGACTGTTCCCCAAGCACTGTCAAATACAAAGAAAGAGAGAAAACACTGCCTCATATACCATCCATTCTCCTATTATTCTGTTTGTTCCCCTACGCATTGCATCATCCAAACAAACTGATTCTCCAAACGACATTCCCCCCAAACGACACTCTCCCCAAACGACACTCCCCCCAAACGATACCCCACATGATTCCCCACGCTTACGTGATTACACTTCAACACGGTATGTACTCCTGTAAGTGCCTGGGGCGGCTGGGGAAAAGATGCTAGCGTATTATTTGGTTTTTAACGACCCGGCGCTACTGCAGCAACAATATGTACATTTAGTTAACTACGAGCTGTGAAGTCAACATTCTCATCCCCAGTCTCAGTGCCAACATCTATCGTAGTATCTAAGTCCTGTATCCAATCTCCAATTTGTAAAGCGTCGGAAGGCATATTTTTGACTGACAGCTCATGATCAACTTCCATCGATAGGTAAAAAAAGGCATACTCTGCGGAAGCTAGATTGAATAATCAGGCTACGTTTCCAGTGAAGTATATCCCATGCTTCTGCAACACACTTGATCATGCAAATGCGTCTATCTCCAACTGAGAACTAATTGTTCAACCACTTCTCTGGCTCTCGATCCATCTCTTCATCAACTACTTTCCATAGTATTGCCTTGAATATTTGATTGACAGCAACATCTAAGGGTTGTACCAGGCCTGTGCAACCAGGTGGAATTTAACTATAGGTTATATCATGGCTTTTAAGTAAAGCTTTCACCTCTGGTGATGTATGAAATGATACAACACCAAGAGCTAAGGGTCCAGGGCCTTGTTGAAAAGCAGCAATTAAATCATGATTGATCCATGATAGAGTAGTTGCTTCATTGCAATATGCAGTATCATTGAAACTCACATAGACTCGGGAGTCATATTGGGTTTTTTCCTGATGCTGAATATGTGTAGTTTTGGATCCCTTTTCTCGGAAAATAATATGTGGTTTCACACGCGGTATTTCATCTGCAAATACACAGAGAACTGAGGTTGCTTGTGTCTCACTCTCTGAGTTGGGCCAGACTGGAACTTTCGCACTCCTGTGGAGCGTGGGGTAGAATCGTATTTTTTGACGTCTTGCCTGGCCTATGTACAGAAAGCAAGATGAATTCGAAGCACTTGACAAAACGTTGGATATTGAAGAACTGAGATGCTCAACTAACACGCAATTTTACTCACCTACCGGTACCGTACATTTGTAAATATGTAGGTAAAAGGGAATGCTCGTATAAGTCGCTCGTCGTCAACCCTTGTTGCTGCAGTAGTGCCAGGTTGTACTATGGTGCCGGCAGTCTTGAGGGTACCATTCTTGGCAAAATGGGACATTCGTCCTAACCCTTAGTCAGCACGGGTTTATTTTTTTTATTTTTTTTATGTGACGTGAAATAGATTGCCAACCACAACAATAATGTCTCCATTGCGAAGGTATCTCCAAGGGTTACGGGATACCATTCCTCATGCACTTGAGGCTGTACCTGAGGTGACTATATGGCGATTTTATCAAAAGTGCCAACGGACGATGCAAGCATATCGTGAGGGTTGCCAACATGGTACTGTGGAGTTTAAAGACCGTGTATACAAAAGCCACCGCAGAACTCATGTACTGAATGGAGACTAGTCTGGCCCCCACACCATGCAGATATATATTGCCTATTTTGCTAATTTTAGTCACTCTTGGCATGGGACATTTATTGGCTCTCACATACAAAATGGTCTTTTCTTTTTACCTATCTACTCACTCAGTTTTTTTAATACTTTTTTTTTACAATGTAATTATTGTTCTCCATAGCCAAGTCTATCGATTTTACATTAAAAATATTCGAGATCTGTTATGGTGGTGTTGTTGATACGTTCTTGGCACACCCCCTTAAAATGATACCCTCAAGACTGCCGGCACCATATAGCGATGATAATGACTTCAGATTAGTCACATAATGATGACTCATGCATCAAGACATGACATCTATGCTACCACGGCGCTCGGCCCAAGAGGGTAACAAACTATGAGAGTTGTGTTAGGCACAGCGGAGTAGTAGGTGTATATGCTGATTGCAGACTTGTATGCTGGGGCACAGTAGGAGTCGAGTGCAT
>Ga0307514_10005590_pt1 | contig 11147 bp, 11 predicted proteins | sample 16_EM_MG_FD_203088 | JGI IMG/M metagenome (GOLD analysis project Ga0307514, IMG submission 203088) | Populus trichocarpa ectomycorrhiza microbial communities from riparian zone in the Pacific Northwest, United States - 16_EM | ecosystem: Host-associated > Plants > Roots > Unclassified | place... | reverse complement strand
TTGAGTCTGGATTGGTTTGCCTTTCTCACCCCCACCAGTTTACTTTGGCACCCAGTATGTATCAGAAAATTCCATGTGTCTCATTTCCTGGCATGCGATACCTGCTGGCCCAATCATCGAGTCTGTCCACTTCGATCCTCAGCCTGAACCACACGAATTTCTCAGAGAAAAATACTGGTGCTGCCTTCCAGGACTTTTGCTTGTGGCTTGGCCTCATATACTATGTCTTCGCTCCTGTTGCCACACACCGTTTCTATGTCGCGAGTGGTAGTTTGTGCGCTCGCACTGGATTCTTCATTTTCGGTAGCCAGTATCTCAACCCCTATGGGTTTGCGATGAGCCCCTACAAGCTTTGTATAGCAACACCCCTGTCGATAAGGTTCTTCTCAAAACGCCCACCTCCTACATCCTCAAGTCAATGCCCCAAGAGAACGTGTGAGCGACAATGAAACTCACGTCAGAATGATGTATCTCACTTGCACGGCATCGAAGGTACTCCAGGATCAATCACCCAAAGTTGGAGGCTGCGATTGCGTTCGCCAACTCGCCCGTTTACAATCCGTACCACCTCGAATCGTATTGGTACCCGGTGTACCAGCTTGCTTTTGAAACTCTCGAACAAGCTGATGCCTGCGTCACCCTATGTCCTCAGTTTACGGTATCCCGAACTTATCGCACCCCACAAGACCAGGAGTACGACCCCCTCCACCCACCCATCGCCCAGGTGACCCCAGAGAATATTGGTACGAGAAGGGCAAGAACGGAGACACCTTAACCCCCATCAACCACACTGTTCTCCCACTTCCCCAACCTCAGGACGCCCATCGAGAGGACGACGGGGAAGAGCCAGCCGACGGCAAGCGTCAATGGCACATACCTGATTTTGCACTCTGCGCTTGTCCCCAACCTACCGAGTTCACAGTTCTCGCAGGAGGACCCACACGCCTACGCATCGGGATTGATTTCCTCATCCCCTCCTTGCCGGAGAAAAAGGCTATTGTTCCCGTCATCATCGAAGTTAAGGCACAGTCTACGAACGACATCGACCAGATCAAGTTCCGCCTTGGTGCAGCCCACCACCAGTTGGAAGAACAGGCGTCTTACACATTTGCCGACTTCCCCTGGCAAAATGAGGTCATTGCCATCGCTGGATGCGGTATCTATTGGACCTGGAAGCTGCCTACAAGGGACGATGTCGGCTCTGGAAGTGGTTCGCCGTATGTCCTCTCAGGGTCCGACGCGGATGACATAGACAGAGACCTGCCATTCATGTTGGGAACGGAGCCCTCGAACAAAGAAATATCACAACTTCTGGAGATGGTGAGCCAGACGGTGGAGGAACAGGGATGGGAGCTAGACGATCCAATCGAACAACAAGGAGAAGATTTCAAGGTATGTTGGGAAATTATGGTCAAGGCGATAGACTCAGCTAGGCGGGAAAGAGGAGGCTCTGGTGGGGGCGGGACCAGAGGTGGATATCAAGGCGGTGGTGATTCTAGGCATGGTGATGGCCGCAAGGGAGACGGCACCAGAGACGAGGGTGAAGATGGAATTTCTGGCGGGAATCCGAGGAAGAGGCGTTTGCGCTAGCAGTATCGCGATTACAAAGGCTCTCGTTCACCCGCCCAGTACTTTATACCCACTTTCAATACCCACTTTTACACTTTTGTTGTCAGCAACAGCCGTACCGCATAACAGCATATAGTACATGCGAATTGGAAGTTACACGTGAGAGAACCCGGAACATAGTCGAACGAGTAGTCCTAGAAAACTCCTCGTCGGTAATCAGGTTCCTTTTACAGCAGGCATAATGTTGGGATCCCTGGCTGGTATTCGAGTCTGATACAGCGGTCAGACAAGGTCGAAGCTTGAGGCAGCAGCCAACCTTTGAGTGAGCTCTCTGTTCAAGTGACGCGCCAGAGGACGAGGGTGTTGTCGGAGGCAGTGGACCGTTGACGGTGTTGATCGGCTCCCACGTGGTGACTCCTGCCAAGGTGCGCGTCCCTTGATTGAGAGAGAGGTTTGTGGCTAATTACTACACTTACTCCCTTCCCTCACCATTTTCCTCTACAGCAACGGCAGCACCTCCATTGCCCACTCGTGCGAGCCATGGTGGCTTCATTCGCTACATATGCATCGCAATTCCTCACCAGACAACAACCCGACAGTCTGTCGTCTTCTCAGCCGATGTTCTTCTCCTTCAGCTCCGACAATGAATCCAGGCATGGAAACAACCGTGACCACAACCTCGACGACTTCGATGATCCCCATCTGCGAGCAAGCATGGCTTCTACGACCAGGCCAGGTCCGATAGTAGACGACGACGACGACGACCCATATTTGCGTTTGGATGAAGAGGATCCCATGTCCAGGAACAACACGCAGTCGATACCTCTCATCTCTTCTGGCGGTGACTTTGGGCCAGAATCGAGCAAGGGGTGGTTGGCACATCATGCCTCTCCGCTGCGCAACTACCCCTCCGATTCGTCCTCGGCCAGGTCCTCCACCTCGAGCGAGGACGGCTCACCGCCGGACGACATCCTAACTCCCCAAGCTGGGTACCAACGCCAACAACAACCCCATCAACCTTTGATTCCTCCACCACCACGGCGAGTTTCGTTATCGTTGACGGAGTCATTGCTTCCTCGAGACGGAAATACCCGCCCCCGGGATGTATTTTCTTTACCCGATCCGAGACATGTTCCAAGGGCGCGGCGAAAGTACAACGATTCCATCTGGACTGTGGTCTGGTGTTCAAGTCTCACCTTCTGTCTACTTTTCTCAATAATCATCCTCTTCCTAACACGCAAGCCATCTAACCCCTACAATATCAACCTCCCCTACACCACCTTCCTCCATACCGTTCCCCTCCTATGCATCCTCATTACCGTCAGCGCTACAGTTTCCTATCTCCACATTTTCCTCTTGCAGATTTTCATCAAGCCTGTCATGATTGCCACATCATTCTTCATCCCCGCGACGTTGTTCATCTCCGCAATTTGGGCGTTCATCGGTAGTTTCATGTGGGACGCGGATACAGAACCGACTTGGGGAGAGACAGTTGGGCTGAGGCTTTTCGCGATCATCCCTCTCGTCCTCGCTCTCTTTACTGCGCGACGATTAGTGGATTTACCGAGGGACATTCATACGGCTTCTTCGTTGCTCACTCTCGCCACGCGATTGTTGCAAAACAACCCGTTTTTATTAGGCCTGTCACCGCTGGTTCTCCTCGTCAGCCTGATCGTCTCGATACCCTTCTTCACTTTGACATTCCGGCTACTCTTGATCGGATACCCCGTCCACCCGCCCGGAAATTCGTCGGCATGGGAATGGCACGTTAGAGGATGGGCGAATTGGCTGATTGCCCTGGTTGTTACAGTTTGGATATGGAGTTGGTGTATTGGAAGGGGCGTGCTGAGGGTTACGTGTTCGACTGTTGTCGGAGCGTGGTATTTCAGCGAGTGAGTATCGTATATGTTGTGCAGATCGCCGTCTCCTGATAAGATTTCATAGCCCGACCCTACCTCCTCCACCGCCTACTTCGACCCACACAATACACGGGGCCATCATGCGGGCAACCCAGCTCTCATTCGGCTCCGTTGCCCTCGCTGGACTTATTCTCACTGGAGTCCGGATTCTGGGACTCTTGACGATCGCTCTTCGCAGGTTCCCCGCGTATCTTCCGCTCCCCGTTAGACCCTTCCTTCAACCGTTGGTCTTCGCTTCTGCTTTTGCAGTCGGTTATCTTGAGAATGTCACGAGCTCACTGAGCACATATGCATTGGCTTATTTGGGTTTGACTGGAGATCAGTTTTTACCGAGTGCGAGGAGGGCGGCCGCTTTGACCGCCGCGGTGGACAATTCTGTGGCCAAGTATAGGAGAAAGTTCAAGAATGATGGTACGGCCCGCCTTTAATTTTGGGTATCGTTATCGTGGCTGATGCATATTTGACAGCTCCATTCACCATGTTGGCCTATGCACCACTGACGTTGACATTGCCGTTCGCATTGACGACGTACTTGTTTGTGGCTCATACCCTTGGAGTTCCTCAACATGCGCTGTCAGCTTCGATTCTCGCTGGAGGCGTTACCGCTCTCGTGGGGTTGTTCTGCGTTGGATTGGTTGACGACACAGTGGATGCCTTATATATCTGCTATTGCGTGGATCAACAAGCCGGCCAGAAGCAGCGACCTGAGGTCTTCAGCGCGGTGTGTTTCATCCTCGCTCTTCATGCGATTACGTTTTGACCATGGTGTGCACAGTTCGAGTATGACCTTAAGCGGTCCCAACCGCCCTCTCGCCCGATCCCCGGTCCTTCCGGTCTACAACAAGCTCGGCCTCAAGTTTCCCCTTCCCAACTTCCAGCGGCCGGTAGGAATCCCTCGGTAACTCCTGGCGCGACGGGTACGACGCCCGTGAGGCAACATCGACTACAATCTCCAATTCTCACAGAACGAGAGCGCGCGCCTACACCGGACCCTTTCGCTAGCTCTCCTTTGGACGACGAGGATGACACAGAAATTGGACTTGGTGGGCCAATACGACCACAAGTCAAGTCTTCAGCATCTCCCCCGCCTCTCCCATCAAGTCGACCGATCATGTCTCCGACGAAGTCGAGGACGAATGTTCAGAGAGGATATGACTTGGATGACGATGATACTAGTTCGCAGTTGCCTGGAGGAATGAGTATCAATGGATCTTTGGGGAAGTCTGCTGTTGGGTTGGGAAAGCCCGATATGGCGGGGTCGAAGAGAGACGATGATATCGAGGAGAGTCAGCTGTTCCCTGGTTCGGACCTCTTTTAGATCCTTCGACTCTTTTCGGAAGCGCGCTTCTTCAAATTTCACCTTATTTATTGCAGCAGTTCCCTCTGGTTTGCGCACATGTCTTGCGTGTTTTCTTGCTGTTTTCCTTTCGTTCTCCATCCTCCATCTCTCCTTGGAGCTCGTGGGCGGGTACGTTGGGTCAGGGGCTTCTTGTAGTTCACGTCACCCAGTTCTCGATGGTCTCATGTATCGTCTTTCCGTTGTTCTCCCTCTTGTCGTCACATAGTTTAATGACCTCGTCTGTTGGTGTTTAATATTGTCTCCCGACCTCTTCCGAGCGGAGATCGTGCCGGTTGACTGGAGACGATCACTGAGGCAAACATACTTCCGTGACTTTCCGTCTCCCTCTCACCACCTGCCACGGTGTCAGGTCATCTTGCTATTTTCTTCCCCTCGAAAAGAGAAAGTCTTCTATGGGCTTGGCCGTTCGGTCGTTCAGTCACTTGTACTCGGAGGCTTCGAAGCTCGTTCCAACACCAAGAAAAGAAAACCCCCGAGTCCGAACACCTCGCCCTCGCTAAAAATCTTATGCGTTTCAATTGCTTGGGACCGCGCCCTATCGCAGGAAGGACACTGTGAAAGTCTTGCTCAGTATGACGGTATCAGGCCAAGGTCAATCCAGCGTCCGAATACTGTGTCTTGTCAGGAAACCTTCAAAGACACCGTATTAATGACCACCTGGTTCCGCCCCCCAAGACTTTCGGGGAACAGTGATACTCGTGTGACGCGATCGATAAGCCCCTGTCGTTCCTTTTGATCTCGTTGGGTCATTCTCTCTCCTTTCGATTGACCCTCTGACTTCCACCCCCTGTTGCATCTTGGCTCGACGTCTCGGGTCTGCTAGGGGTTTGATTTTGTGCGGGTGGTGATGCCGCCGCTTCTGCGTGAGGCTTTTCATCATGACCTTTATGGAAGGCCAGACCGATGGGACTTGACGTGCAGAATTCATCAACACGTATTTCTTGGCTTGGGGGGATTTTTTCCGACTAGCTCTTTCTGCCTAAGCTTACGGTCCGGAAGTTTTTGGGGATACGGATGCGGAATTCTCTCAAGGTATCTCGCTTTGGGCTCATGCACGTGTCTTTCCGCTTCGATCAAAGTGGTCCTTATGGTACCGTGTGGCCTTCGTCGCTACGCGGTTAAAGTGCTAAGGGTTCCAGACTTCGTGAGTAGGACATCCGAAGCCAGACCCCCTCTCGGCCTCGTCGTAATCGGTTCATCGCTCGTCCTCCTGCTACTGGTTTCCTCCTGTTCACCGCCCTTGCGGTTCTTTTCTTTCCTTGATATTGCGGGGGAGCTCGTTTTGCTCGGGTCTTGCGTACCGATGGTTAAGCTGACGGCGAGATGGCTTACAAGAACTTGCACTTCGAACCTCACGGATGCTGCTTACGACGCTCATAACCCCCACCTAGGGTGTTCTTTGGGTGAACTCTTGACGACTGCCCCTGCGGTAGTGACATTTTCTTTGATTTTTCGCTTTGGACAGGAGTAACAGAGATCTTGCGGCAGTATTAGTATGCGCCTTGACGAAATAACACGAAGGTGTATTATGCACGGGTCGTACAGATTTGGGCATATCGCCACCAAGAGATCTAGAGCTTTGATGCACGGTGGGTCGGTTGGCTTTGACGGGCGTCCATGGCCCGAGCAAGCTGCTTTGAGCATGGATTTGTATTTACTTAGTACTCGGCGCATGGACCCGTGTGGCGTTGCATGGCGTTGCATGGCCTACGAAGGCTTACGCGGCCGGTAGCCGTGGTCGAAGCATTTGGCCATGCCTTTTGACAGGCACGGTGGTCTTGGGCGTCTAATGTTTGTCTTTATAAACGCGAAGTGTCTCGACGGTTTGCCACCCATACTCGTTTGCCAACTCCCACCGTTCTCCTTCCCTCGTTATCATCGCCTTTCCGAGGAGAGGATTCTGGCACCCCCCCCCCCCCATGGATCTCTGAGGACGCGTCCAGATGCTGGCGCTTTCTAGTTTGCAGGTGGCCAGTACCTGGTTCGACGCTTTTGATTCTCTAATACCTTTTTGGTTGGAAAGAACACCGTCCTTGCCATTCACTTCGATCGACGTTGGTTTTGGTTCCGCTTCCCGCAGGGTATAAAACGAACCAGAATACGGCTTTTTGGGTTTCGTGGCCTCCTTCTCTTTTACCCCCACCGCCTCCGCTCCCCTCTTGCTTCTTCTTTTCTCCCCTCCTTTCCTCGTCTTCTCATCGACTTCGACGGATCACTGGTCTGGAGGCGTTACTTGGTGGGCAACGAGGAGACCGAGTCATGGATGCTGGCTGGAGCTGGGTTGTCCCTTTATGGCTCATCGTTGGCGTAACTGCCCCACCCTCCTATGGCTAGCTTGTCCTCTCCTCAATCTTGTTCCACTCGTGGGTCTGGCTCTTCGTACAGCACCTTGTGTGACGTAGGCATGGGATAGGCGAGGCCCCATCTGCGCGATCAGGGTTTCTACTTTCCCCTGGTACCTTATCTCACGCCTACATCATACGACGTGCTGTTGGTGTTTGTCTGGTTTTTCGCTGTCCCGCCTCCCATTAGTGGTCGAAGCGTTGACTCTGCGTAGGCAATACTCTGGTGCTTGGACACTCTGAATCTGTCTGGTCTATTTGCCTTGTGCTCGGACTCCCTGTTTCCCCTCTATGCTGTTGTTGCCTGGCTTTCCTCATCGGCAAATGACGCTCCTCGACTTCTGGATCTGAATTGCTTCCCACTCTGTCGCCGCTCTCGTAACTTCCTGACCCTGCTCCTCGATCCTGGTTTCGTCCACCGCCACCGCTTGACCCCGTCTTCAGATCACCCTCTCCGTCTTCAAAGTTTCTGGACGATTATGATCCTCGCGGCTCATTGCATTCTCTGCTAACATCACCGTTTTCTCACAGGAGACCCTGACTCGTACTGGGAACCTGTTCATCCTTGGCTCTTGAAATGGAAATCCCGACCGGCTTTCAGTCCCTCGCATTGTATTTCGCGCTTCTTCTGGCTCTGTCCTGGGTTTATCTCAACCGACACCGACTCTTGTTCTGGTTACGAAACCTCTGATCTCTGGCTCTGGGCTCCCTCTATCTTTTCGCATGATCCGTTGCTCTGGCCTGCAATGGCAGGCTAAAGTAGCGTCTTGTGCCGAAAGATTGTACATTACGTTTCCCAACTGCAGAAATGCGTGGTCTCTAGCCACTCCTGCGGACTACGTTCTCCATCATGTACATGGCTGCGGATGAACTTGCTGGGAACCACCTGCTTGCGAGTTCTTACATATTGTGCCTGCCGGAGGGACTCAGCGGATGCAGTTACCACAGGCGATCTTAGTACTACGTCAGCGCCTCGGCATCTCTTAGACAAGGTTTCGCATTATCCAGCGGGCTGATTCCGTAGTCGGCTTGGCTCTGCCTCCAATACGACCACTCTCCGGTTCTCGAAACCTGCAGTGCTAAAATCAAAAACTAAATCGCATCACAATTTCACGCCGAGGATAAATTGGGGGGTTTCGTTTTTTTTCCATGATTGTGCGACGACCGCGGAACGCTTGGGGGCGTTCGAACCGTGGTCATGAGTTGTTTGGCATCCGTGGGAGTTTTCGATGACGCCTCTGCCGATTCTTTGTTGCCGCTTCGTCACGGAGGCCGATGGCCGCGCTTTTTTTTTTTTTGCGTTGGTGCTGATAATGACGATAGGGGTTTGGCGTAAAACCCTACCGTTGTGGTGCGTAGCGAACGCGCCGCACAGTTGCGAACGTGTAAGTACAGGTGATCCTCTTACGACGCTCTTTCATCATCGATGCCGAAGGGGGTGTACTATGGGGTATATATAGGTATACACTTAGCCCCAGAGGCTTGAATTGGTATACTCACATAACCCCCTGTTCCGTTGTCAAGCCAGGGACGACTCGACACCTTCCGTACCGCATCCTACCACCCAAACTCACTCGTGGTAACTTGAACGATGCACATTCTGGTCTTTGGCGGATCTCGTAATATCGGGTATTACACTACCCTAAGGCTACTCAGTAAGTCTCGTTTCCCGTTGATGAAAGGGTCGTTTGTGCCCGATATACTTACCAATTCCGACTGCCGCGTTCGTACTACAGATCATGGTCATTCCGCGACTCTCCTGTTGCGGAACGCGAACACTTTTGATAACGATGAAAGAATGCAACCTCACGTTGAGTCCGGCAGAGCTCAACTCGTCCTGGGAGACGCGTTGGTTTTGGATGATGTGAAGCGTGCTTGGGAGAAGGCGACAGACTTTGGGAGGGTGGTCGATTACGTCGTGTTCAGCATAGGTGAGGGGGTCTATCTGGATGAAGTCAATCATCCTTCTAGCACTCAGCTCCACACCACGATAGGAGCCACGCCCGACATGTCCTCTTTCAAACTCACAAAAGGGTTCACGATCAACCCACCGAACATCACCACAAAAGGAATCCTAAACGTCCTCTGCACGATGCCCGAATCCATCCCTCTCCCAAAGTTCATTGCGGCCGCTTCGATCGGGGTGACGAAAGATTCTCCCCTCCCGCTCGTGTACAAACCACTGTACGCGTATCTCCTCCGGGAGCCACACGCGGATAAGCTGGGGTTGGAACGGGTCCTTGCTCATGTGAGCGGGAGGGAATGGGGTGACAGGGAACCGAGAGTTGAGATCACGACCGTGGACGGAGTCGAATGGCAAGATAGGAAAGGTTTGCCAAAGTCTGGGTCTATTGAGGTTTTGGTTCTTCGGTTACCGATGCTCGTCGAACCGAAACACAAGAGCACCCCTTCCCCTGCTGCGACTCAGCCCGGTGACGCTTCCCAACCTTCCGCCGCCGCCGGCAACGAGACCGAGGAGGAGAAACTGAAGTACAGGGTTGGAGGATCCGAGTTGGGTGGGACCTATACGATTTCGAGGGACGAAGTTGCACATTTTGTCGTGGAGACCGTCGTGAAGAGTTGGGATCAGTTCAAGGGAAAAGCTATCACTGTCTCCCGTTGATTCTCATCTTGTATATTCGTTTTTACTCGTACGGTGTATGTGTACTTGAATTCGTCCCTACGGCCCGGCATGTGTTACAAGATCTGCAGAAGAGCGGAGTGACATACGTACTACCAGTGCTACATGTACATTCAGATTTACCATTTTACCCCCTAGATTCACTAAGAGCCAGAAGTTGTTGATCGAGGGCATCAAACATCGCAAACTTTTCAAGGGCGTCAGGCAACGCCAACGGTCCGCCTCTCTTTGTCGCCGCCATGGTTGCCCTGAAAAGATCCCGATCGTCAACTAACCACCTCATCCTCCCCGGCGCCAGCTTGGGCCGTTTCGTTAGGTTAATCTCACACAGCAGGGCGCCCACAGCATACCCAGAAGCCTCGCGGGAGTAGTCCTTGTCTATGGTGCAGAATCGTTCTCGGAGGTTCGGTACACACCGCGAGTGAACACGGACGCGCTCAGTTTTGGTGGGGTCGTGTTTGTCTTTGACAACAAAGACACAGCGGATCCGAGGCCATAGCCCAGGTGCATTGGTCGCCGCCATGTGTTCAGCGAGCGCCGGGAAAGCCTTGATGATCTCCGCGCACGGTTTGATCACAGCATCTGGAGCCTGGCGTGATATATCCAGATGTGGGTAAGGTAACGACGCAAGCAGGGCTAACGTGAGAAAGTTCCTGACCTTGAACATCTCCTCGGGTTTGTCCTGGTTGTCGAGACCAGTGTGTTCGATCGTCATGACGAGGCTTCCCATCGAGATTAGGTCGGAGAAACCAGTGAGACTGGAGGGAACGTACGCGTGCGTATCGTGGCGCCCCCACTTGTGGTTTGCGAGGTCCAGTATAACAGGTAAACCCTCGGCGATCGTAGGAGACCAAACGTTAATCCAGCGGTCGACTTTTTTCGATTGTGAATCTTTATTGAGATTCTGTGGGGGCTTTGTCGCAGGGGCCACGCAATCGGACTTATGAGTCGCCTTCCAATGTAACTTTTGACATTGCCTCGACTGCGCGTTCGAGGAGTGTCGTCAAGAGTATGTGAGCGTAGGTGTTAGTGTTCGGTTTAGAGACGGTCTCTGGGAGGACTAACACAGTAGAAAGTAGCCCTGAAACGGCCAAGCAGGGCGTAAGGTATACGGTGATAACAAACGAGACGCGACGAGCGTACTTACATGCAGTTTGAGCACCGTTTAAGGTCCCGTATGTCCATTGGGATTGAACAGTGGTTGCATCGTTGGATACCCATGGCGGTTTGAAGGAAGCCTGCACGATGGATTTACCGGGGATTAGATAGGGGACAGGTATAGTCCACAGATTACTGAACGTAGTTGTTCAAGGAAG
>Ga0307514_10005589_pt1 | contig 11148 bp, 8 predicted proteins | sample 16_EM_MG_FD_203088 | JGI IMG/M metagenome (GOLD analysis project Ga0307514, IMG submission 203088) | Populus trichocarpa ectomycorrhiza microbial communities from riparian zone in the Pacific Northwest, United States - 16_EM | ecosystem: Host-associated > Plants > Roots > Unclassified | place... | reverse complement strand
ATTCTACATATTTTATTAGTTTCCAACTACAAAGTTAGTACCCTTGTGTGTTGTTGTGGATAACTTCTCATTAATGTTATTAGACCTCCATTTCGTGAGTCAACAATGTGATTTGTAAATTGAATTGTTGGATGGGTTCAAATTTTAAAGCTGATATAGCGTGGTCTAGAGTACTAAAGTACGTAGACGTTGATCTTGTGTGATCTAAATGACTTTAAGGATACATCTACAAATCAGTCAACTCATGCAGTAAAATCTTGTTTGAATATTATATATATCCAAAAACGACATGCAAAAATCATATTTATAACACAAAAATCATATTTTAAGTTATAAGATCGAGATAAACTCATAAAAAAACTTTGAAGATAATTATGAAACCAATATTAAAAAAAACGAATGCAGAATAATATATATAATCGTACAAAAACAAATTCCAGAAAAATATTAATTACACAAAAGGATAAAAAGAAATGAGGGTGAGAGAAAACATTAATTATAGGTATAAAAATTTTAATTGAATTGAAAATAGCTTTAATAAAAGGGAAAAAATATAAAAAAATAAGGGTTAAACTAAAAAAATAGATTAAATGATGAAATTGAAAGAAAAAAAATTCAACAAAAATGCCAAGAACAAAATTAAAAATTAAAAAAAAGGACTAAATAAAAAATCAACCTTATGAGAAATTACAATTGAATGACTAAATTGAAAAGAATAAAAACATCTATAAATGAAAAAGGAATGAAATAAAAAATTAATAAAATGAGGATTGAAATTGAAAAGTAAGAAACAAATACATTACCTGTCATCAAAGAAAAAAAAAGAAAAAAAAACCAAACAATCACATGTGACAATCCGACCACTGTCAGCTGCCACATGCCACTTCAAATGAAAAAGGATCGCTGATACATCTAGAGAGACGATGGAAGGTGAGTTACGTTCACCAAGTGACGTCACACGCATCGCCTAAAAAGCACCAATGCATGTCACCCATGTGTTGGGGCATACCGACACGTTCCAGCAGCTTTAAATATTAAAATTCTGGAAAAAAAGAGTGAAAATACCAAAATGGGGTGGAAACGGTGATGGTGTTGGATAGACTGATTCTAATGCTGGTGCAAGTTTTACGGGAGAAGATTTTGATGAGACTACATGTAAAAGTTCTTATAAAGAGACTCTGATTAATTAGTGCAGCCCTTGATATTCCTGTGGAAGAGGAGCAAGAAGTTATTTGGTTTTAGGAGGAATCCGATGATGATGAGGATGATCGTGAAGAATGTCCTCCTATTCGTTTATCGTCTAGCCATATGAAACGAAAAGGAAAACCTTAGGAACCAACCCTCGTAGTCAAAATTCTAGGGTCGGAATATAGGGTACAAATTCTAGTCTAATTTAATAAATCAATGGAATCTCAAGAAGGATTTTGTCCTTGTCGAGTTGTGTAACGGGTACTACCTTGCTAAGTATCTTTATGATGAGGATTATAATGACCCCGAATGGTGTCTGATCATATCTTAACGGTCCTGGAATGGCATCCAAATTTCGATCCTTATAAAGCTTCCATTGATAAAGATATGGCGTGGCTCAGAATTCCCAGGGTCCTGGTGTAATATTATGATAAGTTAATCCTCACACACTCTAGGAACAAGCTAAGGTGTAGAATTCTGGTCGACGAGAACAATGAACTTAGCACTAGAGCAAGATTTGCTAGGGTTAGTGTTGCAATCAATCTGAATGAACTTGTGAGATCTACTATTAGAATATTGAGGCGTTGAATTTGGAAGGCTGAATATGAAGAAATTTATTTAGTCTGTTTTGGATGCGAAATGTATGGGCATAAAAGGAGAATTGTAGTCATGGTGAGATCGATGATCATGAGCCAAATATGGAAGGACCAGTGCCTCAACCTGCTCATCCCACAGTTGAGCAAACTTTGGTGATGATTCGATCGGAGTTGATTTGTTTTATGAGAAAAAGTAATAAAGCCTAAGAAAGGCACAAACCACAGCCCATAAGGACACATGTAAACAATTATACGATGGGTACTTTATGTGAGGACATTACTGTGTCTATTATAGCTGAAACTAAAAATTGTTTTTCAAGAGTGTCCCTCCTTCATTTTAGGGTTACGATGAAGACATGTAGTTATAATATTGTAGATGAGGTGCAACAGAGACTTATCGGCTGGAATATTGATAAGCTTTCTGTAGCAGGTTGAATAACTATTTTTCAATCAGTGTTGACTTCCTTGCTATGTATACTATGCATTCGGCTTGTTTACCAAAGGGTACGTACTTGTGAAGCTATTGAGAACATTCTTAAGAGGTTCACATAGGGTGATGCGAAAGATGCTCGCAAAGTCCATTTAGTTTAATGTAATGGGATTTGTAAGCATGAAGAGTTTTGTGGATTGGGAATAAAAAAGCTTGGCTTTATGAATGCTGCCTCTTGTGAAGCTTTGGTGGGGTATTTTGTCTGGTCAAAATCATTCATAAACTCAAAACAAAATATATTTGGGAGGATGGTATGCCTATTAGCATAGCTGCTGCCTCACCATTATGGATCAGGGCAATCTGCAAGATCTTGTCTTTAGTTTTGAGTAGTGGTGCTTGACTTTCGAGTAATGGGATGACAACTCGATTATGGTATGACGATTTGATAGCAGGGTTTGATTCTAAGCTGGTGGATTGTGATGTTGGTATTTTTTCTGAGGAACAGCGCTTAGTTGGACTGTTAGTCGGTTTATTGATGATAATGGACAGTGGAATTGGTCACTGTTTGATCACTTACTTCCGATTGAGGTGCATGGTGTTAAGGGTGGCAGCTACTTTCCTTCCTCGTCATGATCGTTCAAATATGTTTCAGTACCCAAAGCTCCATCTTTAATCTTCATTTTTTTTATTGCATGGTCGGTTTGTTTGGAGGGAACTGGTAATCAGGTATCTTTTAATGCTGGATATTTTGATAGATGGATTTACATGAATCTCACCGGTGATTATGGTAACTAAGGTGTGGATATATAATACTGCCACTGTGTTTGGAATTTCAGTTTGAAAACTTCAGAAATCGCAAAAATTAACATAAAAAAATGGGTTGCAACAAAAAAAAAATATATATTTTTGTTTACATAATCTTAAAAAAAAAATTAAATAAGAACAAGGATATTGAAAGATTGAGTGTTGAGGTGGCCGGATTTATAATGATATGACCTTGATTTGTGATAAAATAAAAAGAATGTTGTTTTTTGCATAAAAAAAAAGAAGAAAAAGATGAAATGGGGGAGGGAGGGAGAGGGTCATCTGCCAGGTTATAACTTAAATATTACCAACGGATTTTTCAATGGAAGTTAACAATGATACTTTTTCATCAATAATTATATCGACAATATTGACATGTCAGATTTACCGACGAAAATATCAAGGGAACACCTACCTAATTTTTTTTCATACCTTGAATTTTATCGGTATTTACCGATAAAAAATTTTCTATCAATAAATACCAACAAAAACAATGATGTCACATTTCATTGGTAAATATCACTATAATTTAATAACAATATTTTTTATATTTATATTTAACAATTTTTTGATAATGTTTTTTTAAAGCGAATACATATGATTCTCGTCATGATAATCTTGGTTGTGTAGTTGCAAAATGTTTGATTCATGATGGTGTTATTCTTAAATGAGTCTTGTCGAAATACATATGTTTAATTAAAGGAAATGACACAAAAAAAAATAGATAACAAATATAATCAACACCAATTCTATTAAAATAGTATCATCATATATAAATTTTAATTCAAAAATTTTATTATTAAATATTTTATCTACAAATAATTTACTGAAATACAAGTTAAACAACTTTATTTGTATTAGTATTAGGTCTATCTTTAAGAGGAAAAAAATCCTAATAAATAATTATAGAGTTATTCTATTATTTCTAAACTAAATAGGAAAAATAAAATTATAAAGTATAATATTTGATTTTCTAAACTAAATAGGAAAAAAAATAAAAATACCATAAATGAAAATATTTTTCTAAACTAAATAGTAATGAAAATAATTAAGGAAATAAATATTTTTTCCTAAGAATCCTACAACATTAGTCTCCTTAGAGAGAATTTGTTCTTGAGTTCAATTTGATCTTGTCTTGATTTCGTGGATATTCAATCAAAACTCTTCAATCCCTTTTTTTTATTTACTTTTGGTAAATAACAATTTTAGATATGAACTTTATTCTTTTCATGTTAAAATTTACATAAGAACTAATAATTAGCAAATTATTTCTCTTCCAATAAATTCTAAAGTAATGAATTGCAAATCTTAAATTTGCTTAGTCAACATGTGTTGTATACACATAACCCTTGAACAAAGCTATCTTTGTAATAATAGTAAGTTTTTAATTAAAAAAAATTAACATAGCCTAAATCAATAATTTTTTTATTAAGCACTTTTTATGTTCTCATTGCACTCAATCTCTAACTTATTAACGATAACATTATTGATAATATCATCATTGCTATTAATATCATTATTTATGCTAATCATTATCAATATAATTATCATCAAAATAAACATTATAAATTGATGAATAATATTAATATATATAAATCATTATAAATGATATCATTAAAATCTTCACGATATTTATCTTGATCAAAAGGCTACCATCTCTGCTCTCGTTCCTAAAACAGATTTTTAAAGTTGGTCAAAGATTAAATTAATTAATCTTCCACCATAAAATTTCCAAATAGGATATCCTCGTTCAAAAAGGAAAGCATATATTAAAAAACTGTATATTTTATTTTTCTATTTGGCACCAATTCTACAAATTAACAATACACTAAAACATGCAGAGTTTTAACTGTAGCAAATTTCATTATGCACTCTCTCATAAATCATTATGAATTGGAATAATTAATTTTTTAAAAAAATTAATTTGATCCTCGAATTTGTTTTTCATAATTGAGTTTTTTTTAGTCTAGATTTGCATCCAATTGCATGTTTTTCAATTTTTTTTCAAAATTATCCCCGTGAGTTTAGCAGGTCAGTCTAAGTTAACTTAGGTGGATCAAATATTTTTTCATCTCAATATTACATCAAAATATCGTTAAATTCATGGTTAAAATGAATTTGCGAAATTTGTGCTTTTATTTATTGAGAAAATGATGTGATCATGTGTTATATTTGTTTTCTTTTACCAAGGAATTAACCCAAGAATGGTACGATACTTGAATGAATCTTGTTTTTCTATCAAGCAATCTAAGACCAAATTGTGCTGGTAAGAGAGTTTTAATAGGGTTTTGTTTTGTTTTTTTTATTTTTTTACCATAACTGTAATAAATTAAGAAAGTAAGATGAGGTGTCTCGTACATTATAGTCCAAAGATCAACAGAGCTTTGATGGAAAACAAAGATAAAGAACAGACACATCCCATTCGCTAGCTGCATCATGGTGATTCGTGAATCTGTTCAAATACGTGCAAGGGCCCACCAGAAAAAACATCATTGCATATCTTTAACTGTCAAAAGCATGCCTTTAACCATTCCATTTTCTGCCGTATTATAATTACTAATGCTATCATTAAGCTGCTGTGTTCGCTCTCCAAGCTTAATCGGAGGTGGTGGTAAATATATAGGTTGTTTTCTTTTTTATTTCTCTTGAGAAAAGAAATCTTATGAATATATCGATCTAATAAGAGAGATTTGGAAATCATCCTCGTATATAAAAAATTGTTGTAAAATAAAAAACCAAAAAAAGAAAAAGAAAAAAGCGCCAAGGGATGTCACAATTCAAGAGATGTTTCTTGTCGACCAGAAAATCACCGCTTCCTTTCATGGGACCCATCTCAGATGGACTGGCTTTGCTTATAAAACCACCGCTCCCTCCCCTCTACTTGACCCCTCCCCCCCCCCCCTCCCCTCTACTCTCTCATCCTTATCAGAGCTCTCTTTTGCTACTTTTTTTTTAGCCCCTACCTCTTCTACTCTATATATAGCATATATCCTTGTCTTTTTAACCATCTAGCTTGACCTCCTTGTCCTTTCTCTAAGGCCAAAGTACCTTATGCGAGTTTGCTCACAACAGTAAAGATTGTTGGGTTTAGTGTTAACTTGGAAAGGACCTTTGGCACCATGAAGGAGGGTAGCAGGAAACAAGGTGCACCCTCACCATGTGCAGCATGCAAGCTTCTAAGGAGAAGATGTGCCCAGGATTGTGTGTTTGCCCCTTATTTTCCAGCAGATGAGCCCCAGAAGTTTGCTAATGTGCACAAGGTTTTCGGTGCTAGTAATGTCAACAAGATGTTACAGGTTGGTTCCTGTCTACCTTTACTCTTTAATCTTTATAGCGCTTTTAAAGTCTTTATCTTGCAGAAAATGAACTTAAGGGTGTGTTTGGAAGCAGCATCTTGGTCACAGAAAATGACTTCATTACACTTCGATTGAAGCACTTGAAACCAAACTCTTGAACTCTAATGAAGTCATTTTTTACATAATTTTGGGGTACCCATTTTCTGCTGAAGTTGCTTCCTTAATTTGATGCCCAGATTGGTGGTCGTTTGTTGATTTTTCAAGTCTGCACAATAAATACTCGTGAATTAGTAATTAGGCTTTTATGTCGATTCTTATAATTTAAAGAAAGAGCTTAATTCTATAGCGATTGAGAGATGCACTTCTTTGATGGAATTAGAAGAAATCTAGAAAAAAAAAAAGAGGTTAAATGATCGCTAATTACAATGAAGTGGGTAATCCATCTACATGATAAATGTGGTTACCCTCCTAATTCTTCATTGGAAGGGTTAGAGGTAATCGTTTTCCTCCTTCCATCTCTCAAATTATTAGTTTAAACTTGGGTTGTAAGAATATGGGAGCACAGGCAGGTTCTCGTAAAACCATGTTAGAGGTGGTTTTGCTTTCTACAAGTGGTTGGTTCTATGTGGTTTTTTTTTTCAAATCAAGACTGTTTCTTTGATTTCTAATGGCACTCGATGATCTTGATAATTGAGGGATGACTAGAATCTGGGATTTCTCAAAATGACCCCCGGGATCTTAAACTCATATTATCATCTACAAGGAGAGGGGCACCAATGCCATTTCCGTAAAGAGGTTGGATTTTATTTTTTTTATTAAGGTAAAGATTTTTATATATAAAAAAAAAATCGGTGCACGAAGGAAGCTTGTAATCCCAATAAGAAATGGCACAAAAGTGACAGAGACGGGCACCCAGAAAGAATCCAAAATAGAGAAGAATGGAGCACCTTGTAATTGACTGGATGAAAAACCACAAGAGAAATATACATATATTTACTAATTTCTATGCATACGGCAGTATAAATGACTCCTGCATAATGTAATCATGATATCATGTGCACTTGTCCAATGTTTATTTTATTTTCTTGGTGCAAGAGAGAAGAAAGCTAGTGCCTTAGGAAGGCCACCCTGACAACAGTCAGCCGGCAACAATGACGAATACCTGGAGGGGAGGGGAGCCTGTCAAATCAAATTAACAAGGGCATAATTCAATTGTAAATCGCATCTACCTTTGTTTTACCAAGTCAATAAGTTCATTGAATGATAAGAGAGAATGGAGAAATAATTGCATGAGAAATGGTCATCATGACTTTATAACACAAGATAGTGGATCATGCAGTCATTTCACAGTGAGTCAGCATGATTTATGTTGATATATAATTTAACTTCATGCCTTGTAAGGCAGGTTCACTTGATATATTTGCACTGAAATGACTGAGGTTATGCCCATTCTCTTTCCAGGAGAGAAGTAAACGGTCTTCCTTTTCATTTTCCAGGAACTACCAGTGCACCAACGAGGAGATGCGGTTAGCAGCATGGTGTATGAGGCGAATGCCAGGGTGCGCGACCCAGTCTATGGGTGTGTGGGTGCTATATCGTCTTTACAGCAACAAATTGATGTCCTGCAGACCCAGTTGGCACTGGCTCAGGCAGAGGTGGTGCACCTCCGAGTGAGGCAGACAGCAACTCTATCAAACCATGGGCCACCTCCTGCTAGCCCTGGCAATAGTGGGTCGCCTTCCTCTAGGCTCATGGGGTCCCAAATGAAGCCCATTTTTGACATGGAAATGGTGGACCATACCAGCTTGGGAGAGTCAATGTGGTCATGCTAGGGTCTGCATGCTACCTTTTTATGTCATGCCTAGCCTTCCTGCTACTATATCTAGGTTGATTTTGTCTCCTGTGTTTTCAATCACCCCTTTCTCTTTTCCTTTTTTTAATCTTGATATCCTCCTCACTATATATCAATATGGATAAAGAGGTATAGACACTAGTAGTGGCGGTGGTGGTAATTACTATTGTGGCGGCGGTGATAGTAATAGCGATGTGGCAGTTGCTTTCAATTTAGGCTCTCCTTGCTTTCGGATTAACTATAATGTACATATAATTTAACTATATATATACAGTGAGTAATTAATTATATGCTGGTTGATTGTGGACTTTGTGGCTACACATTGGATGGAATTTCCGTGTAATCTCAGCGATATATTGACTTCGGTTCTGCTTTTCTTCCATGGTGCAATGTTCTTTACTCAGTTAGATTCTTAAATGATTTTGCCTTGTGATAATGTGTTGTATAGCTTGTTGATACAGAGACTTGAAAACGACTCAAGCATTGTTGATACAGACAGAGACTTGCTTTATCAAATCACGCTATTAGTAATTTGTACAATTTGTCTTCGTCCTCTGGATTGTTTGCTTCTAACTACTGGTGTAATCCATCATTGTTTACTAGTGAAGAAGGCGATTAGAAGCTACAAAGGCTATAGATGGGCCTCACATTTTATCTAGGGCTTTGGCCCACAGAGAGTATTTGTCGAACTGCAAGCTTTTGCTGTCGTGGGTTTCCATTGCTCGTAGAAGCAAGCCCTGGACTTGTATAATCCTGGTGTCCAATTTTACCCAAACTGCAAGTTGTTCTTCAATTTCTCTAAATGAAAAAAATAAAGACTTGGTTCATCTAATTTTTTATATCCTTTTCTTTTGTTGTTTTCAATGTAAGTCAAATAAGTTTGTTGGTTTCTGTTCTCATGAATTTATATTTAATGAAAGTATTTTCTTAATTTCACAAGAAAAAACCCTTTTGAAATAATAAAATCAATTAAAATAGAAATTGAAAAACTATGTTATGATCGTAAATACAACCTTATTTTTAGGTTTGAGAGATTTCAAATTTCATACTTTGGTGTAAAATTCACCCTTGTCTGGAACTCCCCCTCCTCATCAACAGACTCCCAAGAAATGCACCCCTCTTACACTCCTCTCCTTACCCTGTCCCTCAAATATATCTGTGCCAAAAAAAAAATGTTTATGGAAAAGGATTCTCCATCCATTTCTAATTTCTAAGTGAATCGAGCGTGATCTAAGTGATTATACAACTGTAGGAAAAGAGACTAACCTGGGTGGTAATTTAAACATCCTTGACAACAAGATCACCATTGACTAGCTCTCTGTAGGCAGAAACAGGCCAAGAAAAGCCTCTAAAGACCAAGCTAGTAGCCAAAGGCACATCAATAATGATCTCCTTCATTGCTGGCTTCTTCTCATCACTTATAGCAATCAAGTAACTCCTACCAACCCATCCAATCCATCCAACAATGTATAACAACTAAACCCCCGGTGTAATAAACTCTCCCCAATGCCTTTGGTCACCACTCACTATCAAATGAGGCAGCCCATCTGACCCGCATAGCAACCCTTGTTTCCCATAGTTGTCAAATCTTCTTTCTGTCTTCTCAATTGTAGCTTTGATAGCCAAAGCAGGTGCACTGTCAGGTGCATAAAGTTTGAGGGAAGATTCTAGCTTTTTAATCTGCTGTTTCTCACGTTTGGCAAATTGTTTGGACTCTTTGCATGGGGTTAGGCCGGAGATATCAGCAACAGCTGGTAGTGGAGCTGATAAGAAGAGGATGGAAGAGAGCGCGAGTGCAGCAGAGAATGCTTGGAGTGGTGATGATGATTTCCCTTCTGTTGATGGAGTTTGTGATGCTGAACATACAATCATGGATCTTGGTTTTGTTGGGGTCACCTGAGAAACCCCAAGTTTTGGCTTCAACATGGAGAGGTTGTTTTAGTATTGTCAGTGACCATTTTTATGTCTCTTCTTTTCCCGCTTTCTTTCTTAGGGATCTAGCGTTCTTTCTTTTTTTCCCGCTTTCTTTCTTAGGGATGTAGTGCGTTAGATCAGAAAGAAAGAAAGATAGTTGAAACAAGGAGCATTGAATGAAGAGAGTGGAGAGATAGCTGAGTGAGGAGGCTGAGGTGGACAGTTGTCATTGGTTAGGAGTGTTTTGCTGTGGGTATCAGCTCCTCTGGCTATCTATCCTTCAATAACTTTTGGATAAGAGACTTGCCAACATGGCTAGCGTATTCACCTACCTATCCGTGCAGCAGTTGATGAGCACATTTCTTTTTAGAAATCCCTTTGGTTAAACGGATGAAATTTTCTGGGAAGTCGTTCAGGGAAAAATCTTCCTGTCGAATTGAAGGACACCTATTTCAGGTTACCGCGGTTCATCAAGCACCATCAAGAGCTAGAACCCATGGTCAATCCCATATATAAACTATCTCAAGTTTTTTCCACGTTGATCAAGAACTACGTTGAAAAACCATGGCCTTAGGAAACTGATACTCAAGAGGGATTGTCAGGGGTTAAGAAGCTCTCATCTAACTTGGGAGAGGGGAGAAAATACTCAGAAACTTGCATATCAAAATTTACAAACCATCCATTCAAAACCAAGTATTGAAACATGACTCGAGTCCATAACTGATAGCTCTTGATTTACATGTGGATTATGATTTGGACTTGTTCAATAATCTCGTGTCAAAGCCAACCAAGCAAGTGAATAAGAGTAGATCAATCAATAAACCCAGAATGATATGAAGCAGCAAACAGCATTTCCAGACTTCCAGTCTAAATCTCAACATTAAGTGAATAAATATGACAGCTTTCATTTCTTTCTTTTTCCTTTCCTTTCCTTTCCTTTTCTTTTTCTTTTTTGGGAGGCTCTGCCATTTTCAAAATTTGAAGCGTCCCGTTCATTATCATGTATGAAGACATATGCCATACAGGCAATCCAAAATCAAACTCATACAAAGCAGTGTTCAGCCAGGA
>Ga0307514_10005588_pt1 | contig 11149 bp, 9 predicted proteins | sample 16_EM_MG_FD_203088 | JGI IMG/M metagenome (GOLD analysis project Ga0307514, IMG submission 203088) | Populus trichocarpa ectomycorrhiza microbial communities from riparian zone in the Pacific Northwest, United States - 16_EM | ecosystem: Host-associated > Plants > Roots > Unclassified | place... | reverse complement strand
GCAGTGAGTTAACAGTCTAACACTCTTTTTCACTTCAAATCTTCTGCACAGATGCACTTTGGCACTGCTACAGATACAACAAACCCCTTCATACAATTTTGCTGTTTCTTTCTGATAAAAAAAAAAGGAAAGTAGATTGCATGTACCTGTAATCGTTAAACTCCAAAATATATACACATTATACATCTATCTACATTGTATGTTTTGGTTTCTAGATATCCTAAGCATATTTGGCAGAAAACATTCCGTCTTTCACATGAGATAATTTATGAGAAAACTAACTAGAACGTTAGTAAAAGTGTTCTCTTGAGACTTGTCATGGTTTCAATTCTTATTATATTGGGAATTGGAATTGTTTATATCCTATAATAATGAGTAATTAATTCATTCTTATTTATTTTTATTGTGGCTAAATTATAATTCCATCCTTTTAACACTGACAACCACTGATTTATAATCGTTTTGTTAAAAGATAAGGAAAAGGAAGACGAAGTAGATATTCATACAGGAATATAAATCCGTCATCCAGTCATGGCGCTTTATCAAGATTTTGCCACTCTTGAGTATTGTATTTATACGCAGAATGACATGAATTCCTTTCTCAAATACCAATTGTTTCATCTCTCTTTTTATTCCATTAGCGGGTTTATGGAAGGCACCCATCAAAATTTTCATGAAGAAGATTAAAAAAAAAAAAAAAAGTTGAGGCAAGGTTAAGGTAGCCCATGTCGTTTTCTATGGCCACTCCCTTCTACACTATTTTTACAAAGACACAAGACACCTCCAAGACTATGTCGTTTTCTCACGGGACTTGGGCACGTGTCCAGCCGACAAGACTATGAGCTGTTGAATCCTTGGGCTACGATGTTGAATTGATGTATGATCATACTACTTTGAGGCATGCTGGATGCAATCAAGGCCTCAGAGTCTCAAAAAAAAAAAAAAAGGAGAGAGAGAGAGAGAGTAACCGGGATTATGATGCTTTTCAAGTGTCGCACAACACATATGGGGCACCTTTTTGCGGATGCTCTTGTTTTTAGTGTCTGTTTTGAAAAATATTTTTGAAAATATTTTTTATTGATTTCACATTCTGTTATTGAAGATATATGTAAAGTACTCGTGTTTCAGTAACTATTGTTGTGGAAAACTAGCAATTTTTTACTTGAAAGCTAGCGTTGTATCTCGAATTTAGTAACGAGGTCACGGTGACTTCAAGTGATTGTAGAAAAAATCCCATCTTGGTGTGCGAAATGCCCTCTCGTCTATCCCAGACACAGCAGTTTAAGCACAGTAGCCTACAATTCAATCACAGTTTAGTTCAATCGCAATCATTTCACAGTCCCGATGGAGGAGGTGGTAACCGCATTCCTCGACGCTATAACCTTAGATTAGATGCATTATTCGGTAACTTAATAGCGTAATATTGCATTATTCGGTTTGGATAAGGCTGTGAATTACAAGTCGAGTCAAGCAAACCATCGATGCCTTCGAATTCGGCTCGTCTAGTTTTAGAAACATTCAAACATAATTTGTCTTGATGACATGTTTAAAACATGAGATTTAATTCTTAAAATTTGTCAGGGTCAGGCTCATCTTGAATTCAGCTCGTTTAATTTGCTTAATGAACTTATAAACAAATTAGACTTGGACTTAAAAATGCTTATAAAAATCTCATGCAATTGCAATATCATAAAAAAATATACTATAAACAGAGTATTTCATGGATTTTTAAATAAAATATATTTATATTTTTTTAACTTTAGTTATCTAATTAAATTATATTTCATAAAAGAAATAATTCTCTTATTAATTACATGTTGAATTATTTTATTTTATCAAAATTATACGAGTAAAAACAATTTTAACCACATCCTCAAACGACTCTTATAAGCTTATTATCTTTTAACAAACGAGTTTGAAATGAGTCCTTAACCATGGAAGTTGCAGGAGACTCTTGAACAACATGATTCATTTACAACCCTAACTATATATTATAATACATACATGTAGAAGGAATATCGAGTCAAACTTGTGTAACCATCGATCGGGTTAAGAAATAAAAAAAAATATATTGTATTTGGTTAATAACTATACCCAGGATGGTTGAATTTTATGTAAGAGGTATGCCTGTCTGAACTACGAGTTGAACTGCAGGTTAAAGAACTTAAGATTGGGCATGATTTCTTACAGCTGTGTTGAACAGACAAAACTAATCATAATACATAATAAATATTTTGAACAAATAATTGCTGTGGTGGTTGTGACTCTTCATAAAAGTGCTGAGAACACCTGCAATGATATCATTTTTTTTCTTATTCCTTCTAAAAAGGAACTTTTCTTTGTTGGTTCCGAGAGAAACTCGATCGAGAAGTTAATGTTATCCTTTTTTTATGTTTTATTTTGTTTTGAAAATGTACGTATTTGCTTTCAACCCTGTGATAAACTACAGTTATAATATGCTGCAGTTTAAAATAAAAATAAATAAATAAATAAATCTGAGAACTTGTACTAACAGATTGTTTGGGGGAAGGGGAGCAAGCTAAAATGCAGAAATTTAAAATTCAATCACTGAAATGTAAATATGGTAAACCTCGGGATACTTTTTATTTATTTATTTATTTGCTTATTTTTCGTGCCACGATGCTTTTTTGCCCACGATGAAAAGCAAAGTAACATCATACAAGCATGCACCGTGGAATTTTTGTTCTCCTTCGACGAGGCTCGCTCTAATCTGAACGAGTTGAATTAGCTGACCTATTCACAGTTTTGGTGGCAAATTATTTGAGATTGTTGTATGACCTGTCGGTTATTATTTTAGTGGGACCCAGTAATAATAATTTAAGATTGTTTTTATTTTCAGTATTCGTTGTCCTGCATATATAGAAGGGAGGAGATCATACAAGGTACAAGTCGTTCAATCATGAGTCATGACATACTGTGTAAATTAAGAAATTTACACATGTTAATAATGTTTTAACTATAAGTTTAATTTTTAAACCAGACGATTCTTGTAGTGATAACTTGAAAATGCGAGGCAGATACAAGATGTGTTCTTTTTTGTATATTTAGTTAATACTCAACAAACAAACATGTTTAAAATAAACCTTAAATCATGATAATACATCATTTATTTGTATTCAAATAAAATGGATCTGAAACACTCTAAATAAGCCTAAATCAGGCACGTGTTTTATGCCCAACACTTACTAGAAAAATTTTATAAGATTTCACCTGGGCCTTCCAATACTTTATATTGATCAAATATATATTATTTTGAATATAATAAAACTTGAAATATAAAAAATATAAAATTATGTTTCCGCTCCTTATATCCACAAAAAAACAAGATTTATTAATTATAAATAAATTATAAATTCTTCGAGCCATAGGTGGATATTCTCTTAATTTTTAACATTTTCAACATGTATACTTTTAGTGTCCATCTTTCTAAAATATTAGTGTATTTTTTTTCTTATAAGGTTATTGACCTTATTATTAAAGAGTCTCAACATACATCAAAAATTTTATTTTACAGGTACCAACTACCAGTCACATGGTTTATCAAATACTACATGTTATTATCATAGTTACCAGTCACTTAACTTACCAGGTACCATATGTTAGGATTACATTACTGTTTACTTGACTTAAAAAGCACCACATGCTATTACAATATGTACTGGTCAACTTGATTTATTAGACACTAACTATTACTAGTTACTGATTTTTTAGGTTTTTGATATAAAATAATTAAACATTTTAATTCGAAATAGCAGATAAATTTGTTTAAAATAAAAAAAAATAGCTAATTATTCAATATATCAACCCCTATTTATATGCATCTTGAATTTTAGTACGTGTATGATAGAATTACGTATAAAAATTTGTCAGTTTAGATTCTAATCTCTTTCCACGAGAAAAAAGAATGGGTTTCGAAATTCAAATTTCTTTATTATCGATAAAAGACCAACACTAACAACCCAGAAAAGATCCTAAGATTAAACGGACAAAACATTTAACAGTGGCACGGTGCACGAGAAAACACACGGAGGGAGAGACAGGTATCCAAACTTGCACTTTTTTTTTAAAGACTTTCCGTCTCATCTGTGCTGTATTTTTGAATAACCAACGCCACGTATCTTTTGCAATTTATATATCCTTTTTGGTGCAATTTCTACTGTAATTTATAGAAATAATAATAAAAATATACAAAATAACCCCGAACAAAGATATAAATAGGGGCTATTCCAGGTTCCTACGGGGGAAAAAAATTAGTGAAATAATATAGTAGTAATTTTTTTTATTAAATACCATAATTTATATTTATTGTGATTTCCAAATATAATATATAAAAAAAGTCGTGATTAGAAAATGTGATATTAATTTAATACTGTAACTGTATTTGTTTTTGTTGGGAGAGAAGAAAGGAGGCTGGGGTTTAATTTTATTACACTTGGTGATTCTGAATCATTACGATATAAGTTATTGAGCTTCAAATCCACAACATCTATGGAATGTTATTTTTCTGAGCTGTGACAGATTAAAACTATACTATTTCTTCAATTTTTCCTATGATATCCTATATTTCCTTGGTATTTTTTATTTTAATGTGGTGTTTTTTATAAAAAAATCCCAAACAGGTACAGAAGAAAGCGTGTTTTCTCTAGGCCATTATGTTAAGGACGCACGTCCCCCACGCATGCCCGATCCCAGTGCTCCATTGTTTTTGTTTATTATTTCTGGTCATTGTTTTACCAATGATACTGTTGTGTTTCCAATTCATGATTATGAGCAGCCCAGCCCAGGTATCATAAATAAGGTCTTCCTGATATTAACCCCCTAAACAAGCAACGTTTCTTTTTGTCTTTTGAATGGGGTTCAGTTCATGATTCAGCACCGTATTTTAATTCTTCACTACACGCCTTGCTGTCTACCTACCGCAATATCTGTTTCCGGACGGACCCATCAAGCTATGCCTTTTTGCTTCTATTAGCGTTTTTGGTAATTGTTTTGCGTTTCTTTTTAAAATATTTTTTAATTAAAAATACATAAAAATAATATATTGTTTATTATTTAAAATTATTTTAATATTAATACGTGATTTGAAACTACAAATAAATAATTTAAAGTATAGTGTAAAATTTTAAATTTCCATGAAACACCACTCATTAGTGTACTGAACGGATCAAATTGAATGAGATTCCACTAAATTAATATGTGTGTATTATTTTTTTTAAGTCAACTTTAACTTGGACAAATTATTTCATTTTGATAGGATGAAAATAATTAGACAGTTCTGGAATGTATGTTGATTATAATATATAAACTAGTAGTATTTTTTTAAAAAAAAAATGCTTTCTATTTTCATCAATCTTTTCATCCCGTCTAGTTATTTTGTTTCTTCTACGTCTCTCAAAACCAAAATTAAAAATAAATTGAAAGGATTTTTTATATATAAAAATATTTTATTAGCACATCAAAATTATTATTTATATATAAATATTTTTTTTGTAAACAAGACAATAATAAAATATAAAAAACTATTCCAAAATTAAAAAGATATATATTTTTTATTTTTAAAAACTGCAATACAAAGCGGGGCCACCCGGAATCGCAGCACTAACTGATTAATACTTTATTTAAAAACCAGGAGAGTCGACGAGGACTTCGCAAAATAAAATGCAAGTTTTAGTTAATTTAAGTATTAAAAAAAGTGAAGAGCATAATCCAATATTAATGTCCCTTGTAATTAGAGGTGAGAAAAAAACTAAAAAATTGATTAAATTAAGAAAATTAGAGAAAAAATAATTGAAAAAACTAAACCGTGAAAAAAACCGATTAAAATTTTAAAAAAACCAACCGGTTCAGTTCGGTTTTGGTTTTATAAACCCGAAACCGAAAAAATCAAACCGAATCTATACCGAAAAAAACCGATCCAAACCGAAAAACCGAGCAAAACTGGTTTTTGTCTTAAAAAACCAAAATTGGTCGGTTTGAATCGGTTTTTTCTTAAAAAACCGAACCGAGCCAAAACTGGTTGGTTTGAACCAGTTTCTTAAAAAAAAAATATTTCAATTTAGTTATTTTTTTTTAATAAAAATTAAACTGAATAGAAAATGATACCCCTTCTAGGAAGGAAAAAAAAACTCATAGAAAATCATAACATGTCTTTGGATTGACATGATCCATAAATAAATCGCGTGATTGAATGGCTGACTTCTAATTTATCGTTGTTATTTTTCTTCAAAGGTGCGGTCATATATTTGAATGACCATATAAAATTTAATTTTAGTGACCATAGTTGATGGGCTTCTGAAACAATGGTCAAGCCCATCCAGATCATCCAAAAATAAGTATTTGTTGGTGTGACCTGTCTTGTAGAGTGAGAGGTAAGGATAGTGGGCCAAGGTCTTACCAATCACCCACTCCACCATGACAAGTTAACAACCTATAAGATAAAATGATGTGGGCTAAATAGCCCAATAGATAATGACATTGTAGCCCATGCCAAATTCCCTCTTCCCGGGATTTACAATTTAATTGAATATTAATTGACATATATATATATATATGTGTGTGTGTGTGTGTGTGTGTGTTATCTTATTTATATTATTATCCTATCTACTAGGATTTAAATGAGTAAAGGCTTTTGAATAATTATCTTATTTCATGGATAATATATATAATATAGACATGGTTAAATTTAATTTGAAATCCAACTTAAATATAATTTGATATATATTATACAATATACTTAGAATTTTTATATATTTTTGAATTTAATATAATATTTAATATTGATATACAAAACACACACACACACACACACACAATTTTACTTTTTATTAGATATTAAACAATAATTGAATAATAAATATCTATATATACAAAACTTATTCAAGTATGAATATTTAAATTCTTTTACAGAATATATAAGTATAGAGAAACTGAGCCGTGGATTCCATTGCCATCCCTGCCCCCGCCCATCAATTTATCAGCACAAGCTCTGTCTGGTCCCTGTGTCTCCTGGAGTCCCATGAAGATCATGAATATCCTCCAAATCCACAACCTGAAACCCCAATTTCCTTGTACTTTCCGAACTGTCCCCCATCACTCCCTCTCTGGCTCCCTCAACTTCTCCCTCAGAAAATCCACTCGTCTCTCTTCTTCTTCATTTCTTTTATTGCTCGTTACTCCCATAAGACCCACCTTCAAAATCTTCACAGTTTCAAGAATTGAAGCTCCATTTTTTGAAAACAATAAAGAAGACGAAGAAGAAGACGAGGAGAGGAACTCAGCAACCAACTTAACAGAATTCGAGGACTTGGCCCCAGACGGTGTGGTTTACCAGAACACACTGAGATTGGTGGAGTGTTCAATGTTTGCTGCTGTCACTGGTCTCGTTTATTTCTTGAGCAATTCTCTCTCAATTGAGGTTTGATTCTGATTCATTTAATCAATTTCTATGTGGGTCTTTGTTTGCTTCCATTTGTTGTTTTTTACTATTATTTTTGGTCAACTGGGTTGCTTGAGTTTATTGCCGGTTTGTAGAATAGCTCCTCGAGTTAAAATCTTTAGCGCAAAAGAATTCTGGGCTGTGATAACTGTTAGTTTTTTAGTCACAATTTTGCAAAGAAACAGCAAAAAGAGAAAGAAAATTTTATCAAGGATGATTCTCTAGCAAAGCAATCCGTATTACTTGTCATTGCTTTTTAATGGGATTTGGTGTTTTGCAGAATTACTTTGGATGCTTCTTCTCTTTGCCGATAGTAATCTCTTCGTTGAGATGGGGTGTTGCGGGCGGAAGAAAAACTATGGTTTGTAACCATCCATGAGTAACTTTGCTTAGTTCTAAATATTGTCGATTTGGTCTATAATAGCACTCCCTTTTGTGTTGAAATGATCTTGCATTCTGGCAGGTGGCAACAGCTATGCTCTTATTTGTTTTGTCTGGTCCAGTAAAAGCCTTAACCTATCTGGTGAGCACTCTCTGCATTTTTTGATTAGCAACATCCTGTTCTTCGATTAGTGTTGAAGATGAGCTTAAAGGATTTTGGGAATTTCTCGGTTGTTTTTGATGATGATCATTTGGATGCATTAATTGAATGACATCGTCGAACTTGTTTCTGGAAAAAATTAGCTACTGACAACTTTAATTACTCTGTACATGGGAGTTGAAAAAAAGAGAGAGAGTAAAACTTGATCTTAATGATGGAGTTCTTAACCCTTTACTTAGTTGTGGTGGGATTGTTTCTCGCAAGTTTAAGAAATGGTGAAAATAGAGGACGTGTTGCTTTTGCCAGGATGGTGAATAAATTTGTAGAAGTGTGCTTGAACTTATATTTAGTGAGAATTTCGAGCATCATATGCCAAATCTTTGTGAATGCTTACTTTCTTGCCTAAAATTTAAACGTGCTTTTCTTGAGCAGAATAGCTGATGATTTACTCGCTTGATGCATCTCTCTTTCAGCTAACACATGGTTTAGTTGGTTTCACAATGGGTTCTTTATGGAGGTGTGTAATCACAATCCTAATGACTTCTGTGTTTTTTCCTTCTTCTTTCTGATATTTGTTTGACTTCCTTTTTATGCTTGTGATTGTAAATGCCTGATATAACCAAGTAAAAATGCCTACTTGTTCGAATTTAAATGGATCAGCATGTGCTAACTTGTTGGATTATTATTCTTTTTGCATATTTTCAGGATGGGAGCGAATTGGGGTCTTTCGATTTTCTTGTGCACAATTGTAGTGTCTCCTCCCTTTGTTTTGACTTTACAACCCTTGTTTGAAGCAATGGTATTTTCTTGTTATTTCAAAAATTTCTGCTGACATACATTCTTTGGAATGCAGGCTCGGGCGACAGGTGCTGTGGGGTATGTCTTAACATCCTCGTTCTTAATAAGAGAAAACATACTTGCTTTGGTAATTAATCACATTTTACCCTGTAATTTTTCCTTAACTCACCATTAGGAGTTCACTTACAAGGTTTTTTCATTTGCTTGTAGATCACCATAAATATCCATGCTTCTCTCACATTCATATTTGCCGCCGCTGGTATTAATACCGTTCCATCAATGAATTTCATATATTCTCTCTTTGGAATTCTGGTAATTTATGCTACACCTTCCTCATCTGTCCTGTTGAATGTTTTTGATGTACAACGCACTTAGTGTTATCCAATTTGTTTAACAGGTCGTGCTAAATAGTGGATTCTTTGTATTCTTATTACACCTTCTATATTCTGTGTTCCTCACTCGACTTGGGATGAAGGATTCACTAAGATTGCCAAGATGGCTGGAGAAGGCCCTGTAGGTAACAATTCTTTAACCATGACCGTTATCCAGTGGCAAACCTGCTCTTCCCCTCATTAATGTACACTATGGTTGGGGCTTAGTTATGGTCCAATAGTCATTCAAATGCCTTTCTGTTCAAAGCCTAAATGAATTGAATAGCCAAACCTTATCATGCATTGAAAATCATTTGTTGTGATAGTGAAATAGTAGAGATGTGCTTAGAATAGACAACTTGTCTCAAGTTGTCCCGACTTGTGTGAAGATTAAATGATGCATTACTTCACTTGCCCCTGTTATAATTTATAATACGCGGGAGATTCTTTGTTTTTTCCTCCTTTCTTTGAACCTAGTTTCTAGGCGTCTTGGTGTGTTGAGGGTGACACGGTCTTTCGAGTCCGAACCCCTTCTTACCTGTTTTTCATGCACCTGTTAATCTCATTATTAATACAATCGCCAGTGCGTTCATAGAAAACGGGCTTCCATTACAATCTGATATATCCCCATCAATTCATATGTCGTAGAGAGCTACAGCATAAAAAAGAAAGGCAATGGATCTGATCACATTTTTATTGAAATAAAAAATTCCACTATCCGAAAGAAATGCTGTAGTGAGGCAAATAAATAAGATATATTGCATCTGAACTCACTAGTGGAAATTTTAAATCTAGTGCAATAGCCTCTATTTTTTTTAAACTAAATTCCTTGAAAGATGCCAAGGCTCTCAGAATAACCAGAAATAAATCTGTCATTACAAGGACCTGCGGGCTTGAATCTTGGCAATTCATTAACCTCAACTCCCCTGAAAGTTTTCTTTTTCATATCGTAATAAAGGTCCCAAGAAGTTTCACTCAGTTCCAACAATGGTACCAACAGAATTTCACCAGTATGAATAGAACGAACAGGAAATGGCCTTTGTAATCGTATCCAATTGTCATCAAAGGTAAGTAATCTCTTCGATCATATCTGATTTTGGCAGTCCTTCAATATCCATAGTTTCATTTCATTATGTATGAGAAGATCTTTATAATCTATCAGAGCCAAGTAACTATTTACTTGAATCAATTTTTTGAACGTTATTGCATTCCAACCCGACAAATATCGAAAAATGTGAACGGAGCCAATCCTCGGTGGAAATTCCATCGGGAACCTGGATGGACCGAAAGTTTTCATCCTCCAGATCGAACGTGAATGACCAATGCAGTGCTCCGCTAACACATGTAGATTTTCCATAAAAATCACACGGGCGTTGGTCGAAGTGATGTCAACAGGCAAAGAAGCATCCATCCTTCTCCAAGAGTTGGTTCCTGGAGTGAAAATCTCACGGTAATCCCCCAACACCTGTTGACCAGCATGGATTTGACAAAACTTAAAGACCTCGTATTCCTTTCTGAGAGGCTCCTATCCACGAAAGCAAGAAACCATAACGACATCAAATACACAAGAAACCATAAGACCTCGTTCCTGCTTACTTGCAAATGCACTCGAATTGCAGGACCGACTTGCCTGGAAGTCTTGATAGGAAATCGAAAAGGATGATTTCACCAGGGATATGTCATTATTAGCTTAATGCTGTTCATGTTTCCACCCTCTGCTACTCTCCTCCCATTATTATTTTTTTCCTGTTAGAGTTGAAGTGGCTTTCACATAGTAACCTAGCTACTACTATAACCTAATTTCTTTACTAATCCAAAGACAATTCTGGTTGATCTATGTTTCTTGAAACCCAAATTCTCATGTAACTGTACAGCACGCAACCAAAAAGGAAAAAAAAAAGCGAAATTATCACTTCACAAGTCTAATCTGTGCAGTTCTTTAAGACCAGAGATATCACACTTTCAGAATAGCTCAAAACAAAT
>Ga0307514_10005586_pt1 | contig 11151 bp, 4 predicted proteins | sample 16_EM_MG_FD_203088 | JGI IMG/M metagenome (GOLD analysis project Ga0307514, IMG submission 203088) | Populus trichocarpa ectomycorrhiza microbial communities from riparian zone in the Pacific Northwest, United States - 16_EM | ecosystem: Host-associated > Plants > Roots > Unclassified | place... | reverse complement strand
CAATATATAAATTCCTTATGCAAACAATATGTTTTTATTTATGTGTACTGATCAAATTCTAAAATCCTTATGCATACTTCATAAAAATAAAAGATAAAAATTTATATTTTTATCATATTTAAAAAAAACATGAAAAATATAATATAATAATAAGTATCACAAGAGGTTTGTGATTATCCATTAAGATTTGATCAAAATCTCAAAAACACCATAAAAATAAATTTGTTTATTTAATATTTGAAGTATGAATTTTATAAAATAATGCATATTCTGATTATTAAACTAAATGAATTGACAAGAATACACCTTTAGTTTTTTAGGCTTTAGAAATGTTAGGTTTTAGCTTGATAAGATAAGGATTTCCTTACTGAGAAGAACTTTTCTTAAATCTTAGACATAGTAATGAATAGAAACATGACTCAGATAAATAAACAATGCAACTTACCTTAGGTATGGTGTACTAGGGATGATACGTCCTCCCTATACCCAATTAGTCTCCCTTATCCAGACTGTAAGATCAGTTAGGGTTCCTGGTGACCAAAACATCAGGTGGTGACTCCATCCTTTTTTTTTACTAATACATGACAAGAATTTCTTGTTCTTTTCATCCAAAACATGAAAATCATGATCTAAGAGAACGATTGTCGCAACGCCGCATACGTGCAATAGAAGTAATGCTTACAAAATTAATTTAATTTATAATCAAACATTAATAGTTACAAAAATTGTGTTAACTTGTATAATTGTGAAATGCTCACCATTATACAATAATTTTTTTTTTATAAAGTAAGTATATTAACAAAAAGGAAACAAAAAACTACAATAAAGGTGGCCCTCAAGCAAGGATAGCCGGACATGACCGCCTAACCAAAAACTCCAAAAAAAACATAAACGTATGCCCCAAAGTAAGGCTAAGAGGATATTACCTCAAATCATAGTCACTGAAGTCCAACTAAAACTATGTTAACGAAACAAACACAAAGAAAATTGGGGCAACCCCAAGGTAATGTTAAGAGGACATGCCCTAAAAAACCAAAACAAGAGAAATCATCTAGAGTCGAAAATGTTGTCAGCAAACCTCCATGCAATATGAAGCCTTCTATTAGTATCCAAAGAGGCCATATTACAATAAATGTTAACTTTCGTAACTATACACTAAACAATATCACTATAAACAATTGAAGCATTGCGAAGAGCCTTTGATGCGAACCTCGTGATCACGTGGTCACACAACCCACAATCAAGATTGAGATCTGATCCCGGAAAGCCAAAATAGATCTGATAGGAGTGTGACATAATGGAAATCATCTAGAGTCGAAAATGTTGTCAGCAAACCTCCACGCAATATGAAGCCTTCTATTAGTATCCAAAGAGGCCATATTACAATAAATGTTAACTTTCGTAACTATACACTAAACAATATCACTATAAACAACTGAAGCATTGCGAGGAGCCTTTGATGCGAACCTCGTGATCACGTGGTCACGCAACCCACAATCAAGATTGAGATCTGATCCCAGAAAGCCAAAATAGGTCTGATAGGAGTGTGACATAATGGAAACCTGCCCCAAAGCACCAAATCTATTGGATTGAGTAGAATGACGCCACAAAGCCAGTTAATCTTCAATAAGTCAGATTTAGTTCGTTCAAGAACTGAAGAACGCAAGAATCACTCTCACACGTTAAAACTAAAAAATTCAGAAGTAATTATCATCAAAGCTGTCGAAATTTAGGTTACATGTGTTTAAATAGTTCTTAAAAGTAACCCTAATGGATCTACCCTTATGGGTTGAACTGACCCCCATACAAAACTGACCCAAAAACCCTAAACTGAAAAGCTCATAACTTGATCCAAACAAGCCTTGGATCCTAGCTCAAAATAAAGTTTTAATTAAGCCCAAACATGAAAGAAAATAATAAAAATAACTAATGTGTCATTAAATACCACAAGCTCTTCTTTCCTTGTGTAGCTAGGATGAATAAGGAATCCTTATAAGAAAAGAATTCTGAAACATTAATGAATCCTTGCCATTTGGAAATTATATTGCAGCTCATTAAAGATCCTTATGGAACTAGGAAACTCCCAAAACCAGCTGCCACATCCTTGTAGGAAAAGAATTCTAACCAAATAGGAAGTCCACAAGTTAAATGGAAGTAAATAACAAAATTCATACAGCCTCTATTGACCAGTATTGTGGTGCCTTCCCGAACTCCGATTGACCTACAATTTTAACCCATAGTAGGACAACATGTCTGGAGAGTCCACATAACATTTTAGGCCGATCCAACGGTCGGATTAAGAATTATTACTGTTGCCGTAAACCTGGACTGTTGCGCTTTTTACGCCAAAATTCGAATCTGACCTTACTTGGGTCGTATCACAAGGTTGAACCGTATCAGCCTTTCCATGTAGCCTAACATTCCTCTCCCTCCAAATATAGTATACTGCAATAGCTAACATCATAACAATAACCAAAGACTGAAGCGAGTTACCTCTACCCAAGATATAAATCCATATAAGGGTACTAGCCCAAGAACGATGATTGAAATGAATGAGGCATTTAGAGCAAAGGTCATACCAAATGTGCTAAAGAAAGGGCAACAAAAAATAAGTGATTAATAAGACATGTTTATGCCATACAAGTTTCCACCACTCCACTTTGCTTAGAAAAGGGCGAAGAGCCATTCCACGCATAACAAATGGAGAAAATACATGTATGAGCATTCTTGCAGCAAATAAATTAGGGTACATCTAGCAAGCTCAATTCACTCAGGAGATCTAGTAGGAGGCTACCTCCACTCCTGACCATCTATAATTTAGCTCCCTTAGTATATCTATCCAAACCAAAATCAATAATAATTATTTCCTTGAAAATAATATTATTTTGAAAAAATTATTCTTACTCCTATAATTTAGTTATTTTTTCATCTTATTTCTACTTTTTAAAAAATTATAATTTATATTTTAGATCAATTTAATTTTTAAATTTAAATAAAAAAATAAATTTATCCTCGTATATAATATGACATGAATAACTAAAATTAACTATTCACAATCCAATTCCAATATCCGCTTAAAATTCATCTTCAAATAACTATAGCTCCAGCAAGAGAAAAATAAAATGAATTCACAACAGCTGACCACAAAAAAGACACCACCCCTATTTCACCTTTCACCATTACTGTTTATCTCAACAGCCCCATTTATCTGCCCCAACATATAGGCTTTTAGCTTGACTTAATTCACGAAAGAGAAATGACCCCTGGGTTACCACCACTTGCTTGTCATCGTGATTGCTAGTGAATCCAAATCTGTGTTGTTATGCAATACTTGCCCTTGCATCTTTACCGTGATTATCGGGCTATTATCCCGTAATCTTTTTTCTTTTTAATTAATTAAATCTCTTGGGATTCCATTCCCATTTATTTTCTTTCCCACCACCCATCGTTTTTGCTTTCTCTTTGCCACCTGGGATTACTAGCTTCAGAGCTTCATAGATATTTTCTTCATTAACGTACTTCGCGCTTGCACTTTTGGTTCATTAAAAAAGGTATGTTCTCCCATTGCCATTAAAGGAACCCTTAACGGCCTCTCCCTTAACTACCTCTCTCTTGGCAAAGAAGATACGAAAAACCCATTCCTTTGTGCCTTGGAATATGAGCTTACTGGATCCATTACCCTCAGCGGCCTCTTAACAATTTCCGCAATCCTTCCCATTAATTGACAAGAAGTTTTATGTTACCAACTAATGCCTATCACATCACTGTCTACGATGAATTAAATTTGATCTCATATCTACGTATCTTTGTGGAGGAGAAGATGAGTTGGATAGCTAGGAAAGGAGAGGAAATAATATGAGAGAAAGAGACGCAATTTTATAATTTTAAGATTCAACGACTCTTCAGACAATATAATATTAACTTATAGTGTAGTTTTTTTTTTTTTTTTTACTTACCTTCTATCTTTTAAAAAACTATTGTTTATATTATTTTTTATAGTAAAATAAATTAAATAATAAAATAGTTTAAGATGTAAATTATTATCGCGGGATACAAAATTTTAAAATGTAAATTATAATTTTTCAAAACATGAAGGATAAACATAAAAACAACTAAACTATAGAATAATTAGGATGATTTTTCTTAATTTAAATTATCTTATTGACTTATTTTTAGTAAAGATGTAAAGAGTTATATTTGTTTTGACCTTAAATCTATAATATAATTTTTTTAAAAATGGAAACAAAGTGAAAATATGACTAAATTATAAATTGTTTTAAAACTTGACCCGTCCTAGTGGATTGATCTATGATCTGAGTGACCCAGGACTTAGGTCAGGCTGAGATTCAATAAAAATAAATGGATAACTAACTTGGCATGACTTGGTTAAAAACTCAGGTTGACCTATGACACAGTCAAGAACAAAAAAAAACATTGATTTTTTTTAATTTGTTTTAAAATAACATTATTTTTATTATCCGAGTTAACTCACTTAAATCATAATCCGAGACTTATCCCGAATCAACTTCTGAATTGAGTTTAAAAACTATAAAATTATGGAAAGAATAGAGTAATGTTTTTCAAATATTATTGACTAAAAGCATGATTAATCTCATCCTTCCAAAAAAAGAAAACTAGTATATTATATATTGATTTTGCTATCACATATGGATTATACGTTCATGGACTTCAATTGCCCGCACATTATTTTTAACTTATCTTTGTGTGAGAGTTTGTGTTTAAAAATGAAACTTGTATAATTAATACCTATGAGTTTGTATTTAATAATAAAACTTGTATAGTTAATTTGATTTTTAATCAAATACTTACTTATTACACACCTTGATATTAGTAACTAAAAAAACCAACCACATATCTTATGAAGTTAATATTAAACACATAATCGAGATTTTACGAGGGTATCTCTAAAAGGACAAGCAAATAAGGGCTAATCTGGAATCTTAACAGGCCTCTATGATATTGAATCCTCCTAGCTAATGAAAATGAAAAAAAAGTTCTCTTTTATCCTGAAAATATATATGGTGCTAATGAGTCTTTCCTCAATCCTCGGAAAAAAATATCACTCGGGTGCAAGAAGGTAATCAAAATACTGGGTTATTTTCATAGAATAACTAGAGAAAAGAAGGTTATAAATTAAAATTAAAATAATAAAATAAAAATAATAGCCATCAATAAAACATTGTGGCTTATGAGGCAAAATATTGTCGATTAACATAGTATTTGCTTTTATGTCTATTTTTTTCCCACTTTGATCACCAAATTGTTTTTTTTTTCTAGATTTATCCTTTAATGTTGTATAGATTGAAATTTTGGTTTGATGATTTAATTTTATTTGTCTTTGATGTGTTTATTGTGGTTTTTTAAAAACATTCTTGGCATCATGTCGGTGTTTGATTTCACAAAACATAGATCAATTTGGTTGTTTGCAAAGAATTAAAGATGAGGGGACCAAAATTGAAAACAATGAACAATAGCAGGCTTTTTGTTTTTTTCTTAAATCAGTGTCAACCCTAGTCTTCTTTCCTTTTCTTTTTGCCTTCAATCATCAATTTTTTTTCTTTTCAATTAGATCCTTCAATGTTGTGTTGATTGGAATTTAAGGTTAATGGTTTGTTTTGGTCTGCTTTTTATGTAGTTATCTTAATCTTTGTTTTGGTTTGCTTTTTATATAGTTATCTTAATCTAAAAAACATCTCACAATTGTCTTGGTGCTCAATTTCACAAAGAATAATCCAATTTTTATTGTTTGTGAAAAATTAAAAATAAGGAGACTGAAATTGTATCACAAAAAAATTAAAAGGTCCTTTTAAAAAAAAATTGTGCACCACCATTTCCATAAATTTCTTTTTTGGTTTTTTGTTTCCCTAAGTTTTGAGATTAAATGGATTGATCCAAAATTTTATTTTTCTTGCATTTCAGTCCCTGAGTTGAGAAGGGAGAGAGATAGTCGCCAAATTATAATGAGTAGAGATCTTAGTTGACAAACATGCACTTTTCTGCGACGAAACTCGTTATTCTTAGTGTCAACAAGTTTCATTCGACGATAAGAGTTTTATTTTGACATTTTTTTACCTTTATCTTTTTTTTTATTAACGTGGGTGTCTGGGCTAGCTTGAGCGCACCTCGATTAATCTCACGGACCCTTAAGTTAACAATCATGTAAGCCTCCAGTGGTCCTGAGAGAACTTGAACTCGTGACCAGTTGAGCTACCCCTCAAGGGTTTTTTTTCCCCTTTATCTTGCCAAAAAAGTGTTGGGTTTCTTTTTTTATTCATGTTGATTTTTCATTTTTAAACCAATAAAATGCTAATTTAAGACCATAAATGGGTCTATTAAGATCCACATGGTGTTTATTTGATGTTTTCCAATGAAAAATGGGGTTTTAAACCCTTTCGATGCCTAAAATGTAGCTACCTTATTTGTTTTTTTTTCTTCTAAAATATAGGTGATACGAATCAAGTCAGATATAAAATTTGGCCTTAAAATATTTGTTGACTAGTTTTACGAGATCGGGAATATCTCTCAAGCCACTCATCGGAACGAGCTGAAAATTTACAGGGAGATATTAGACACATGGAACTATATCTTGGTAAATATGTCAAATAGAATTCAGGAACATATTATTTTAAAGGGTTGAAGTTACTAGATAAATCTGTCAGACTAAACATTTGTATATTGTTTAGGACATATGGAGCTACATGTGGGATCTTTCTGTGATTCAAGTTGGTTTGAAAACTAGATATCTCAAGTTTTTCAAACATATATGGTAGACCTATTAATTCATCAAAACAAGAGAGAATGAAATGTTTGAAGTAAGGACTAAAAAATCTACCAGGGAATGTGTGAAAATTAGGGATTCGGGCTATATGGAGGAATTTTGACGTGAAGACTTTGTTTTTCTTATCCTATTTTAGTTATTTATTTATTCAATTTGAATAATTACTTTTAATTTTGGTTTGTTCTGATCAATTAAACATTGTTTAGAAGTTTATTTCATTATTGGACTTATGTTAGTTAATTACTAGTTTAGATCCATTAGCTTGCAGCACAAAAGGGGTCTATTAGGGTTGGTTAAAGGGGACTATATTATGTTTTTTAGCTGCAAATTTCAGAAGCAAGTTTGAGAATAAAAATGAGTTTTCCTTTTGTTTGTTTGTAGCAAAACAATCTTTCTTTACAGGGACAAAAATCGTACATTGACTTATCGAAGATTAACTGATTTTATGGTGTCATTCGCATATTTAGGGTTCTTAGATACAAGATTACCTACGGGTGAAGGTTCTATCAAACCTGGATTTTGGCTTTCCGGGTTGTTATATACTTCATTGAGGGTTGCTTGATCACGTGATCAAAAGGTTCACATCAATTGATATTAGATATAGGCTCTAAAAATCAGGTTATATCCTTTATTTTCTTCTTGTTAGTTTCGACTTCCTTAGGTTTAGTTGTCTTTGATTCAATTTTTGATTATTTCGTGTCTGAAGCTTAGTAGTTTGTGTCTAGGGTTCTTTAAAAAATGGTTTTATTTTAGTTTTTTATTTTCTTAGAATATATTAGTAGCATAAAGAGTAAAAAAAATAATAATCCAAAACTCACTTTTGTCGAATATGCCACAATACACAAATAAGAGAGAATTTAGATCAAACCAATTCTAAAAATTATCACATTTTATATATTGGTTCTATGAGTCCTAATTGCACCCCATTTAAAATCTGATCTAATTTAGAGATGTTTTCTATAGTAACCAAGGTCGAGATTAAAACTTGTCATAATAGGTTAGATTCGTATCATAAGAAAATCTCAGGATGAATAAATTCAGAAAATTATCAAGTTTTATATAGTTGGTTTTAAGGTTCTAATTGCATCCCATATAAAATTTGAGGTCATTTGGAGTTATTTTTCTATAGGAACTAAATTTAGTATTAGATCTTGTCGTAACGGGTCTAATTCGTGCCAATAATTCAAACTTATTTTGCTGCTATTATTTTTTAATTATGATAGTATAATAACATCATAATTGATATATTTAGGTGTCATTTACTTATTTTTTATATAACCTTTGCATATTTTTTCTTTTGCTTTTTAAAAAACATCTATTTTTCATACAAATTCGTTTGTTACTTGAGAAATTGTAATCATAGTTTTGTCTTCGCTTGTTTTCATATTTTTTCTTACTTCTTGATTCATATACATATATTTGGATACCAACAACTATTATATTTGGTTTTTATTTCAATTTCATAAGAGTCAAAGAAAGGTGAGATGAGAGGAAAAAGACATAGTGAGCATATTTGAGTGAAACACGAGAGGATTGTAAATACGTGAGGGAGTGGGCGAAGGATATATATTTCTTTTTAGCTAACCAATTTTTCAAATTCAAAGATGTCGAAGACAAACAACAATATGGCACCAATGAATCAGCGGATAGATCGAATGACCAATGAATTTGGAGATAGTTTGGATAGGTTAGAGAAGCAACGTGTTAAAGGTTATAGTAGGGTTCAAATTAGGCTTGAGCTAAAAGAATTTAATGTTAGGAGGGCTGTTAGACGAGTTAACATTAATGTGGATGACTTTGTGACAGATAATACGAACATGAGTGATGTTGATTTTGAAGATGTGTCCGTATGACATAGGGAATGTTTTGGATAGCAGGAAAACTGTTAGTTTGTAGGATTTATTTTATTATTGCATTTATGTTAGTTGATTACTAGTTTAGGCTTATCAGCTTGCAACCCAAAAAGGATCTATTAAGGTTAGTTAGAGGAGATTATATTATGTTTTTTTAGCTGCAAATTTCAGTAGCAAGTCGGACAATAAATGTGAGTTTTTTTTTCTGGCAAAACAATTTTTCTTTGCAGAGATAAAGATTGAACACTGACTTATCAAAGATTAACTGATTTCGTGATATCATCCACTTATTTAGGGTTCTTAGATATAAGGTCATCTCTCGGTCCAAGTTTTTTCTCAATACATTTTGGTTCTTAGATCCAAGGTTACCCTTGCATCAAGGTTTTATCAAACCTGAATTTTAGCTTTTCGAGTTGTTATCTGCTTCATTGGGGGTTGCTTGACCACTTGATCAAGAGTTTCACATCAATAGATCGGATGACCACTAATTTTTTTATATATATATATATATATATATATATAGACACATGCACCTTGCCCTGTTTTATTTTTATTTTTTTCTTTTGATTTTTTTAGAGACATTAAACCCGTCTAAGGGGTTGATCCAAGACAAGGTTCGAGTTCTAGAGTAGAGAAGGATCATCCTAAGTTCACCTTTTTTTTTTTTAATAAAAAACATTAAAATGAAGTCGTTTTGAAAAAAAACCTTTTTTTCACAAAAAACACCAACAAGTTTTTTGCCTGGATTTCACTGAGTTCAAGCTCCCTAATTTTTCTTCAACTCAGACTTGTTCAAGCTCTAGATCGTCTGCATCCTAGGTTGGCTCGGTATGAGCTTATAAATATGGATTTTTCTTCTTATTTTCTCCTCAATCCCATCCTTCAAAATTGAGTCTTTATTTATTGATGTTCAATTTTACGAGTAAATTTTTTTTTTCCATTGAAGTAAATAAATAGTTTTAAAAGGAACTCAATCATTAAACATAGTGGAATACATTACATGAATAATGTATTTGGTTAGTTAACTTAGGTTGAGTTACAATTAAACTTTATGATTTGTTTCATTTTATATTTTTAGGGTTATCATAATTTTAAACAAACATCCTAACGCTGAAACGATGCTCAATTTTTCGAGCGAGTATTTTATTATCATATAATTACATAAAAATAATTAAACTAAATATTTTAACATAGTGCAATTCATGACCTAGGTTGAAGGTCAGGCCACCAAACTTAGATTGATTAAATACGTCACCTCATCAATATTTTTAAAAATAATTTTATCTTGAAATTTTCATTTAAAGTTAGATCATGATACAAATAATTCAAGTTGTTTTTAAACTTGTTGGATCAACTATATCAAGGAAAGGCAATATTTTAATTTAATTTAAAATTCAAGTTATATAAAAAGTTAAATAAGATATGTTCAACTATCAAAAAGTTATCCACATTGATAAAAAAAAAAAAAAGTTTCTGCTAAAAATTTTGTTATTGCAGTCTATAACTTAAAATCAAGAAATTTTATGATGTTTGAAAAATAACTAATAACATTTTATTAGTTATTTTATAAGTTTATTTTAAAAAAATAATTACAAATAAAAAAGAAAAATACTAGTTAAAAATATTCTTATTATTTTTTCATGATAACAAATTTTATTTCTCTTTTTTTTATATTTATTTTTTAAAAAATAAATTTAAAAATAATTAATAAAATATCTCTAATTATTCCATTCTTACCTTAAAATTTTCACCACTCACCAGCTACCCATGAGTAATATTTCCAATTTCCCCTTTCACCGGCTATCAATGAAGTAATATTTCCATTCTGCACGATAGGGCTGAGCATTTTCGGGTCGGTCCAATTTTGGACAAAAATAAACAACCAAACCGAATTTTTTTTTAAGTTTTTGAACCGAACCAAACCGAAAACTGGTTCAAACCGATTAATTTTGGTTCGGTTTTTTTCCCTTCCAAACCGGTTCAAACCGAAATTATGATGCTCAAGCAAATTTCAGATTCAATCCACTCCTTCTCCAGGGAATGTTACAAGGCCTACCAATTGCAAACAAATAGAAAGCAATTCCCAGCATCATGCATGCACCCAAATCTCATCATATTGAGGTCACCAAAGATTAGATCGAGTCCATGATTACTGGATTCAACCAGAAGCATTTCCAAAAGCAATTACCAAACATCGTCGCAGGGAAATAATTAAACAGAAGCATGATCTGAGAGATGAACCTACTAAAACTGTCATGCACCACAACATTTGGGCCAAGAACATGCAGATCTGAGAGATGAGAGACAGAGATAAAGAGCATGGAAGAGAACAAGACAGATTTGACTCAAATCATTTGAGAGATGAGAGACAGAGAATAGGGAGAGGGGGCGGCTGAAGGAGATGGAGCTTAAGCAAAGGAGCATGGAGCAGGAGCTCAACAACTAATAAGTAACAATCATAGAGCTAAGCATGAAGAAAAATAAAAGAGGAGAGATGAG
>Ga0307514_10005585_pt1 | contig 11151 bp, 9 predicted proteins | sample 16_EM_MG_FD_203088 | JGI IMG/M metagenome (GOLD analysis project Ga0307514, IMG submission 203088) | Populus trichocarpa ectomycorrhiza microbial communities from riparian zone in the Pacific Northwest, United States - 16_EM | ecosystem: Host-associated > Plants > Roots > Unclassified | place... | reverse complement strand
GGCCGCCGTGAGCAGCCCACCGGTGCGCCCTGGGGGCGTCATTCGCGTGCGCCCCCGGACAGGAGCCGTGACTCATCCACCGTGAAGCCGATCCGGACCCCGCCGCCGGGGCGAGGGGCCGCGGTCACGGTGCCTCCGTGGGCTTCGGCGACGTCGCGGACGATGGCGAGGCCGAGTCCGGAGCCGGGGAGGGGGCGGGCGGTGTCGGCGCGGTAGAAGCGGTCGAAGATGTGGGGGAGGTCGGCGGGGGTGATGCCCGGTCCGCGGTCGGACACGGTGACTGTGCCGCGGTGGATGCGTACCTTGATGGGGTCGTCGCCGGCGGGGTCGAACTTGGCCGCGTTCTCCAGGAGGTTGGCCAGCGCGCGTTCGAGGCCCTGCGGGCGGCCGTGGACCACGGTGGCGTCGGCGTCGATGTGGATGAGACGGCCGGTTCGGCGGTACACGCGCCGGGCGACGCGGCGGGCCACCGCGGCCAGTCGCACGGCCTCCTCGGGCTCGTCGTGGCCGCCGGCCAGCGCCAGTTCGACCAACTCGTCCACGAGGTGGGCGAGTTCGCCCGTCTCGCCCTCGACGTCGGCGAGGAGCCGGTCGCGGGCCTGAGGGGAGAGTTCGGCGACCCGGCGCAGCACGGTGGCGTTGGTACGCAGGCTGGTCAGGGGGGTCCGCAGTTCGTGGGCGGCGTCGTGCACAAGGCGTTCCTGGGCGTCGCGGGCGGCCGCGATACGGGCGAGCATCCTGCTGAACGACGTGGACAGCCTGCCTACCTCGTCCCGGCCGCCCATCAGGCCCGGGTCCTCGGAGACCACGCGGCCGTCGGCGCTGACCTCTTCGGCGACCTCGGTCAGCCGTACCAGGCGACGGGTGATGCGCCCCGCGACCAGCCGGCCCGCGCCGGCCGCGACCAGCATGACCACGAAGCTGACCATGGCGATCTCCCTGGCCATTCCGCCCAGCACAAAGTGCGTCTGGTCGACCTGGGCCGCCACCTGCAAGGCGCCTCGGTTCCCGCCCAGGGCGGTGGTCAGCCGACGGTAGGTACGGCCCGCCACGACGACCTCGGTGACGTCCCACTCGCCGGCCTTTCCGGAGGCGGCCAGGGCCCGCGTGGTGTCGGACACCGGCAGTGTCACGTCCGGGCCGCCGATGTGGGCGGATGTTCCGTCGCCGGCCACGGTCTGCAGGATCAGTCGCCGCTCCTCCTCGTCTCCGGGACCGGGGCGGTCGGGTCCGGGAAAGAGGTCCGGCGCCTGTGCGATCACCTCGGAGGGCGCCGGTTCCTGTAGCCGACCCTGGGCCTGGGCCAGGGCCACCGTGGCCGATCGCAGGGTCCGGTCGATCTCGGAGAGCACCCGGTCGGAGGCGGCGCGATAGCTCAGTGCGCCGACCAGGACCGCCACCGCGGCACCGACGAGGGCGAAGGCGAGCGCGAAGCGCGTGCGCAGCGTCAGTGTCAGGGTCAGTGTCATGGCCGTGCCGCGTAACCCACGCCACGCACGGTGTGGATCAGATCGGGCGCCCCGGCGGTGCCGAGCTTGCGCCGCAGATAGCCGACGTAGCCCGCCAGGTTCTTGGCGTCCACGCCGACGTCGGGACCCCAGACCTCACCGTAGATCGTCCGGTGGTCCAGGACGAGTCCCTCGTTGCGCACCAGGAGTTCGAGAAGGTCGAACTCGGTCCTGGTGAGCCGTACTTCCTCCTCGCCCCACCACACCCGGCGGGCGGACGGGGCGATGCGCAGCGAAGCCATCCGCAGGACGGCCTCGCCCTTGTCCGTCTCCTCGGTCTGCCGCAGGGGCTGCGGTGTCAGTGCGGCTCTGCGCAGCAACGCCCTGAGGCGGGCCAGCAGTTCGGACACCGCGAAGGGCTTGGGCAGATAGTCGTCGGCACCGGCGTCCAGTCCGGCCGCCCGGTCCGGCGTCCCGGAGCGGGCGGTGAGCATCAGGACCGGTGTGCGGTCACCGTCGGCGCGCAGCACACGGCATACGGCCATGCCGTCGACATGGGGCATCGTGATGTCGACGACCAGCACGTCGAAGGACTCCCGGCGGGCCAGGGTCAGCGTCTCCACCCCGTCGGCGGCGGTGACGACGTCGTACCCCTCCAACTCCAGTGCTCGCGCGAGAGATTCACGGACCGCGCGATCGTCGTCGGCTATGAGGACACGATCAGGCACGCGGGCACGATCAGACACCTGGGCATGATGGCACACCTCCCGGAGCCCGGTTCCCATGGAATTCCGGAGCCCGGTTCCCATGAAATTCCGGACCCGGTTCTCATGGAATTCCGGACTGGCTCCCGAACGGGTCTGAGGTCGCTCGCGGAGCATGGGGCGGCACCTTTACTCACACCGCCACCTTCACCCACACCGGCACCTCACTCACACCCGCGCCGTCACTCACACCCGCAGCTCCACTCACACCCACCCCCACCGGAGTCCCCCATGTCGTCCGTTCCCCACCCGATGGCCGCGACGTCGACGTCCAACCCCGCGCCGCCGTCGCCCAGTCCGGGGCGCCGGCGGTCGCGCGTACGCCCCGTGCCCGTGGTGGCCCTCGTCGCGTGCCTCGGTCTCGGTGTCGCGGGCTGTGCCGGGATCAACTCGGCGTCCTCGTCGGCGATCATGACGAAACCGAAGCAGGTTCCGGCGTCCGCCCTGCGCACCGGCGCCGGCGGCGCGAACACCGCACGGGTCGTGGCCGCCGCGAACGCGTTTCTCGGCACGCTGTCCGACGAGCAGAAGGACACCGCCCTCTACGACTTCGACGACCCGGCGAAGAAGACCGGCTGGTCCAACTTCCCGACACCCGTCGTCGAGCGCAACGGCCTGAAGCTGGGCGACCTCACCGACGCGCAGGAGGCCGCGGCCCTGAAGGTCATGGAAGCCGCGCTCAGCAAGAAGGGCTACGAGGAACTCGTCGAGATCCGCAAGGCCGACGACTACCTCGCCGCACTCCCGGACACCGGCGGACAGGGCCGCCCCACCCCGACGGGCACCCCCACCACAACTCCGACCACGGCTCCGACCGACACCCCCACCACGGCTCCGACCGCGACGCCGACCGATGGTGGCAGCCGGCCGCCGGGCGGAGGCGGCGGCGCCAACTTCGGCTCCGAGTGGTACTACATCTCCTTCTTCGGCGCTCCCAGCAAGAAGGGCGAGTTCACCGTGCAGTACGGCGGCCACCACGCCGCCTACAACCTCACCTACGCCGGCGGCAGCGTCAGTATCTCCCCCACCCTCACGGCCGTGGAGCCGATGGAGTTCGACTGGGAGAACCTGTACTACGCCCCGCTGGCGGACAAGCGGAACTCCACCATCGGGGCCATCCAGTCCCTCACCGCCGACGAGTTGACGGCCGCCGAGATCGACGGCAGCTTCGACGACCTGTACCTCGGTCCCGGCCACGACGGCCCCTTCCCCGCCGAGCCGGAGGGTGTCCTCGTCGGCAAGCTCACCAAGAAGCAGCAGGCCAAGGTCACCGCGATGCTCAGGGCCTGGGTCGACGACCTGGACGAGAGGGCGGCGGCGCGGCTGCTGGCGAAGTACGTCTCCGAGTACGACCGGACGTACATCGGCTGGAGCGGCGGCACCACCCTGGACAACAGCCAGACCTACGTGCGACTTGACGGACCGTCAGCATGGGTCGAGTTCTCCAACCAGCCGGGCGCGTCCACCGACGGGATCCACCAGCACACGATCTTCCGGGACGAGACCGCCGACTACGGCTGGGAATGAGGGAGTGAGGGACGCCCACCGTGCGACGTGAACGCCGCATCCTGTACGTCCTGTTGCTCGCGGCACTGACGCTGGTCGGCGGCCTCGCGTCGCCGGCCGGCGCTCATCCGATGAGCACCTCCGCCGTACTCCTCGACGTCGGTGACGACGACGTCGAGGGCGAAGTGCAGCTGCCGATCGACCGCCTGTCCATCGCCGTGCACCGCGATCTCACCCCTGCGAGCGTCCTCGGCGCCGACCGGACGTTCCTCGGGGACTACACCGCCGAACACGTCACCGCCGTCGGCGCCGACGGCACCCCGTGGACGGTGGCGCTCGGCACCCCGAAGGTCCGCACGATCGACGGGACGGCGCATCTCGTCTACCCACTCGAGATCCGCCCGCCCGACGGCCGTGTCACCGACTTCGACCTCCGCTACGACGTCATCGTCGAGGAACTCCTCACCCACCGGGTCATCGTCACCGTCCGGTACGACTTCGACCGAGGCATCCTCAAGACGGACGACGCCGAGACCCTCGGAGTCCTCGACTGGGACACCGGGAGCCTCAACGTCCCCGCCGGGCAAGGGTCATGGCTGCGAGGCTTCGTCACGACCGTGGGCCTGGGGACGGAACACGTCGGCGAGGGAGCCGATCACCTGCTGTTCCTGCTGATGCTGCTCGTGCCGGCTCCTCTGGTGGCGGCCGGGGGCCGGTGGCACGCCGCCGGCCCGTCGAGGCGGCGCGGCATCATCCGCGCCGTGCACGTGGTCTCCGCGTTCGCCGCGGGCCACTCGCTCACCCTGGTCCTGGCGGCGGCCGGACTGATCCACGTACCGTCCCGGCCGGTGGAGACGCTGATCGCCTTCTCCATCGCCGTGTCCGCGATCCACGCGATACGCCCTCTCGTAGCCAAGGGCGAGGTGCTGATCGCCAGTGGCTTCGGGCTCGTCCACGGGCTGGCGTTCGCGTCGCTGATCGGTGACCTCGGCCTGGACCGGGGATCCCTCGTCACCACACTCCTGGGCTTCAACCTGGGCATCGAACTGACCCAGTTGCTCGTCGTCGCCCTGATGATGCCGTCCCTGCTCGCCCTGGCCCGCACGGCTCTCTACCCGGCGCTCCGGCTCACCATGGCCTCCGTCGGCCTGCTGTTCTCGGTGTCCTGGATGCTGGAGCGCACGACCCTGATCGCCTCCGACCCGTTCGAAGGCGTTCAGACCTGGCTGGTCGAACACCCGTTGCCGGTCGCCGCGTTGTTCGCCGTACTCGCCGTCGTCGCGTCGCGTGTGGCACCCGTCGGGCGGCGAAGCGGACCGCTTTCGTTGCCCGCGCGGCCGGACCCTGACGTACGACGTGGGGTGAACACACTGACGTACGAGGCGAGTGAACACTCACCCCCGTCCGCCCGTACCCCTCCGTAGCCGTACGCCCGCCCGCTCCCGCGGGCCGGGACAGTTGTCGACCGGATACGGAGAGGGACGTGCCACAGCAGTCGCAGCGAGGGAGTTTCGGCCTCGCGGTGCCCCGTGCCCGTCTGATGACGCGGGGTGCCGCGCTGGCCGGGAGTCTGGCTCTGCTGCCGCTTCTCGCGGCGTGCGGGGGTGCCGAAGGGGGCGGGGCGGCGGATGCCAAGGCGTCCGAACAGTCCGTCGCTCCCGTGGCCGGTGTCGTGGCGCCCGCGAAGGTCGAGGTGATCGCCGCTCTGACCGGGTGCAAGGCCGAGATCCGTATCGAGGCGGACGAGCTGCGCGAGGGGCAGTGCAAGACGAAGCAGGGGAACTACCGCATCACCACTTTCCCCGCCGAGAAGTACAAGTTGGCCTGGCTTGAGGCCGCCTCCGTGTACGGGGGGAAGTACCTGGTCGGCCCGAAGTGGGCCGTGGGTGCCAAGCCGGAGGTACTGGAGAAGCTTCGTGTCAAGCTCGGTGGGACCGTTCAGTCGACGCGCGGCCTGGGTCCGGCGGATCCGACCCCGACCCCGACCCCGAGCGCGTCGTAGCTGAAGTTCGCCGATATTCCGGCCGGCCCGGGGGAGTGACCCGTGGAAGGGGTGACCCGGGCCGGAACCGGCCAATGTTCGGATGTGCCCGCTGCCCGCTGCCCGCTGCCCGCTGCCCGCTGCCCGCTACGAAGCGATTCGCTCCGGCGCGCGCCAGGAACCCGCCGTGCGCGGGGAGGTGGCGTGCCTCCAGCGGGCGAGCGGAATGACGGGAGCGGGGGCCGAGTCGGTCTCGGCCTGTCGGAAGAGCATGGAGAGGACCACGGTCACGGCCGCCAGTTCCTCCGGGGTCGGTGAGCCCGAGACGACTTTCCACAGGCTCTCTTCGACGGACATCGAGTCTGCTGACACTGGAGTCTCCGATCGGGAAGGGACGGGGCCGGGAAGGTGGGGCTGGGTTGAGGTTGGGGTTGGGGGCTGGGGCTGGGCTGAACACGGGGGGTGCGTGGGCGGCCGGTCCTGGGGGAAGTGGACCGGCCGCCCGGCTCGGGTGGGCGCGGGGCTCAGGAGAAGCCGACCGCGCCCGTCAGGCGTGGCTCAGGACGCAACCGTGACGTGGGACGCCTTGCCGGTCTCCTTGCCGGTCGGCTGTGCGTCGGTCGCTGCCGCTGCCGCTGCCGCTGCCGCTGCCGCCGCGGCTTCCTCCGCCTCCGCCTTCGCTCCCACCGGCCGGAGCCCGCTCGGGATCAGCAGCGAAGCGACCGCCGCGGCCAGGACCACCGCCGCGCCGACCCACACCGCCGGAACCAGGCCGTCGACGAAGTTCTGCGGGGACTCGTAGCCGCCCCGCGCGGCGAACACCGCTGCCAGGACGGCGATACCGAGCACGCCGCCGAGCTCACGGCCCGCGTTGTTCACGCCGGACGCGATGCCCTCCTGGTCACGACGGACGGAGGAGAACACCATGTTGACGACCGGGGCGTAGAACAGGGACATGCCGACGCCGAGGATGGCGAAGGGGGCCACCAGGGCGCCGTAGCCGACGGTCGGGGTGGCGACCACCGCGAACCAGGCGAGGCCGACGGCCTGGAGGACGAAGCCGATCGCGAGGATGATCCGGCCGCCGAAACGGTCCGACAGGGCGCCCGCGACCGGGGCGACGAGCATCGGCATCGCGGTCCACGGCAGGGTCCGCAGGCCCGCCTCCAGCGGCGAGTAACCCTGGGCGGTCTGCAGGAACTGGGCCACCAGGAAGATCGCGCCGAACATGCCGAAGTACATCAGTACCGAGGCCAGGTTGGTCATCGAGAACGCCCGCCCGCCGAACAGGCCCAGCGGCAGCATCGGGTGCTCGACGCGGTTCTCCCAGGCCAGGAAGGCCAGGATCAGCGCGCCGCCCGCGATGAAGCCGGCCAGCACCTCGCCCGAGGTCCAGCCGATGGCGCCACCCCGGACCAGGCCGAGGACCACACCGAACAGACCGACGCTGAGCAGAGCCGTGCCGACCAGGTCGAGCTTGGCGCTGGCACCCCGGCTCTCGGCGAGCCAGACCTTGGACAGGGGGAGCAGCACGAGGCCGAGCGGCACGTTGACCCAGAAGATCCACTGCCAGGAAGCGCCCTCCACGATCGCGCCGCCGACCACCGGGCCGAGCGCGATCGCGAGACCGGCGACCGCGCCCCAGGCGCCCAGTGCGGCACCGCGCTTGGCGGGCGGCACGGCGGCGGACAGCAGCGTGAGGGTCAGCGGGACCACGATCGCGCCGCCGATGCCCTGCACGGCACGGGCGAGGATCAGCTCGTTCGCGGTGTCCGACAGGGCGGCCCCGGCCGAGGCCAGGGTGAAGATCGCGGTACCGATCATGAACAGTCGGCGACGGCCGAAGCGGTCGCCCAGTGCGGAGCCCGTCATCAGGAAGACGGCGAACGTCAGGGTGAACGCGTTGACCGTCCACTCCAGTTCGTCGAGCCCGGCGTTCAGGTCGTCACGGATCGCGGGCAGCGCGGTGGTGACGACGAGGTTGTCGAGGGAGGTGATGAACATCGCCACAGCGGCGATGACGAACGTACGGACGGGATGGCCCTGTGTCTGGGCACTCATGGTTCGTCCTCTCACATGTCGCGCAGGAAATCCCTGGCTTGCCGGAGAATGCGGTTGCGGGTGGGGCCTATGGAGCCGCGCGGCATGGCGAGAGCCGCGCTGATCGCGTCGTAGCTCATGGGGGGATCGCGGAGCAGCAATCCCAGCAGTGCCTGGTGCTGCGCCGGCAGATGCCGGATGGCCTTCCGGGCGAGATCGCCCTCCGCCCTGCTGAGGACGGTCTCCTCCGGAGTGGCCTGGTGGTGCCCGGTCTCATGGGTGAACTCCGAGAGGTCGTCGACCAGGTGGTACTTGACGCCGTTGCCCGACACCTTGAGCGCCTCACGGCGGGCCGTGGTGACGATCCAGGCGCCGAGCCTGGCCGGGTCGTTGAGCGCGCCGATGTTCTCGATGACGCGCAGCCAGGTGACCTGGCAGACGTCCTCGCAGTCGGCGGGGCGCAGCCCGTGCGAACGGGCGACCGTCCAGACGATCGGGCGGTACCTCTGGATGAGGCGCCCCCAGGCCGTCTGATCGCCCGCGCGGCAGGCTTCCACCAACTGAACGGCGGACTCGGGCACTTGGGCCCGGACGGTCGTACCGGCCACGTCGAAACCTCCTTCGGTCCTCCCCCACAGGCCCTGTCGTCGCCTTCCCGCCCCGCCCTGCGGGCGGTCGACGGGAAGGTGCCGACAGGCCCAGGGACCTGTTGAACTCCTGTGTCCCACAGGCGAGTCGCAGGCCACTGGACCCCTGGTCGCCGGGCTCTGCATCCGGGGTAGCGGCCCGGCGGGTGGGAGTGAAACGGCGCGTATGGCCGGTATCCGCACGCCGTTTCGGGCTCTCTGTCGGGTGACGGTCGCCCCGCCCGTCCGGCTCGGCCGGAGGTGGCGCGCGACGCACCGAGAGGGGAATCACTAATGATCACGGATGAGTACGCCCGGACCCTCGCGTCCGTCAACGACCGGATCCGGGACCTCAAGGACCGCGGCTTCTACACCTTCGAAATGCCCTTCACCGCCGCTCCCGGCGGCCGGTCGGAGATAGACCACCGCGAGGTCATCATGCTGACCAGCGGAAACTACCTCGGTCTGGCCGGACACCCGGAGATCAACAAGGCGGTCAAGGACGCACTGGACACCTACGGTTCCGGAGCCTGCGGTGCCCGCCTCAACAACGGGACCACCGTGCTCCACCTGGAGCTGGAGGAGAAGCTCGCCGAGTGGATGGGCACCGAGGCGGCCATCACCTACAGCTCGGGATACATGGCCAACCTCGGCACGATCTCCGCGCTGTGCGACAGCGACACGATCGTCATCACGGACCAGATCAACCACATGAGCATCCTCGACGGCTGCCGGCTGGCCGAGGGCGCCGTGAAGATCTTCGCCCACAACTCCATGGAGAAACTGGAGTACGTCCTCAAGCGCAACGCCGACGCCAAGAAGAAGTTCGTCGTCGTCGACGGTGTCTACTCCATGGACGGCGAGATCGCCCCGCTGGACGACATCCACCGCCTCACCGAGCAGTACGGCGCGATGCTGATGGTCGACGAGGCACACGGCACCGGCTTCCTCGGCGACAACGGCCGGGGTGCCGGGGAGCACTTCGGGATCATTCCCGACATCACGATGGGCACCTTCAGCAAGACCCTCGGCGGGGTGGGCGGATTCGTCACCGCCAGCCACGACATCGTCGAGTTCCTGCGCCACTCGGCGCACGCCTACATGTTCAACGCGAGCCTGCCCGCGCCGACCGTGGCCGGCGTGCTCAAGGCACTGGAGCTGATGCGCCGCGAGCCGTGGCGCACCGAGAAGCTCTGGGAGAACACCATGCGCTTCCGCTCCGGGCTCATCCGCGCCGGCTTCGAGGTGCTGGGCAGTGTCACGCCCGTCATCCCGATCCTCGTCGGCGACGACATCGCCGCGCTGCGCATGTCCAAGGAACTGGTGGCGGACGGCCTCTACATCTCCGGCGCGATCTTCCCGGCCGTGCCCAAGGGCCGGGCCCGTTTCCGGGCGACCGTCACCGCCGCCATGACCACCGAGGACGTGGACCGCGCCGTCGAACTGCTGGCTGACGCCGCCCGGCGGCACAACGTACTGGCCTGAGGGGACGTAGAGAAAAGTGACCATCACACCGACCGAAGCCCGCAGCGGGGAGAAGGTCTCCGCCGCCAGCCGACGGGCCCTTCAGGCCCAGGGTGTCTATCTGGGCACCACGGGTGTCGACCTGCGCACCGCCTTCCTGTTCCCCGGCCACGGGGCGCAGTACCCCGACATGTTCGCCGACCTCGCCGCCGAGAACCCGGTCGCCGCGGAGACGTTCGAGCGGATCGACGAGACCTACCGCTCGCTGGCCGGGCACACCCTGACCAGCCGGATGTTCAGCTCCGGCGGCAACGACCCGGCGAAGGAACTCCAGGATCCGGTCGTCATGCAGCCCGCGATCTTCGCCGGCAGCATGGTCGCGCACCGGCTGCTGGAGAGTCAGGGCATCACCGCCGAGACCCACATCGGGCACAGCCTGGGCGAGATCAGCGCCCTCGTCGCGGCCGGGGCGCTCTCGCTGGAGGACGGTGTCCGCGCGGTGTACGGGCGGGGCGTGGCCGTCAAGGTCATCCCCCAGGACCGGCGCGGCGGCATGCTGAGCCTGCAGACCGACAGCGACCGCAGCCGCGAACAGCTCTCCCGGCTGCTGCTGTTGCTGCGCGGGGGCCAGGGCGGCTACCTCGTCCAGAGCCTGGTCAACTCGCCTGACCAGACAGTGCTTTCGGGTGACTCCGACGCCATCGACAGGGCCGCCGCGCTGTGCCTCGAACGCGGAATCAAGGCCACCCGGCTCAGGGTCTCGCACGGCTTCCACTCCGACCTCCTGGAGGAGGCCGTACCGCATCTGGAGCGCACCCTGGCCGCGCTCGACTGGCACGCCCCGAAGGTCCCCGTCCTGTCCACGGTGATCGGCGACTACTACACCGAGCAGGACGTCCAGGACCTGCCGCTGCTGCTCGCCCGCCAGTTGGTCACGCCGTTCAGCTTCCAGCAGCTGGTCGGACGGCTGCACGCGGACGGCCACAACAGCTTCGTCGAGGTCGGCCCCAAGTCGATCCTGTCCGGGCTGACCGAGCGGATCCTCGCCGACTCCGACAAGGAAGCCCTGGTCACCCCGACCAACATCCAGTCGCTGGGCGCGGTGGAGAGCATGCGCCGCTTCACCGCCTTCGCCGAGGTGCACGGACTGACCGGCGGCGAGCCGGAGGAGCAGACGGCCGCCGCGCAGGAGCCTGCCGCCGAAAGCGCCCCGAACACCGCACAGCTGCGCGAGGACCTCCTCAAGGTCGCCGCCCGCTACACCGGTTATCCGGTACGACTCCTCGACCCGGCCCAGCTGATGGGCGCGGGCCTCGGGCTGA
>Ga0307514_10005584_pt1 | contig 11152 bp, 3 predicted proteins | sample 16_EM_MG_FD_203088 | JGI IMG/M metagenome (GOLD analysis project Ga0307514, IMG submission 203088) | Populus trichocarpa ectomycorrhiza microbial communities from riparian zone in the Pacific Northwest, United States - 16_EM | ecosystem: Host-associated > Plants > Roots > Unclassified | place... | reverse complement strand
TTTAACCTTCAATTCCTCCTTTGCTTCTCTTACTTTTTGTTTGTTTTATCTTTCCTTTCTTTTCCCAGGTGGAGGGATACTTGTCTTTGGAGAGCATGTGTGTTCTTGTCTCAGCTGGGGTCTGCTCTGGTCTTCATCAAATAATGAACCTCTAATTCCTTAAGTTTAACCCCAGAAATTGTTATTGAATTTTTTTATTTATTTTACAGGATAGTAATGAAGAAGTAAGTTGCACTGTGGAAGAGGAGGCTGGTTTCTCTGAGATAGAAGGGGCAGCTGATAGTGCCACACTGGTATTTCCTTCCTCCTTCCTCAGATAGTCAATGTTTTATGTTACTGTTTCTTCATACAGGCTTAAGCTCGTGTAGCTAGAAACTTGCTCTTGTGGAAGTTATGTGTTACAATTATCCCCCTTTTCACTCTCATCTTCTTGCCATTATCGATGTTGTTCTTGTCCTTTGCTGCCAGGTTCAAAGCAATCGTCATGAAGCGCATTACTACGATTTTCATATAGTCTATAGTGCATCATACAGGGTTCCTGTGCTATATTTCCGTGCATACTGCAGTGGTATGTGCTTCTCTCTTTCTCTATGCTGATGGACATACATGTATATTATGCACGCACACCTCTTAAATTTTGTGAACATCTTGGTATCTAGAGTTATGTCTTCCATCTGACTCTTTACCAAACTATTCTTACAGTCACTGATCCTAAATGATCCAACGTAATCTAAATAAAGATAATTCAACGAATTGAACAATTCTAAATGTTGGGCTGATATTATTCTAGGCTTCTAGCTGTAAATGACAGAGGAATTGAGCCATTGTGTCGATGCTTGTTTTCACAGTGATGTCAATGAGTTGTTTGAACATACTGATTTTTGTTGAGTGTATAGATGGAAGGCCGTTGCTGTTGAATGAAATTGAAAAGGACCTTCCAGCGTGCTCCTCGAAGGTGTTGTTGGAAACAAAGTGGACTTTCATAACTCAGGAGGTGCATTTTCTTCTTCTTTTTTCTTCTCAATTATCAGTCCGCAATTGTTTTCTGATTTTCTCTAATTTTGTTTATTTGTTAAATTGCAACAAAACCATTAGATAGATATGATCCTTGTTTCTGGTAGGATGAACAAGGAGACCGTTTTTTAAGAGTGAGTCCATGTTTGCTCGGGTTGGGGGTACCGCGCATATGATTTTGTATAATCAAGGAATGCACCAGTTGATTCACAGAAATCTTTAATTTTTTTGAGCACTATCAAGCTGGAAGCATTTTTATTTCATGAATATATCGTAAGTGTTTATATGATGAGATCTACACTTGTCTGGTGTCCGGCCATGCAAACATTGAAGGGATAATACACATGGATAGGATGACTTTGGGCACTGACTGCATACAGTTTCCCTCTCCGGATAATGAAAAATAACATACTAATTTTATTCAGTAGCTGCTTCTGCATGTATTTTGGATATTGATCAAGCATTACTTGTCAATTCTTCTTGAGAAAGACTTGTGTTTAATTGTTGAATTCATGCAAGGGACTTGGAAATGGTAACTCGTTGAATGTCATCAATTCAGGAGCATCCATTCTTGAATAGGCCATGGTACAAATTACATCCATGTGGGACCAGTGAATGGATGAAGTTGCTTTGCCTTGGCGATGAGGTTGCAGCTAAGAATGGACTGGCCATTGAACTATATCTGGTGTCATGGTTCTCGGTCGTTGGGCAGGTGGTTGGTCTCAAGACCCCCTTAGAAATGGTGAAAAAATCAGTGTAATCGACGGCAATGCTTCGGACAAAAAATGAACTTAGCAGTAAATGGCTTAAAGAAGTGGATTTCTACTCTTGCAGTGAGCTCTGATGCGTGCGTGTTGAATCGTGTTACTACTCTCTGTACGAAGCAGGGAAGCATCCTGGATCCAATTCTGACGATTCCTATGCCTTATGTCAGGCTGTTCTTCGTGTTTTTGTTCCGTAGTTTAAATTCTTCATCGATGATCCTAGAAATCGTTTCTTATTGCATAAGCGTTTTATACCCTTTTGATTTCCATAAAATTTGGATCAATGATCCACACCTCGTTTGTCTATCTTGGTGACTACTATATGGATGATTGAAAGATGGCAGGCCTGTAAACCTCAATTCATAAACAAAATATTTCTGTAAAGGTTTATTCAAGAATTGTCTTTTACAATTGTAAGGCTGTAGTTTTTCTACAAGAGATTACATGCATTAAGTTGTAAATCGAACACATTGTCAGCTGTCTCCAAAGCAGGAGAGCGAGATTTACATCAGAAAGGTGGAGAATGCATTGAGCTTGACAAACTGGACTCCTCACCAGCATAACGCAAAAAACAAAAACAAATCAACTGTAACATGTGCGAGAAAATCACATAATTAAGGTCATAGGAGATTGGGTGATAGCATCACGTCTTGCATTTCTTGTGCTTTCAATTCTAGGAAAAAAAAAATATAGCTGGATGTAATTTACATGCATTAGAAGCCATGGATTCTTGTTTCTGTAAGGTGCGAGTGGACTTCACATGGAAAATGATTCATCCATGGGGTCCTGGCATAATGCGAAGTCTTTCTTTTCATGCCAGGAGTGATCATTCTGCACTATTTTCATGTATTCGACTGAAGTGCACAAGAAATTCTATGTTACCCTCAGCACCCTTTAGAGGCGACTCAATCCAACCATTGCTGCGGAATCCAAAGCCCTCCACGCCTTTTGTTATCTTCTCTAGAACCTACACATTAGAAGCAAATTCATTCCATATTTTTGCTTAGCACTATCATGTAATTTCTACTCTTGTTTATTTTGTGAATTATCTCAATTGTCCAGTGAGTCTAGAAGCAAATTTATTACATTTTTGGCCTTATAATTCATAAATAATATCATATAAGATATTACATTCTGCCAGCTATTGCCATATATATACACTAGGTAACCCGTGCTCCGCCGCAGATTAGATAAAAAAAATAAATTGAAGACAAAAGTGATGTTCAGTTGACAAAAACACATTTTAAAAAAGTTAAAAAAAAAACAATGTCAAATGATGAAAACAAAAAAGAAAATAAGAAAAAAAATGTCAACCCATGTACACCCATTAAGCTCGTGACCTGTCATTTGACAAGTAATAAACTTGGAAAAACCTTAAAGCTTAATTTTTGACTAACCAAATGTTGAATTACTAAATTAAAAAAATAAATCAAATATTTGATAACCCAAAAAAATAGCAATTATAAGTTAAAAAACAACCTGAGGCTACTTAGGCCAACCCGCCTAATCTACAAGTCAGGTTATGAGACCAGGATAATCCAATAAAAAGTTAAATAAAAAAAAATAACGATACCTAATTTTTTTAAAAAACCAATGTTAAATGTTGAATCATGAGATGAAAAGGATTAAAAATATAACAATTATACGCTAAAAAAAAGCTTGAGCTCACCTAGGTTATGAGACCTAGGATAACCCAATAAAAAGTTAAATATAAAAAATAACGATACCTATTTTTTTAAAAAAACCAATGTTAAATGTTGAATCATGAGATGAAAAGGATTAGAAATATAACAATTATACGCTAAAAAAAAGCTTGAGCTCACCTAGGTCAACTTGCCAAACTCACGGGTCAGGTCATAAAATCAAGATAACTTCATAGAGAAAGGAAAACGAAGAAAATCACGAAACCCAATTAAAAAAAAAAAACCAATGTCGAATCATGATATGGAACAACAATAAATAAATAAAAAATGATGCCAACTCTTGTTAGCTTATAAAACCCAGGTTATATTATCAGAAGCATCAAATATGAAAAAACCAGGAAGATCAATTCCCAATAAATTAAATATTAAAAGATAAAATAAAATAAAAACAATAACACAAAAGGGTCCAAAAGAAAAAATTAGTTATTAAAAGGAAAAAAAAAAGACACTAACTACCTAGGTTAACTTGTCAAACCCACAAATTAGATCATGAGATCGGGATAACTCTATAAAAAAAAAAAATGAAGAAAACCATGAAGCCTGTTTTTTTATACCATTGTTGAGTAATGAGACCGAAAAGAAAAAAAGTAAAAAAAATAAAAATACAGAACCCATGCCAGCTTATAAAACCTGTGACTCGAGCTATTTGATTGAAGGCACTAAATTTGAAAAAACCACAATTCTCAAACTTAAAAAAATCAATTGTTAAAGAGTGAAATTAAAAAAAAAATCACCAAAAAATTCAAAAGAAATAATATAAATTATAAGAACGAGGGAAAACTTTGAAAGAAAAATAAATTCCACAAAATAATTAAAAGATAAAACCACTAAAAAAATAAGGATCAAATCTAAAAAAAAAATAACAAATTAAAAATCTTGATTGAAGGATAAAATTGAAAACAATTGAAAGTTTACGAAAAAAAGAAAGGAAAAAAAAGAACTTGAGCTAAATTTAACAAATTAAAAAAATAAAAATACTAGATTGAAGGATGCAATTTAAAAAAAAAAACTCACAAAAGGATCAAGGATAAAAATTAACAAATTAAAAGAATGAGTACTGATACACAAATATACCCAACCAGAGGGACTATCCTGAAATTTTAAATGCCAAGCATGAATCTCAAGGGAGGAGAGAGAGAAAGAAGGCATTTCCAGCGACAATCCATCCATAAAAAAAGCAACACGCGCTGCCTAGGATGGAAGAGGACATCGTGAGGAATCAAATGACATGATTGGAGAATTTTTTGGCCGTTGTATGAAGGTGCCGCGCCGCCGAAGCATGGTGACCTCTCCCATGCGCCTGACAACTTCTGTTTTATTTTTTTATTTTTTAATCACTTTAAAAGACCAATCTACCCCTCAACTAATCTGCTTATAACTAAAAACACTCACGTAAAAACACAAAATTACCCCTAAACCAAGCCTTAATAAATTCTAAGATAAATGTTAATTTCGTGATTTCACTATGCTAAGAATAATGAAAATACACAAATTCCCCGAAAGAAAAGCATAATTAATTCTTACATAAAGGGTAAAGTAGTAATTAAACTGTGAAAAAAAAACATGAAATCTCAAAAAAGCCTCTGGCAACCAAATATGCAAGTGTTTTCTTTCAAGGATAGTGAAGGTTTTTCATTGCTAAAAAAAAAAAAAGATGAAAACATGTTTATATCCCTACCAAAAATAAGAATGACAAATGGATGACATGGAAAGGAAAGGCAAAAACATCATTTGACTATTCCAATCCATGGTAAATTCTCTCTTGTGCTACAGTGGATATCTCACACCCTATATATTTTTGGTAATATATATATATATATTGTGAATTGAAAATCTTGAGAATCATGTTGCGAAAAAAGATTCAGAGATGGCCTGGGGGATGCATACCTCTTGGTGGACTTGGGAATCTCTTACTATCCCGCCACTTCCTACCTGAGAAGGGACTATGAATTATTTATTCTGGAGATGATAATTAAACTGTGTTCCCCGAGGAAGAACAAAGGCTAACTTGCAAAATACAATGAAAAGACCATTTGTATCAACTCAAGCCTAAGAAAAAGGCACACTACGAGTCCACATATAGCCAGCCATTCGAAAAGAAACTAAAGTTATTGGAAAGTGTTTTTCAAACATAAAACGGCCAGCTCATTTTATATCATGTACACTACTAGTACTACTAACCCATGTAGACCGGTGGTCATGACATACAAAAAACTGAAAAAGAAAAAAAAATAGGATAAGCTACCACTCCACCACCAAGGCATGTTTAATACTTTCTTCCACTTAAGTCTGCTGTAATGTTTATTACATTATGTGGCAAATTCTAGTAAAAAAAAAAAAGAAAAAAAAAGTGCATAAATTGGGCTATGCAAAAGGCTGCTATGCTAATGCTCTTGCTTGATTGGAATTTGAAATCTTAAGCCAAAGCCTAAACTTTTCACCTTTATTGTAAATGGTTCTGCATGAAAAGTAATCAGATTTAACTAATTTGAAACATCTTTCTTTAGCCATAATTGAATGGTGAAGACAATCATAAACAAAGGTAAACCTAAAGAAGTCTTTAAAAGTATTTTTTAGAGAAAAAAGGTAAACCTAAAGCATTATTACCAAAAAATTAGAAAGGTTTTCTTTCAAGTTTTGTGTAGACACACTTCATAGATTCAATTTTCGACAATAATCTGGATTACAATTGGATAGCAGTTAAAATTTAAAGACAGGAATATTAAAATTCTACTTTCTTACTTGAGATCTGCGAGCTTCAAATTGAGGTTTAACCAGGGTCACTAACGTTGCCTCTTCCTTCATGACATTCACTACAGCAGGCATGACCTACAAAAATAACTAAAGTCTTTGAAGCACCACAAAAAGGTATAACACAACCTTGGACTAAAGAGGCCTCTCCCATGAAAGGAGAAAAAGGAGTGGCCGAATGAAACAGTAAAAAATCTGTAAATATAGCAAGAAACTATTTTACCAATGTTTGAAGGCTTACCAGGAGAATAGAGATGAATGAGAGGTCCAGAGTCACCAAATCAACTTTTTGGGGGAGTTCAGAGAGGTATCTTAAGTTTGTTCTTTCTATCACACAAACACGTTCATCTCGACGTATCTTGTCTGCCACCTGATGTGGAAGTCACTGTAAATATTTATCAACAGCCACTAAGAAACCACCACCAAGACTTTGATGTCTAAAGGTTGCATACACCATCATTTATAGAGAAACAAAAGTCATGATCTTACCAGTAAGAGTTTCCTGTTTAAAGGTCAGCTACGCCATCATTTCTAGAACAAAAGTCTATATAAATTTGCTATAATAAAAAATAAAGATTTACATACCTGTCCATAACCTACATCAACTCCATAAACAAATGATGCACCATACTGAAGCAAGCAATCAGTAAATCCTCCAGTGGACAATCCTGAATCCAGAGCTACTTTGCCAGCTACATCAACATCCAGTTGTTCAATGGCAGCTTCTAGTTTATATCCTGCCCTGGATTAGAAAACCAAAAAGTAAAGTTCAACACTTCAAGCCTCACAACCCTGACCAAATTTACTGCAGACTGGAATTTCATGTATTCAAATTGCATTACGAGTTGTTTCAGGGGGGGTAATCACCTACATACATATTTTGGAACTACAGCAATTATCTCAACAACAGATTTCTCAGACACAGGTGTGCCAGCTTTGTTCGCCACCTTTCCATCCACAAATACTTTACCTACACCAAAACATATCAAACTATTAAACTCAAACTCCCAACATCAACTATGCTTAATATTACGACGATGAATGAAAATTGAGGAGTTTACAAAGCAGGCTATCTCTCAGACATGACACTGTTACATAGTAGTATATGAACAAACTCAGCTATTAAGCAACACAAATTGCCATGCTCATACAGAGGAAACTAGTAATGTGCAACAATAACAACACTTTGCGGCAGACTTACATTAGCTAAAATCCATACCAGGTATTTGTTTCCCATAATATTCATGGGAGAAAAACTGGATTTATAACCTCTTCCTTGTCAAAGTAACTAAATCATAGGGCTAGAGAATGTTGATAATACAATTAAGTTATTTCACCAGTTATTGAAAAAGGTTGTTTGATTGCTTAGCTTGCAGCGGACTAAAAACTTGAGGTGATCACCAATTCAAGAATATGGCTAACCTTGTAAAATCCATGATTGTATAAATGTTCGGCTGTATTGCTGGAACCTTTCAAGACATATTTCATCCAGCCTCCGTTTCCTGAAATTGTCAAAAGTAAAAAAGTGAAACAATGAAAAGAAAATATAAAAGAGCTTTTGAGACAAGTTCCGACACTAATTGCACAACTTACCGTCCTTTCTTGATTCCTGAATACATGGTGTTTAAATTAGAAAAAAATCGTAGTTTAATGCTATTTCCTGTTTCTTATAAGCACTTAATATGGTGGATAAAAGCATGACTAAAATTAACAAGCTGAGCAAGCAAGCGAAAGCAATGGGAAGTAAGCATGGAAATGTATGTATGGTATAACATGGGAAACACAATGAGAAGAGGAAGGATAGCTTAGCTTACTTTTTAGGTAGTTGAAACTTTCCAGCCTTAGCAGGAGCAGCAGCAAAGCTTCTAATTGGACTGCAGTGCATTTCTGGTTTGACCCATCTAACTGAAAGTTCAAGAAAGGAAATAACAACAATAATAATGATAATGCAAGTTAAGAAGCTGCTGCTCAGAAATGAACAAGTCTGTTATTTCATCAATTAGCAAAATCAATTTGAAGAAAATCAAACACCCACCCCATATATAATAATAATAATAATAATAATCAACAGCAACAACATTAAGGAAAAGAAATCCCCTTAAAGACTAATGGGTCATCATGATAAAAGAAAAACTCCCTTTCTTATGATGTTAATTTATGAAGCCTCCAAGTGTTTGTGAAAATTACTGACTGCATGGAAAGATGCATGGGGAAGGAGGGAAAGAGAAGAAAACCTGGAGGAAGATTAGAAGCGTAGTAGTGGTGGCAGTGGTAGGATCTGGATAAGAGAAGCAAGCTTGAATTTTCAGAACTACAGGCGGAGCGTGAGAAAATAATGGGAAGCTTGAGATACTGCGCCATTTTTTTGCCTTCGCTGCTCCTGTCTAGCTCCAGGCTTCCAGCCGCACTCCAATATCAACGTCCTATTTTATAGTCAGAGATGACTTGTCGTAAATATTTATAAACGACGTGTAGCCTTGTAGGTAGTTTTTAAAAACCCAATAAAATCGCAAAATCCGCTTTCAATTCTCTAGGGATTCGTCTGCTTAAAATATGTCAAGCAAATCCAAATTATCCGACTTTAACTATGGATGAAATTAGATAATATAAATATTATAAATAAATTGATTTTTTTAAATATCTTTACAATTAATTATCAAATATATTAAAAAAATACTTTAAAAAATAAATAGTTCCATTAAGCATTATCTCTCCCGACCAACTTCAACTATTCATTGAATAACACATCTTTTTATTATTTTGTTCATCAAACTTTTTTTATTTATATTTTTATTATCCTGAGTTATATTAACATGGTTTTATACATTTTTATTTCTTTCAATTTGCATTTGCTTCATATGAAAAACATGGAGGAATATTTCAATGATGAATTAAAAATTAAATTTTTCAAAACACAATTTTATTGATAGTTAAAAATAAATAAATAAATAATGATAAAATTTAAGAAAAAAAACTCCAAATGGATATTATCACCAAAAACTTCAATTTACTCCCTAAAGTTTCAGTTTACCTATTTATTTGGTCCTTACTGTTTTAGAATTTCACTTTTCAATCCAAAACTTTAATTTTTTTTAATTAAGTCCTTGGATGCTAAGAGAGAACAATGTCAAAAAATATTGTGAAGAAAGAGTGCATGGATGGTGACATTCTATCCATTATAAAAACTTATCTTAATGTCATCTTAATGTTAATGGATTTGTCTTTTTAAGAAGAGTTCAACGAGGGTGATGTTGTCTTTTAACCATACTTGAAAAAAGTAGATTGAGATCCTTAAAGTTTTTTATTTATTGTTTTTTTTTATATAAAGATTAGAGGCTGTTTTGGGATTCAAAATGAATTTGTTAAGGTTTCTAGATTTTTTCTATATTTTCAAGTAAAAACAAATTGAAAATGTGTTTTTAAAATCCAAAAACTTGATGTGATTTTTTGGTTATTGGAAGTGACCTAGAATTAATGCAACAGATAATAAGTCAATTTATTATAAAAGACGACTTGTCGTCCATTATAAATACAAGTGTAGATGATGAGTTATCCACTCCTTTAAAAAACCAAAAGAAAAAATAAAATATTTAAGTGCGCAGTCTTGGCCTGCGAGTCACAACAACTTCCCACTTTTTTTAGCTTTTTATTAATTTTTTATTTAAATTTTCATTAATACATTCTCCCTTATTTTTTAGCTTATTTATTTTATATTATTTTTATTTAAATCTTAATTAATACATTTTATCTTCTTCTTTAAATAGTTTTGTTCACTTTTTATTAAAATAGTAATTAATATTTTTTTTTGTTTCATAATGCTTCAAAGAGAATATTGTGATTTATCTTTAAATTTTCCCTTCTATATTTTATATAAATAAATTGTGTTTACATGATATATTTATAACAATAAAAACTGTTTGACTTTAATGACTAGAATTAACCTTTAATGTAAAATAAATAACAACACATAAAATAAGAAGGACAACTAAAGTTAAATATTAGCATGTACATTTTTCTTTACTTTCTTGAGAATTTCAGCAACAACCCAATTCTTCTATTTGCTTAACAGCATTTAATGATCCAATCTAACATGATAACCCACCCAATATCATTGATTCAAAAAACTTAAAGGTTTCTCCTTTTCTTTTTCCTTTTCATCTAATTTAATTTCTTTATTTGTTTGATTAATCAATCAATTATTGCTAATAATAATAAAAATAATAAAAATAATAATAAGAAAAAGACGAAGAAGAAAAAGAAGAAGAAAAAGAAGGAAAAAAAAGAGTAAAAATGAGAGTTGGAGAGGAGTAACTCGATCACTGATATTATAGAGCTTGTTTTTGTCGTAAGCCATAAACTTAGAGGTCCGATTGATGTATAGATTATAGAGTTTATGGTGGAACAGCTTGTCAATCGCCATCATCATTGACTTCTACATCTTATTTGACACCAGCATCCACGCCATCGACTTCATCTTCTCCCTCTCGTTTTAAAATAGGATTTCGATTAAAATGGGTATTTTTGAAATATTATTTTAAAATAAAAAGGCTATTGTAGCAAATCAGAGAGTCTCTCTTATGATTTACTTTTACTTATTTTTTATGAATCCATTTAGAATTTAAATCAATACCCTTAAAAGAGTTTTAAACATAAAAAATTATTTAACCTTCTAAAGTTGTAAGTTTCAATTTAGAGGGTTCCAAACAAGTTGTAAGTAAATGTTTTCATTGTGTAGACTTAATGTTATATGATAACATAAAATATCCTTATTTATCTAAGGATCGTTGTCTCTTTATTTTGGTAAGTGTCCAACACAACTCTTTTTCTTTCTTTTTCTTTAGTATTTCTTTAATTTTTATTTTATAGATCTAGATTTGTTTTTAATAAAGATATATTTTATATATATATATATATATATAT
>Ga0307514_10005581_pt1 | contig 11155 bp, 17 predicted proteins | sample 16_EM_MG_FD_203088 | JGI IMG/M metagenome (GOLD analysis project Ga0307514, IMG submission 203088) | Populus trichocarpa ectomycorrhiza microbial communities from riparian zone in the Pacific Northwest, United States - 16_EM | ecosystem: Host-associated > Plants > Roots > Unclassified | place... | reverse complement strand
AACTGTAGTTCACAATCAGACATGGCTCTAAATAGATAGGACAGATAGTTGAGAACCCTCATGTGCTGGATGGTCTGGCCAGATGCAATCTGTACAGAATAGCAGGCTTCAGGCTGGACACAACCTGGATTGCCTGGCAGGACATGATCCAAATAGGTTCACTGTTGGCTGGTTGGAAATCTTTGGCAAAAGTGCAAATTGACTATAGGCTGTGCTATGCGCACACCCATTCACTCACAGCTTATAGCAACCTTCCTGTGGGCCCCTGTGTGATCCGCAGTGTATTGTCATCTATAGTCGATTCATGGCGATGTGCGTGTGGGCTTATGGAACTATATACAGCTGCCAGCCAGAGATGGACTTATATCTGTCATTACTGCCTACAGTCTTGGCAGTTTTACCGGTACTGTACACACTATCACTGCGAGTCCGCATGCAAGCCCGCTGGCAATTGAAAGCCTGCACTAGAGTCTGCTTGAATCGCTGATGGATAGCCTGTTGGATAGCCTGATTGAAAGAGCCGCGCTTTGAGCGGAGTAGAGTTTTCGATGGGCAGCTTTTGGCTGATGGTAAACTCTGAGTTTGTGGATGCTTTGGCTAATAGGACACTCTAAGTCTGTGGAAGCTTTGGCTAATAGAACGCACGAAGTCTGTAGAAGCTTTGATGCGAACATTGATGTAGCCAACCTACTTGTCTAAGTGCTACTGGTACTGTGATCACCATCACCAACACTATAGCCATCATTACCATCGCCATCATCACCATCGCCATCATCACCATCACCATCATCACCATTGCCATCATCACCATTGCCATCATCACCATTGCCATCATCACCATTGCCATCATCACCATCAGCCCCAGACCAAATGCACACATATATGTCGACAATCGGTAGGATGCAGGCAGCAGATTCTGCTGGAAAATCTGAGTCGGAGATCTGCTCTCCACAAGATCCAATTTTCTATCTTTCCTGCAGAATGGAAGGCTGCAATTGTCAAAACCACGACCATGAGGCAGTGTCAGATCTCGTCGCGGTGGCCGAGCTAAAAATAATATTCAGACTATGATATTGAGTGACGTCATGATTTCAGCCGCCAACATCTGCCACCTGCCTGCCTCCTCAGGCATCTCATCACCTGCCATCTGCCTCTTGGTGCCTGGCACCTGCAACTCAGCCAGTCTCTGGATCAAGTACCCAGGAGCCATCAGCAACAACCCTAGTTTCCGTCTGAAACACCAGGGTGTTCCGGACGGCTCTGACGGCTCTGACGGAACATCGTACCCTCTGACGGAGAATTACACGCTTCCCGTCGCTCAGGCGACGGGTCGCGTTGCATACTCACCTCCATTACTATGCGCCTGGTATAGGCACCATTAGAACGACACGTGTGTTACACTCTTCGCAGGGGCTGCAGTTATGCTGTAGCTGTTCACACAACGCCTGGCGATGTTTATGCCTTTCTTCGGCCGATAGCCACATTTTACCTCACCGCTATTGCTATATATCGGATGCCGCACTCGCCCCATCTATGTTTAGCTTTGAGATTTTGTCACATATTGCAATACAGTCTTCGCTTCGGATACCGCGCTTGCCGTTGCATTTGCTTCGCCATTATCATATTTTACAGGTCTGAAATATACAGTCTAATCTTCACACTGTCTAGTACTATGCCCTCAGTCCTCCACATTCTGCGTTGATCCATCATCGGCTTGCGATGCTTCTTCCTCCTCATCCGCATCCGCATCGTCGCCATCCTCGCCCTCATACCCGTCGACATCACTGGGTCCCAGGTTAGTCCTCCACATTCTGCGTTGATCCATCATTGACTTGCGATGCTTCTTTCTCCTCATCCGCATCCGCATCGTCGCCATCCTCGCCCTCATACCCGTCGACATCACTGGGTCCCAGATCAGTCCTCCACATTCTGCGTTGATCCATCATCAACTTGGGATGATGCTTCCTCCTCATCCGCATCCGCATCCGCATCGTCGCCATCCTCGCCCTCATACCCGTCGACATCACTGGTTCCCAGGTCAAACCTCTCGAGTTCCGTCGCAGGCCGCCGTTGCCGGCTGGCGGTGGGGATGGAATCGCCATCGTCACTTTCATCACCTTCATCTTCATAATCCCCGCTGCCCCCTGGCATCCCGAAATGAAGTTTGTCATCCATGCAATTGTTGTCTATCGGGATGTTTGGGTCAGTACTTCCGATCTCAGGCTCCTCAAGCACCACTTCGGAGGCCAAATAATCAAGAAGAATAGCATTGTCAACACGTGCTGCTTCCACACTGATCACCACGGCAGGCGTTGGGTTCTCCGCCGGTTGAATCTGACGCTTGACTGTAGCAAGAGTGTTGTTATACACCCTCTGTTGATAGCTCTCCGGTAGTGTGTTCCAGGTATTCATCAAGAACGTATACGTGTCTGCAACGCCAGGCGTGGTTAACAATTTGCGACCCATTACAGCACAGCAGGATACGATCTTACCACCATCATTCTTGCAGTTGAAGTAGTTCGAGCGATCAGGTCTGTCCGCTTTCAGCTTTGACTTGGAAGCTTTCGGATGAACACCTTTGTTCTTTTGCCACTCCAGGAGTGCGTGGCGCAACGCGGTGCAGGTAAACATGATCAGTGGCGAGGGTATATGACCGTCCTTGTTGTCAATCATGGAATTATAAAATCCATCAGCATACTTACCGCGGTTATTCGCCCGATGATAAAATTTGATGTAGATATACCGCGGGATTGCTTCTGCCAGGAAGTAAAGTGGACGCTAGCCATTCGTTAGCAGCTTTCGACTCTCTCTGCGTTGGATTTGGACTGCGTACACCACCTTCCACACGCTCTGCTACCGGAAAAAGATACTTATTGTCTGCCAGAAGGGAATCAATGAATTCCAAACGCTCTGTGGCGGATTCAAAGCGGTGGAGATCATAAAGCTCTGCAATGTTGTCCCTTACTGATTGATTAAAATGGGATTTAACCTTATCTACTTGTGCGCGAACCTGGTACCAGTTTGAGTGTGTAATATCCACTGTGGGCCGTTGATTCAGCATACCTCTTTCAAGATCTCCTTTGTACGTGCCTCGAATGCTATGGACCAAATGTTGTTTTGCTGCATAGCGGTGTTCCAGTACGTCTCTATTATCTGCCAGTGTGGGGCTTCAGCTAATGCTTTCGCAACGCGTCGCGTTGCATAACTTAACGTCTCCAAGTCGCTTGCACTCATAAACGGCCGTCTGTTCCACATGTAGAGCTCCAGGAGTCTGCCCGTTGCAAACACAAGACGCGTCATGTCTGAGTGACCAAATCGATGGATGCTGCGACTGCCGGAGACCATTGATCAAGGTGTAGACACCGCCGGCGGTTGCAATTGCCACTGCCTCTGTCTCTGATTCTTTCGGTAGCTCGCATTCGCAGTGGATTTGTAATGATCGCGCGGGCTTCTGGATTCGGGATGGGGGTAGGCAGGTTTTCAAGACCGCTGGGAGGAGTGGGAGTGCTAGCAATGCCGGATGCTGGGCTGGATACAACGCGACGCGTTGAGTCTGTCTGTATGGTTCCGCTGGGAGCAGGTGTGTTACGACTGCTTGTACACGGCATGGCGGTTGAAGTAATTATTGACCGTTGCTGTGTAGCGGACAGGGTGGAAGTCACGCATTGAGTGATATCTGCAACGCGAGAATTGTTCAGCGAAGATGAGGGGGTGGAGTTCTGACCTTGGATTGTAGAGGGTACGGAACTCCCTCCTTGAGAGGAATCCCTCTCGCCAGCTGGTATGGAAACGCGTCTCTTAGGAGGCGGAAGTTGAGAATTCCCCGAAGGCCCACGCTTTTGTTGATTCTGACGATTAGCAAGACTTCAAACATTTCGTACGACTGGAGTCGTGTCAGGGTGAGTGCTTTGGGAAGGCATATTCCGATATAGATGTTCGATGTTAAGAAGATAGGAATAATATCCTCTGCATGCATATGCAACGGCAGGCGAGGCAGACTCCTATTCGAGCGACCATGGACGGATTCGACAAAAAAGGGAGGCGCAGTGTAGACCGCGCTAGATTCTAAACCCTGACAATACTCGAGGATGAGATCCCTTCAAAAGCATTCAATTATGTGGTTAACTGCCATCAGATTAAACTCAGATTAAACTGAGCATTGATATCCACTGTTACAGCAACGTCTGAAGGTCTATTTGCACCGCTTGAAGGGTGTTTATGCCAGCTTGGCGCGAATATCATCGTATTGCACTCGTTCTTGGCACAATACTTCGCACCATCGATTGTGTATATCTTCAGCTTCCCGGTGGAAATCCCACTTTGGCAGAACTAAAAGCATCACAAAGCGAACAATGACGTATTCTCTATCCTATGACATCAGTTGCGTGTGCTTTTTCCACTGCTAGGCATTGGTAGCCGTGTTGGATGGTTGCACAGTTGGGACAACTTGAGAACTACTCAGTTTTCTCCGAGATGCACGAGGTGTAATGGGCGGGGTCGGGCGCAGGTGATGTGGATGTTCGCAAGACTGAACTCGAAATGCGTATCGAGGGACAAGGACAAAGACAAGAATCTCGAAGATGTTTTCAAAGTCGTACTATTGCTTGCTATACAAGAGAACGAGTAAAGAGAGAAGAAAAGGAAATCCTCCAACATCAAACAACCTCTCTTTATATACAGTTCGTTTGCTACCTCCGAATCATCCTCCATGCTTCGATGTACCGACCGAATAATCGTCCCATGATCTTACACACCTGAAAACTCTTCTTATCAGTACAACCACGCCACATCGTCTGACGTCGCAACACTTCTTTCTACGTCCTCATCTCATTCTTATCATCTTATATTATTCCCACACCATCTCGGGTTCCTCGCGCCCTTTTAAAACCTTCGTCCCCGCTTTCTCTAATGAGTGACTTCCTTTCCCCCGGTTCCTGCACATCTTCTCGCGTACCTTAACGAATGTAACCTATCCTATCCTGATTCCTTCGGGCCGTAACAGTATCCCCCTCTTAGCTTCGAGGTCCTCCGAGAACCATTCCCAACGGTACGGGTTTCTGAGGGTACTTCTCATGGAAGGTGTCGAAGGCTTGGAGTCCATCAACATCCCTCGCTGGTTCCCACATCATCTGATCGTATCCCGTCCACCGTACGAGGTATTGTAACTGATTCCTATACATACGAGAATCTTCCACCCGCTCCACCTGATACTCCTGATCACCCTCCACTTCCACTGGGGGGGGTGGAGTAACCACCTGTCCTGGTAGCGGGTCTTCTGCAACAGGATCCAACAACGAGACATGATGTACGGGATGGATCCGTAGGCTTCGAGGCAACTCAAGTTCATAAGCATAAGGGGATACCTTCCGTTTCACTGCATACGGTCCCAGCCGCTTCCAATCCAGCTTTCGGGACGGTCTCGTGGTTCGGATGTGTCGGGCATCCAGCCATACTTTGGTTCCCTCCTGCATCTGGGGTGCCGGGAGTCGTTTCTTATTGGCCGCTGCCTCCATAATATCCTGACTCCGTTGCATCTCTACTCGGAGGTGTTCGTGGATCTGATGCATCGCTGTCTGTACTTGATCGGCATCGGCTACCCTAGAATCTCCCGATTCTTCAGCTATTTCTTCAAACGTCATCCGGGGATCCGTTCCTGTAACTGCAAAGAACGCGGAACACTTCGTAGTTTCGGATGTTCCATTATTCGCGGCGAACTCTGCTAGGGGTAGCCACTATACCCAATCGTCCTGTTGATGACTCATGAATATTCGGAGGTACTGTTCGATGCTCGCATTCATTCTTTCTGTCTGTCCATCGGTCTGGGGGTGGAATGCTGTTGACAACCGTCGGTCAACGCCCAACCTTTCACATAACTGTTTCCAGAATACTGCGGCAAACTGGGGTCCTCTGTCCGATATAATTGTCTTGGGTAATCCATGTAATCTGACCACATCTTTCAGGAACATTTCCGCCAGTCCTCGGGCATCGACGGTTGTTCGGCAGGGCACGAAGTATCTCATCTTAGACAATCGATCCACGACTACCCAGATGGCATCGTATCCCTCACATTCTGGTAAGCCGGTTGCGAAATCCATCGATATGTCCTCCCATGGCTTATCCGGAACTGAGAGGGGTCGTAGCACTCCGAAACTAGCGTGTCTACCGGTCCGGGACTTCTGACATTCCGCGCAGCTCCGTACATATCGGTCCACCTGTTTTCTCATTGTCTTCCAGTAGTACCGTCGGCTTAGGAGATCAAACATCTTACTCCTCCCTGGATGTCCGGCTAACGGGGTATCATGGTGTTCCTTTATCAAGCGCAACTATAGCTCCGGGTCTTCCGGTACATATTGTTTTCCTCGATAAAATAACCTTCCGTCCTGTTCCGAGCAATCTGCCACTGTTATTTCCTTCATTGAGGTCCCCTTTCGTACTGCCTCAAGTATCCTTTGTACGAGATCGTCCTCCCTCGTGGCATTTCCCAGTTGTTCTTGGATCGGGCGTATCTCTTTCAGGTCGTTGGCGAGGATTCGTAACTGCTCCGGAAGATTTTCTGGCTTCAGTACCACTTGTTCCATCGTTTTTAATCTTTCATCCCCCCCCTCAGGTAGGTCTCCAGGCCTTCTTCTCAATGCATCCGCTTTACCATTGGATTTCCCGGGGCAATAAACGATTTCATAGTCAAACCTTGATAGGAATTGGGCCCACCTAGCCTGTCTCCAGTTCAGAAGCTTCTTTGTCATGAAATACTCAAGGTTCTTATGATCAGTTATGAGTTGTAGCGTATGTTCCGCCCCCTCGCATTCCGGTCTCCACTCTTCGAGTGTCTTAATAATTGCCATCAGCTCCTTATCGTAGATGTCGTAATTGCATTCCGCTGGTGAATATTTCTTTCAAAAGAATGCTATCGGATGCAATACTCCTTCATCGTCCCTTTGTGATAACACTCCTGCAGAGACGTAATCCGACGCATCGGTTTCGATTATAACTTCCCTACTATGGTCGAAGTATCGAAGGGTAGGTGCAGTTGTGAACCTAAGTACCATTTCTTTGAAAGCCTTCTATTAATCTTCCAACCACTCAAAAGGAACATCTTTCTTTGTCAATCTCGTAAGGGGTTCCGCCATATCTGAATATCCTTTGATAAACCTCCTGTAGTAATTACAAAATCCTAGAAATTGTTGAACTTCAAAGAGGTTATTCAATCGGCCATTCGCGGTCTTTTTTTCCCGTGACCAATTTCGGACCGTATCCACTTTATCTGGGTCCATAGAAACTCCCTTCATTGATATGATAAGTCCCAGGTATTTAACGGTTTCCTTATGAAATTCGCATTTTTCCGGTTTTAAATAGAGTCCCGCTTTCAGTAATTGTTCCATAATCCATTTAACATGTTCCTCATGTTCTTCGATTGAATTACTGTATATCAGGATATCATCTAAATAAGCGGAAGCAAAACGGTCCAGGGCTTCCCGAATAGTGTCATTAATATAGCCCTGGAAATCGGCTGGTGCATTCGTGGGCCCGAATTGCATTACCAATGGTTCGAATAATCCATACCTGGTGCGGAAGGCTAACTTGTGCTCGTCTCCCTCTTTTACCCGTACTAGATTGTGCGCCTCTCTTACATCTAGCTTAGTATAGACCCGTGCTCCCGCTAATAGGTCTAGAGTTTCTTGAATAAGGGGTAAAGGATACCTATTCTTGACGGTTTTACTATTTATATCGCGGTAATCAATACAGAATCGAAGTCCGCCATCTGGTTTCTTTGCAAACTGACATGGTGCTGCATATGGTGAGGATGACTGTCGTATAAACCCTTTTGTCATATTATCCTCAAGCCATTCCTTCATAACCACCAATTCTTCTCTAGACATATTATAGAGGGGTCCCCAGGATGGTGTCTTGCCTTCCTTAAATCGGACCTCATGGTCATTATTCGGTCGATGCGGTGGTAGCCTATCGGCTAATACCTTGCTGAATAGTGGGAGGAACTCATAATACTGTTTTGGGATAAGTTCCTCCAATGGCCTTTCTTTCAGGTCTTTTGCTTCAATGGCTTTATTAATGTCATAGAGTAATGCCTTGAAGATGGTTAATTTTCCTCGTTTCACCGTTCGGAAGAAAGATGCTCCATTCAACATAACAATATTTCCCCGAAATGGTTTTGGTTTCTGGATGTCCGCTGTCCAAAGTTTCTTTTCTTGATAAACCGGTTCAGGTGGTTCTTCTGTAACTCCCTGAACCGTAACGGGAGCATTCTGACAGTGATTCACGGAGTATTGGGAGCCGAATGTGACCGTATTCGAGGCAAACCTAACTATGACATCATGCAATCTCAACCATGGGATCCCTAATACAATGGGGTAATGTCCCAATTTCGTAACAAACATCGGGATCCTTTCCTTATGATCCTGTATATTCATACCCACTTCCGCCAGATGGGTTATATCTCCTGATTCGATGGTTCGGCCATCGATTACCTCAACTTGTCTTTTTTCTTTAAGTTCCTGGAGTGGAATTTCATGGTGACGAGCAAAATCTTGATCCATAAATGCAATTCCTGTTGCTCCGCAGTCTATCAATGCATGTGTTTGTATCACTTGATCACGAATGGTCAGGGAGCAGGTTATAACCAAATATTTCCCTTCCATTGATCCTTCCAGTACGTCCACCTTGCTAATTGAAAACCGCGAAATTCCAAAACATTGTAAAACATCTGAATCAAAACTTTTCTTGTCAATTAGGGAGTCACCTTTCCCTAATCGACCCGCTCTTTTCCCTTTCCCTTTGAATCCTCCTTCTCTTCAGTTTCCTTCACTTCTGCCCCTGCCGTCTTAAACGGTCGGGCCTTTTTCCTTACCGCGCAGTCCACCGCTCTGTGGTTAAACCCGCCTCAGTATAGACATCTTCCATCCGCGAACCTCTTCGCTCTCTCCTCGTCCGATATCCGCCTCCTGCCCGCACTAAGATCCATTGGCGCTGGTCCGGTATATCCAGCCACAGTTCCTGCGGGTGCTACCTCTGGTGCCTTCGGAGGTGCTGGTGCTCTTGGTGCGCTTGGTGGTCCTGCCGAGGAAGTCCACCTATATTGCGCCGCTTTCTCCGCTTTCCGTTGTCGAATTTGGTTGTCCCGTTTCTGGCACAACGTCACAAACGCAGGGAGCTCGTCCGGCATGTCGGTATATATGAAGGAATCTTTCATCTCTTGGGACAATCCCGACCTCAGGGCATTTCGAAGAGCCGACGGATTCCAATCCAGGTCGGCGGCAATAACTTGGAACTCAGCATAATACTGAGAGAACTCTCGGTTCTTTTGTTTAATCTCCCGCATATTTCGTTCCGCGGTCGCCACTCGGTCTGGGTCCCCAAAAGCTGCTTCCAGGAGTTATATAAAAGCTGGTAGGTCTGCCAGCCCTACTTCCCCGTCGTCCCGAACGTATGGCAGGATTTGCTTCAAGGCGAGTCCACTCAGGCGGTTGAAGGCGTACCGCATCTTGGCTTATTCGTCGGGGAACCTGCTGGGCATATGGCGGATGAACATCCGAAGTTGCACAATCCAGCCTCTCAACTAAGTTCGATCCGACCCTGAAAAGTCCGGGGAGTCGGGAAATTTCTGTCCTCGGTCCTCCAATTGCTGGGGGGCTGATGGCGCTGCCTGTACGGCTAAAGATAGCGCATTCGCTAACTGCGTCCTCAAATTCCGGCTCTCTTCACTGGCTTCACGGGCGTCCCTGGTCATATCTTCCAGCTCCCTCCTCAGATCTTCATCGGTTCCTACTGTCCGGGGGGTTCGTCGGGCTACCTCCAGTTCGTTCCGGAGAATCGTCAGCTGTGTCTCGTAATCGGTATGGTCGCACACGATCGGGGGAGGTTCGGCTCGGGCCCGGAGGTTGGTTATCTGGTTCCGCAGATCTACTATCTCCGCGGGATGACTGCATACTTGTTGTATTTCTCGTACGGGTTGCAAATATTATGCCACCCTGCTCAGGATCTGCTGTATCACCATTAACAGTTCGATGCCTTCTGCTTCTGTGGTTTCTCCGAGATTCGTCTCGAGAATTCGGTTTATGGTCCCTTGGTCTTATACGGACACTAGGGCCGCTCGGAATTCCTGTGATCCGGACATTACAACGGATCAGGCACATCTACCAATGCCAGTTAAACTGGTCGAGCTCGGAAGGGGTAGGTGTCAATGGTTCGACAATAATCAGAAGGACCTCAGGGGCCCTTACTGTTGCTGCTACTGCTAGAGCGTGACCCTCGGTTTCGTGGGTTCCGCGGCAGTCATATCCTTCACCCCAACAAGGAGTATCTATATCACAGTTAAACCAGGAATGGGCTCCCCAATACCTAGTCCAACTGTTTCCAAATACGGGATCGTCTATCTCTAGGCCTCCTCCGTATGCGGCGGCTTCTGTCCAGTAAAGATCCCAAGGGGAGGGAACGTCTGACTGTTCCCAAAAGTAACCGGGGATGCAGATTTTGTCTACCTCAGTATTCAGTAATCCTTCGATGCTTTCGAAGGCGTTCAAAGGTTCAGGTTCGGACAAGATGCAAGATGTTCCGGCAAGGTCAAACCAATTTTTCGAGAAATGCAGTTACTGTCGTACTTTTGCATTCGAATATGGTAATCGATAAGGGTAATTCCGGATATTAAATCCGGTAAACTGTCTGCGGATATTGACGCAATCGTCGCAGATATAAATCCAGTAGCGTTCGGATCCTAAATATACCCAACATGAGGAGAAGCAAGGTTCGCGACAATACCTACAACCGTTCGAGGGATGCAGGCACATCCAAATGTCTTAATTCGTAACTGCAGTAACCGCAGATCGAAATATAACTGTCAGTTTCTTCAAAGAAGTACCAACCCAGATCAAAGCAAGGGGTCAGGCAATGTTGACAGAACATCCGCTATCAGGTGCGTAAATAAGGGACTCATTCTAATGTAACGGGCGGGGTCGGGCGCAGGTGATGTGGATGTTCGCAAGACTGAACTCGAAATGCGTATCGAGGGACAAGGACAATGACAAGAATCTCGAAGATGTTTTCAAAGTCGTACTATTGCTTGCTATACAAGAGAACGAGTAAAGAGAGAAGAAAAGGAAATCCTCCAACATCAAACAACCTCTCTTTATATACAGTTCGTTTG
>Ga0307514_10005579_pt1 | contig 11157 bp, 11 predicted proteins | sample 16_EM_MG_FD_203088 | JGI IMG/M metagenome (GOLD analysis project Ga0307514, IMG submission 203088) | Populus trichocarpa ectomycorrhiza microbial communities from riparian zone in the Pacific Northwest, United States - 16_EM | ecosystem: Host-associated > Plants > Roots > Unclassified | place... | reverse complement strand
GAAAGCTCCGAGCCTGGTACTCCTGCGTTCGAGTTTAGGAACGTATGATGTGTAACGAACACCCCTTATGTAACTGTTTGCTTTTTTTTACCTGCTTGCACCACTCACTCTTGGACACATTCATGCAATTTAATCACTCTGATTTTTTGCTGTGTTTTCATGTATGACCTCGCACTGGTGGGGACGCGGGACGATGAGCAGACACTCATGATTTTTACGTCGTTCCAAGGTAAAATGTTGTCAACCTTTTTCAAATGCCTTTGTAAAAAAAAACCCTTGTTTCTAATACTGATGCGAGGGGGATAAAACAATGAGACAGCGATGAGACAGTGATGGTGTGGTTGGTACTTTTGTAACGCGGGATAAGTGATGTTAAATTACAGCTCATCGTGAACGGGCTCATCGTCATCGTGATCATCAGAAGTAGGCGGAGGAGAACCACCGCTGTACAACTTGGCCGTGATGGGGTTGGCGATGTTCTGAATCTCCTGGAGTTTCTCCTCGAGGTCATCAGCAGAAGCCGACTGTCCTTCAGAGTCGATCCAATCGGTGGTCTCTTTGATGGCGTCCAAGAGCGTCTTCTTGTCCTCGGCCTCCAACTTTCCACCGAGACCGTCAGAGTCACCAAGTTGGGACTTGAGGCTGTAGACGTAGGAAGAGAGGGAGTTGAGACCTTCTATGCGCTTCTTCTGGGCTTCGTCCTCGGCGGCGAATTCCTCGGCCTCGGCAACCATACGATCGATTTCCTCCTGAGTGAGACGTCCTTTCTCGTTGGTGATGGTGATCGACTCGGATTTACCGGTACCCTTATCTGCGGCGGAAACCTTCATGATACCGTTGGCGTCGATCTCAAACGTAACCTCGATCTGGGGAACACCGCGTGGAGCGGGAGGAATGCCGGTAAGCTCGAACTTGCCGAGAAGGTTGTTGTCCTTGGTGAGGGAGCGTTCACCCTCGAAGACCTGGATCAAGACGGTGGGTTGGTTGTCGGCGGCGGTGGAGAAGATCTGGCTCTTGCGGGTGGGGATGACAGTGTTACGGGGGATGAGCTTTGTCATGACACCACCGGTGGTCTCGATACCGAGAGTGAGGGGGTTGACGTCGACAAGGACAACATCACCCAAGCTCTCGTCGCCGGTGAGGATACCACCCTGAACAGCGGCACCATAAGCAACAGCTTCGTCGGGGTTAATACCCTTGGAAGGCTCCTTTCCGAAGTACTCCTTGAGGAGTTGCTGAACCTTGGGGATACGAGTGGAACCACCGACAAGAACGACCTATAAGATATGTTGGTCAGATTTGCAACGGCCGATTGCCAAGAGAGCGCACCTCATCAATGTCCTCCTTCTTGAGACCGGCGTCCTTGAGAACCTGCTCGACAGGCTTCATAGTCTTTCTGAACAAGTCCATGTTCAGCTCCTCGAACTTGGCCCTTGTCAACGTCTCGGAGAAGTCGTTGCCATCCTCGAAGGACTCGATCTCGATCCTGGTAGACTGCTGAGAGGATAAAGTCCTCTTGGCCTTCTCGACCTCCCTCTTTAACTTGCCCATAGCCCTGAGGTTCTTGGCAACGTCGGTGCCGGTCTTCTTTTTGTAGCTCTTGACGAGGTAGTCGATGACGCGGTTATCGAAGTCCTCACCACCAAGATGAGTATCACCAGCGGTAGCCAAGACCTCAAAGACACCCTCATCGATGGAGAGAAGGGAGACATCGAAAGTTCCACCACCGAGATCATAGACGATGATCTGGGATTCACCGCCCTTCTTGTCAAGACCATAAGCGATAGCGGCAGCGGTGGGTTCGTTGATGATACGGAGGACCTGGAGACCGGCAATAGTACCGGCATCCTTAGTAGCCTGACGCTGAGCGTCGTTGAAGTAGGCGGGGACGGTGACGACGGCGTGGGTGACCTTCTTTCCGAGGTAGGCCTCAGCGGTCTCCTTCATCTTGGTCAAGACCATGGCAGAAATCTCCTCAGGGGTGAAATCCCTCTTCTCACCACGGTGCTTGACCGAGATAGCGGGCTTGCCGTTCTTCTCAACAATCTGGAATGGCCTTTGAATGTCGTAAATGAGATTTTTAATGAAGGTGATGATCGAGAATGGGGGCGTACCAATGCTTCTGGTCACGCTTGACTTCGGGGTCGTTCAACTTGCGACCAATCAAACGCTTAGCGTCGAAGACAGTGTTTTCTGGATTGGTGTGGAAGGCATTCTTAGCGGCATCACCGACACTGAGGAAGTGGATGAATCATGAGAAAAACAAGTCGACTATTGACCGACAAAGAAGACTCACAGTCGTTCTTCGTCGGAGAAGGAGACCCATGAAGGAGTGATACGATGACCTTGGTCGTTGGCAATGATCTCGACTCGTCCACCTCGTTGGACACTGTTCGTGGAACAATTAGTCTCGCATTTCACATGACACATCACCACTCTTCAGCTTACCCAACACAAGAATACGTGGTGCCAAGATCTACGAAACAGGACGTAAGCCGACCCTGCACGCGGTGGGGACATTCGAGCAGTCACTTACCAATACCAATGACGGTTCCAAACTCGGACTTCTTGTCCTCATCAGCGGCGTTGACCGCAACGGGGCACAAGAGGATGAGAGCCAAGACGGTGAAGAGGACGAGAGACATTGAGCCGAGGAGGTTTCGACTTTGCCTCCTCGTCGGACGACGAGCAGAACGAGGTATCATGGTGAAGAGAGTGAGTGAGTGAGAGAGAGAGAGGTGTATGTCGAAGTGTAACGCCAGAGGTCGGAGGTGGGGGTTTATATCTAACGGTATTGGAAAAATAAATAATAAATAAATACTGACACGTCACAAGAACCGCCTTCCTTTTTGGGTAATGGGTACGTGGCACGGCGTGTTTAAGCGTTGCTGATGGATCTGATTTGATCTTTGGCGACGACGACAGCACTCTGCGTGAAACCCAGATGGACGGTGCTTTTGTTCTTTCAAAAAAGTCTTGCTCAATCGTATCCACAATCACCCCAGGATCGAGCCCGGAGTTTGCCGGTACCACTTGCTGTAAACCATGACCACATATGAGGTGTACCTTGTCGCCTACCCTCACCATTCGCTCCCCCAGGGGAAACGTATTCTTCCGTGCAAAGTGAACTCAGAATCCCGCGGGATCGAACTTCTTGAGCGAATCGTTGCTGTTCACCCACAGCACTCCAACGATTTGAAAGGCGCCACACTCTGGCAGGCAGGCCGTTCATTAGCTAGTAGCTCAACTTCCACCCCTGACCAATATTGCAGTCCCTGGGACTTTCTTCCTCGGACGTGGATAACAATTCCATGGAGCAAATACACAAGTGGATCAAGCAGAGAGGGAAATCCCCTAAGATTGCGGAGTATAGAACTATCGAACACTACTTCCCGCGTGGCCCACAACAGCCATCGGGGGATTGGGTTGACGTTGTGGTTTTGACCCCAGAAAGTACGCGCTGGTGTGCATATTTCAGTCAGTTTGACATTAACAGATTGTGTCGCAGTCATGGAAGACATGGACTACCGAGACATACTCGGTTATGACTTTTACTAAGACCCGGCGCCGCTCGTGTTGTAAGCAAACGATAGTGGCATACGGCAGTGCTATGCGGTATGCACGAATGGCACAAGTGTACAATATCATGTAAACTAGCTCATAAGCTGGAACGCTTTGAATACGTTTAGAGAGCGGGTGTAATCGAGTGGATCATCAAAAACGGGAAGGTGTCTACTCATAGGAGGGATTAAAATCTTGGAGGATGGAAATCTCGAGATCCAAGCTCGTTCCTGCTTCTTTATCCCCCGGAGTAGCGGGTGCCATGGTCACTAACCCATTTCTTTTCACGCCCCTGTAATCTTTGGGCAGGCAAAACCCAAAGTTCGTCAACAGCTCGACGAGAACTATACGTATCTCCTGACGAATCTCCACCCTGCGGAAGGTAAGCACACACAGCATGGAGGGAACACATGGGGAAGTGCTCACCGGCACCAATGCAGGGATGCGGACCATGACCAAAAGTGATCAAGCAAGTTACTGTACACGCAAACAAAGTCGTGCTTGTTGTCCAACCGCTGACCGATGTTAAATTCATGGGCATTTTTTCACCGAAGATACTCGGTAGCCCCTGGGAATCGGATTGTCCTTGCGTCCACAAGTGAATCACTTCATCTTTGATCGCCTCCCCGACACCCATGAACAAGACCGAATGAAACCTGATAACAGAAAATGAGATCATTATCGCCGGCATTCGCGATAAAGCTGCGATATACTTTGGTAAGAGTATTGAACAACGGCACCTTCTCATGGCACTACTCCGCGAGCGTATGACGGACTTGATCTCAGAGGCAATAGTGATACGCCGCTGGAAATGTGTGAAGGTGAGGTAGAATGGTGCTGGGGGCCATCAAAATCGTCGCTTCTAGTTCTTTTTAGAGAAAATCCCTACATCCATTGCGCGGTAGCAGCCTATCATTGATGAAGCAAGCCGCACGACCCTCGCCTCACCCACGGAAGCAACCGCATCACCAGTGACAATTACGGTGAGTTTTAGTATCCCTGACTGGAGAGATGAGGCTGAAATTTCTTGAAACCCAGCATTACCCATCCGAGCTCAAGAGTCAAAACTCTCTCTGACCACGTCTCTAGTCCACCATCGCCATTTTTCTCGCTCTCGAACTTTCTTGTGAATTTCTTTAGCCAGCAGCAAGCCCGTCGTGGGCATGGTCCCCACATGGATGGCACAGTCGCAGTGCATTTCTCTCCCGATCTCCTCTTTCCTCTTTGAGTTTGACTCCGGGGTGGCCGATCTCGATCTTGATTTTTTGCAGATCCGCCTCGATTTGGTGCACGAGTCGAGATTATCATGACTTTGTGGACATTTCGTCAGTCCTCCTGGTGGGAGTAACATCCAAGTCTCCCCCTCCAGCCGATCTCAAAAATTTGACGTTTGAGGCGAGCCGTTCTGCCAGCAGTGACCGTGGACTCATTCCATCGGCGGACATCATTGTCGAAATTTGATAATTGGCCCACCTTCCATAAGCGATAGATGTTAGCAGCGTGCCGGAAAGCCATCCAAGGCAGCACGGGCGGTGGTAACCTGCGAAACAAAGACCGCCAGATGCGACTGCCCGGTGACGGAAAAAGCCAGTCGTCGACAGTGGTCCTGGAAAATGCGCTGACATAGATCACTACATGAGAGAAAACAAGGATCTGTATTCATGTTGACGTGTTCATCGTCGCGGGGGGTCAAAAAATAGGTGGGAGAGGGAATTATTATACACGCCAAACAAGTCTAGGAAACCTCAAATCGTTCACGTTGCGACCAAGAGAGAACCGAACCAAAAAGAAGCCCCTTCCCGGTTCTGTTGCTTGAGGAAGGATCTAGGCAAGCCATGCGGGAGGGTTGTTCTGGTAAACGTAACAGTCTTCCTCTTGCGGGGTAATATCGGTATCCCGAGCGAGTCGTTCATCTGTGAGCGGTCAGATCGGTCAGGATGCCAAGCTCGGGAGTACGCACAGGCTGGGTCAGACTCGAGCTTGGCAAAGTGCTTCAGCTTCCAAGTTGTACCTGCCGCAACCTCGTCCTTCCTTCTCTGGCGCTGGTCATTCTGGAACACAGGTGAGCACACCAAATGCGACGATTGAGTGCCACCTACCTCAATCTTTGATTTCTCCCGAGAAGCAGTCTCATAATCTCCTTCTCTAATACCCTGGGAGACCAATTCCCATAGTTTCCTGCTTTCAAATTCCTCCATCTTCTCCAGTGGGCCAACGGTGACATCCTCCTTGGGCGTAGTGACGTCAGTGAAGACCTTATAGGTCTTTGCGTCCTTGGTCTGAACGTGCCACTGTCCTTCGATCGTGTGCTTGATGGAGGAGGAACCAGGTGGAGAAACCGTGGCCTTGATGGTGTGGATCTTCCCCGAGAAGTATCCCTTGCCTTTGTACTCGAGCTGCCAGGCACCGATGACGTGAGGCCAAGAACAGGATGAAACCAGTGGACCCACTCACCACTGAGCTCCAACCGCTGGAACTCTGGATGTTCGTCTTGTCCGAAAGCTCAATATAGGGGGATCCGTACCACAATCCATCGATCCTCAACTTGGGTAAAGTGATCAGGATTTCTTCTTTCTTTCCCTGCCCCAAATCGATGGTAAGGATGGCATGTCCGATCTGTTTAACGATGATCGCGCCGGAGGAGAACGACGTCTTCTGTGCATTGTGACCAGTCAAGGAGAGACCTTTGGACTTGTTCTCGATCACGTAGGCGGTGATGGGTGGGTGGTGCGAGACTTGTTCGACCACAAGCGTCGTACGTCCCCGATTATTCAGGTCAGGCCAGTGTCCGTAAAAAAGTTCACCGAGGACAGGATTGAGGGGTCTAAAAAGCGAGAATGCGAGATCAAGTCTGTTCCAGAAGAGTAGGCTGAGCGACTCTCACTTTTTCTCAGAACCCATGGACTCATTCCTGGAGGTATACTGTCCTTTGAGCGTGGCCTGCCGAAAACGGAAACCGTGGGGCGTGACAGATAAGCGAACGACTGCGGATGATGATGAGATGTGGCGAGATGACGCACGATGAACCATTTGACTACCGCCAGGATCCTTTCTTCGTCGTCTTTCTTTCCAGCGATAGCAGCGAACAACTCGGGTCGTTCACACCAATAAGCTGTACACGATGAAATACAACCGTGCCGGTGATAGAGACGAGCGTTATGCGATGGAAGGCAGGCGAGAATGGCACAAATAGCCAAAAATGAATGCAATCAGTCCATTATAATACAGGAATCACTCCACAGGATACAAGGCGCCAAGAACCGAACACGGCCGACGACGATAATCGATAAATCGATAGGCCATTCCACTCACCAGGAAACTCTGTGAGCGAGGTAGGGGACAGGATGAAAGGAGGGGCGGTCAAAGAGGACAAATCTCCTGAGAACGAAGCGATCCTAATGGGAGAACAGACGCGACTGGGTCAGCGGGGAACCGGCCAAGAGAGAGAGATCAAGAGAAGGATATGAGCGTACGATTTTAGAAAAGAGGTCCAAGATCCACGTTGACCTGCTGGAACGGCCTAAATGTGCAGGGAATAGTTGCGGAGGGGGGAGGGGGTATGAACTGAAGCTCTTGATCCTCGGATTGCGAAATTGGCACTCACTTCGCCGGCTTGTTCATTGGATTGGGTGGGTGTTGCGGTCCCGGACATGATTGGAAGAGAGAGAGAGAGACGGAAATGGGGAGGGAGGGTGAAGTAGGTGGTACAAGTAACTGTGCAAACCCCTGGAAGTTGTGCGTCACTTCACCTGATTCGGTCTGTGATCCGATCGCGCTGCGTGGAATGCCTTTGACCGCCATGTATTCCTCGGTACACAACACTTTACAGCGCAGGTTTACGAATAAACGGGGTGGGTACTTATGTGGGCGACGACGAGGGGGAGTTTACATACATATAGAGGGAACAAGAGGAAGAAGAAACGGTCTGAGAGATGACGAACAGCCATGGGGGAGATAAAAAAACGACATTATGTTAAGGTGGAGTTCTGCAACTTTAACACGGTGAAAAGAGAAAGAAATGGCCGGAGGACTGTTCGCCAAGTGAATTACTCGTGTCGTGCAAGATGGAAAGAAGAGGCGAAAGAGGAGAGCGGGAGGATTTGTTAATTTCAGTCCTCTTCCTCGTCAGCGCTTCCGACGCTCTCTTCCTTCTTCTCCTTCTTGTTCTGTAGAGCAGCAGATCAAGATCAGGTTCTCGATCAAGAGGGTGACCGTGCACCAAGAGACCACTTACGCTAAACGCCTCTTTCTCTTTCTCAGCTCGAATTTTGTCAGCAGCAGCTTGGTCGACATATGGCTACAAGCCCCCCATAGGTCAGCTTCACGCGAGGCACAGGAAGGACGGACGATATCACACCTTTTTCTCTTCCTCGTTCATCTCCTTCCACTTTGCTCCCAACAACTTTCCAATCTCACCTACACGTGGTACAAGGTTTTGTTGTTGTGATCAGCACAAAGAGGTTCACATAGCGGGATCACCAGAGAATGAAGCGCGCGCATACCGAAACCGGCATCAGGGTTCTCAGCCTTGATCCTCTCTCTCCAATCCTGAGAGAAGAACATGTATGCGGACAGAGGCCTTTTAGGCGCGCCAGTGTTCTTCTTGCCTTTGGCGGGCTTTGCAGCCTTTTCGCTCTTCTGTGACCGTTTTTAGCACGTAGAACGGAACGGGCAAAGGATTATGGTACGCATACTTTGGAAGTCTTACTGGTATCCTTTGGCATCTGCGGACACGACGGACATACGTCAGCAGGTCATTCGACACGTCGTCGACGCGGTGACAGGTGTATAAATGCGATGAGGAACGATTTGACACGACTTCGGAGCACCGTATTGGTGTGCGTGACCGGAATGTGTACAATGGCTGAGGGACGACGGCAACGTCGTTCTGGGCGACGTGGACAACGACGACGGAGAAGGAGAAGCGGAGAGAGACGAGAAGACATACTTTTAAAAGTGTAGACGGCGAGAGGATGTGTGGATGGCTGGGGGAGGGGAAATAAGCGATGGGACAGTGTATGAGCCTTTGGCTTGTAGGGGGAGCGATACTCGTACAGCCAGGCGTAGGCAGAGGGCGGACACGCTCTCTCTCTCACCCAACCCTCAGCCAAAATAGCGTATGGGAATTCCCTCGTCACGTCACGGTCACACACATCACTCGACCCCGGTCACCCCCTCTGCCTTGTCTAGAAAAATCATTTCCTCTCCATTCTCTCCACCTATTTCACTACATACAGATCAGTAAGGTGTCCTGCTACCTCCCCAATTTTTTCTATCCAAAAACATGCCACGATCCGTCCCAAAACGGCCCCGTAGCACTTATATGACGCGGTTCGGGGTCCCCGCGCACGGTTCAACGCTAGGCACCAAGGGTCCAAACGGCCCAAAACAAAACATCAAGGTGTCCAAGGCTAAGCGTCGGACTCAGACAGATGGCAACAGAAATACAAATATAGAAAAATACCTCTTTTCGTGCTCCTTTGCCCGTTTTCCATCTCTCGTTCACCACAAACACATCCTCCAACCGTTTCCGGGACAACACCGGCACGTACCTGGAAGTTCGCTGATGCGCCCCGCCACCTAATGGTATCTGTAAAATCCCTGAATCACCTGGTATGACCCCGCCGGACCCTGATAAATTTATCGCAAGTGGAAACGGGTTCGTCCCTGCGGGGTGGTGTTTCGAAGCGCTCTCCAGGAAATACATGTCCAACGCAGAATGAATCACCGATCTTTCGTAGATCGTCCTCAGTTGCCCGTTAACCCCGCCAGCTCCACTCGCACCTCCGTCCTCCCCATCACCCTCGTCAATCTGCCACTGAACATCTTCATCCGAGAAGGCACAGTCCCACAAGACCAGAGGTAATCCGTCTGCCATCTGGTATTCCGGCTTCCTGTCCACGATGGGCGGAATTGGTTCACCTTCTTTAAACGCGGGATACGGGCTCTTCTTGTCAACATTGAACAGTCCCGTCATGAGTGATGGGTGCTCGAGCCCAGCGCCGACGAGAAATAGGATGGCCACGATGTGCCTTACTTGGTTATACAGGAACGCTGTCCCTTTGAGGTCGAACACCCAGACGCCGTCCAAGTCAGCCTTGCCCTCCAGCCGTGCTGGGGAGATGGATGCTTGCAGGATCGTCCGCCGAAAGTTGGTGATCTGTTTAGACGCGTCTAGCTTGCAGAGATTCCGAAAGTCGTGTTCGCCTAATAACCGCGAGGCAGCGTCTCGCATGCGTGATATATCGAGGTTCCGAGAGTGGAAGAAGTATTTGTAGTGTCGGTATTTGCACGCGAACCTAGAAGAGAACGTAGGCGCGACCGGAGACCATGCAATAACCCTGATCGTAGGCGGAAGCACTCGGTTGAGTATGGAGATGTATCGTAGTTCCTTCTTGACAACACTTTGTGTGGGTCTACTTCCTGAAGGTGGGGTGGCCTGAGAGTTGGAAGGTGACGAAGGACCATCAATGTCTCCCAGCTCGTGTGTTGGAGTATCCTGAACCATTGCGCTCCGCACCCAAAGACTGATCACGTTCCCAGCCCCGCTTACACCTCTATCCGTCCTCCCGCACCGCTCCCACTCACAACCCTCGAATCCCTTAGTCCCATCGATCAGCCTGGTTTGGACCAGGGCATCGAACAACACGCCTTCGACAGTCGGCAAGGGAGTCGGTCCTGCCTGATGAGCTAACCCTCCGTATTCCCAACCGGCGTAAGTGAACCGTAGAGCGATCTTCCGTCGTGGGTGAAGAGAGAAGTCGAAAGGTTTTTGTTCCGAGAGGTCTTTCACCTTTGCTTTGGCTTTAGCCTTAGCTGGTTGTCGACGAGGGTCAGAAACGGAGGCTGAGACCCTCGTAACTGGTGTACCCCGAAGCAAAGTAGGTGTTGGCGGTGCCCCTTGAGATGAAGATGGTGTAATAGTCATCCGAGAGCCGGTGCCATCGCCGGGGAGAAGGGAACTCTCGAGATCCAGAACTCTTGCAATGAGATCCTCTCGGGTCCAGTTGGCGTATTTTGAGGTATCGGTCATGATTCGAAGGTGCCTGCTGGAACGTAGGAATCTGTACCGAAACCAGACTGTCATTCCACACTGATGCAAAACACAGACGCGGGCCAATCACCCCAAGCAAAGTTAGAAAGGCGGGGTAGCGAGGGTTCTCAATTGGTTGTTGAGGTCGTAGCGTGTTTTTGTACGTTCAGCGACTAAGGTGATGGGAATTGTAAAAGCGAGGTATCACTCAAGCGCTCATCAGGGATCACTAGTGGGTGGGGGAGGTCCTGCAGCTTATCAAACCGTGAGTCCTCTCAACTCCCGCGTCTTTTCCTCCTTGGATAGTAGACTAAGCAACTTTTGTCAAACGAAAAAATTATGTGTGTGTTTTCGAAAACAAGGGGGGTCGCACTATCGAGAACGTTCGTCGACTCACCGCAGGCATTTTCCACAAGTACTACACTCAGAGTGACTGTCTTTTTCTGGGCGCCACTGTCGCCGTCACCAACAGGGCGTTTCCGGTGGTTGGCAAAGTTACCGGAACATCTTTCACTCAACGCAGACAACGTAAAACCACCGTCGAGTCTTCTCAAGATACAGTA
>Ga0307514_10005577_pt1 | contig 11158 bp, 9 predicted proteins | sample 16_EM_MG_FD_203088 | JGI IMG/M metagenome (GOLD analysis project Ga0307514, IMG submission 203088) | Populus trichocarpa ectomycorrhiza microbial communities from riparian zone in the Pacific Northwest, United States - 16_EM | ecosystem: Host-associated > Plants > Roots > Unclassified | place... | reverse complement strand
TTGAAGGGCACAACAACACCTGGTTCAAGTAGGCAATGGAGATCAAGTGGAGTGTAATCGCTCATGAGTGGTGGGTCTAGCTGCGCATCCATTGGTATACGTAGTGTGATCTCTAATACTGAGTATTCAAATTCTAATATATCAACAACTTGAGGACGTCATAGACTTTTTGACTTGACGTCTGGTCAAATTGGTGAGCTTTCACCTCAAATGGTCTTACTCAAACCCAATCGGTACCCCATGTACTAAACACTCGCTGGGGGTTGTCTAAAAATCGACCTGGCCATGGGATACCTAGAGTATGTCTCCCGCTCTGCACCTGCTGGGTCCAGCTCTACCTTCTACATTAGCAGGGCTGACAGAAGTTTGGAAGCCTACAGCCACCCCCTCCATCACAACGCTGCTTCTGGCAGGCTTATAGCAGTCCCTGACCCCAGTCAGGATTTCGATCTTTTCCACCATAAGTCGATACGTTATACAAACTGGAGTCAAATTGTCCCAATGATCCCCATTCTAGGACTTACGTATCTCTTTCTGTGGCTCTTTTCGATACATAGGACGAATGGGGAGTTGCTGAACGCAAGTCAGGTACAATCAGACAAACGGGATTACAATATTAGGGATAACTACTGCCGGCTTCTAGGTCACCAAAGTAAGAAGTTTTTACACCAATTAGTTTTGCCAGCTTTTTTTTTAAGGCTGTGAGCTAACCAATGCTTGGACACCTAAATTATAGGTTTGGTTTTACAATATCCCCGCAATGGACACCTCATAATAGTTGTAGATGGTGGAATGGGAAAGTACAAGGTTCAGCTAAGGATAGACGAACAGACTAATTGGGAAGTTCCAGACCTCAGTGAGTATAACTTTAAATTTGAATTTTCCCCCGGAGTCGCCCTTTCACCCACTTCTATCGGATTCTGGATTTGTAATCATATTATCTGATAAGAGGCTGTAGGATGCTTCACGTAAATCAGTACTGGTATGTGGTGGAGTGTAAAGTGCACTACCTGTAGCATGTTTCAACACTTGTAACCATTCACGTGTAGGGCATCCAACTCTTGGCGCAAGAGCTATGTAAAGCTTCATCGCGATCCAGTCACTCAACCAAAAAAATCAGCCATGGATTTCCAAAACAGAGTAGTAAGTGGCTAGTACTACCTTCGGATTGCCATATGAAGATAACTAAACTGTTATGCGCAGGGTAACAAATTTGGTGGTGGAGGTGTTGCCAGTCACTCGATCACAAATGCCGACCGAAGGGAACGACTAAGGAAGTTGGCCCTGGAGACGATAGATTTGGAGAAAGACCCCTACTTGTGAGAACCTTCTGCCTTCTATATACTCAGATATCACAAGTTACTGATGTTGATGTACCTACTAGCTTTAAGAATCACGTTGGTTCCTTCGAATGTCGCCTCTGTCTTACTGTTCACCAAAACGATGGCTCATACCTCGCGCATACCCAAGGCCGAAAACACCAGACAAACCTTGCTCGGCGTGCCGCGCGTGAAGCCAAAGAGGGCAAGAACCTTGACGCTGTCACTGGCCTCCCAGTGGGTATGATAGGTCAGCAAGTAGCTGTACGCAAAAACCTCATCAAGATTGGCCGCCCAGGATACAAAATCACAAAATTGCGAGATCCTGTTACACGCCAGCTGGGACTGCTTTTCCAACTGCAGTACCCGGAGATTGGGACAGAGATACATCCGAGGTACAGATTCATGAGTGCGTTTGAACAGAGAGTGGAGCAGCCCCCTGATCGAGCATTTCAGTATCTTTTGATTGCTGCGGAGCCGTATGAGACTTGTGCATTCAAGTTGCAGGCGAAGGAGGTTGATAAAAGCCCGGGGAAGTTTTGGACACATTATGATCCCGATACGAAGGAGTACTTCCTTCAGTTGTTCTTCAAGACTGAGAGAGAAGAAAGATGTGGGTTACACCTTGACACATGTCTTTGGAATGATGCTAATATTACATCTCTTAGATGCTGGTGTGCCTGGTTTGGCTCCATCTGGCCCTAGGAAGTAAGGAAAGGATCGGCAGCATAAGTGCCGCATGGATTCACTGCACCTCTGTACGATAGTTATCGAAAATACTTTGTAATTGCAAGGAACTACTACTATGGATTCTGTAGCAAAACATTTCTTAGTAGGTACTGTACATAACAGTAGTCTCTTTCCTCATGAATACAAGAGAATATTCTCCAATCTCCAGGTTCTATAGATAAGTAATTAAGCCCATCATGCCATGCCAGTCAGTGTATGCGAATTTCTACCACACTGGTTATCTATCTCTTTTCCGTCCCCGTCCATCTTCGAAGGTAAGGCCGGCTCGAGATTTCTTAATCATAAGTATGATACTGAAGGTACAGAATATATACAAGATACATATATTTATAATCTATATATCGTCTGTATACTATATAAAACTTTCTCTAAAAATTTCTTTTTAAAAATAATAATTTGTTTATAGATATATATGTAAAGTATGTACATGTATATATACGGAGGAGGAGGACTCCCACTAAAATTCATTGCAGAATTTCTTTATATATATGTGTGTGTTATATTATATTATTATATACTATAGTCTATTTCTTTATAGTTAAAGCTAACTATGAATACTAAAAGTAAAAAATAAAAAAAAAACACTTTAAAACAGTCATCTATATAGAGAGTATTGTTAAGGCATTATTCCTGTTAAATGTAGTCATCAGTCAAGTCTGGCAAGTCTGGAAAGTACCAATTTCGGAAATACCAAGCAAATATGTAACCATGCTGATATTATGTGATAACCTTCCATTAACCATAAACACAAGGCAAACGGTGCCATGCCGATAGCGAAACATGCCACAGTAACCACTAGACCTCACAAAGACCTACTCATCGTCACACTTCAGCCAATATGGCCTCACTCTCTCCCACCCTGCATCCCCCACTCACTTCCCGGCTCATCCACAACGCCATCATCCCATATTCACACCTCCCTAATCCCAACTTAAATTATTCCAAACCCTCTTGAATTCTCCAATGCCCTCCCCAGTTTCTCCTTCACCTTCCCTTTCCCTACCTCATACTCAGGCAACAGCAGCCTACCAAAGCAAGTCATGCTGGTAGGCAGATTTTCACTTTGCCCAACCCTCTGAATCACAAATGTGATTGCACCTTGACCACCCGGTTCACCCACACCACCACCAGGCAGCCGATCGCTCGCAGTCACAAATTCTAGCAATGCCCGTTTCTGCACTTCAGGGTAGTCATGTACCACCGACCAAAACTCCCGGATAAGTGGGTGATTAGCGTGATACCCGTCGTCATATTTCGTAATTGACTCTAGTGCGTGGATGTCGATGGTCGGTGACCCTTCAAAAAGGGACTTCAGGGTAAGTGGCGTGAACAGCAATGTCAACGGGAGAGTAGGCAAGATTGATAGAACTCCTCGCCGAAATGCCGTAAATTGTGGAAAGATAGAGAAGTTTGTTAGCCAAGCAATGTAATCCGCCACATATTCATGTCGGTTGGCATTGGTGACCATGTCTGGTTCGGGCAACCAGTCATCTTCTGAGTTGGATGCCTTCTGCTTCTCTTTGCAGGTGTTTGTGTCAATTTGTGCAAGGCCGTTCTGAGCAGCTTCTAGCGTTCTCCAACCCATTTTCTTTGCCCTCATCATGTCAATGCTACCCCTTCCCCCCCCGACTGTCTCATAGGCAAACTCATACGTCCGACAAAAAACATCCTCCACATCCCCTTCCTCCCATTCCAGCATTTGCCTTAGCCCTTTTACAAGCTCTGGCCATGCATCTTCGATATCCTCCAACCCTTCCGCTTCACCCCCAAGTAGTTTTTTATAGAATATCAGTGGGAAGCTCACTGGCAAAGTAATGCCGTTATAGATGGCGATGCCCATCAGGACACCCAATAGCTCAAACTTGTGTAGCTCCTCCAACGGCTTCACTGTAAACCAGCTAATATGATTGACATTATCAGTATCCACAAACATTCCATACCCTTGCCCCATTACCTCCTTAGTCAGTACGTCGAAAAATTCAATTTGCGGTCCACCCTGATCAACCCCCTCTTCAAAGCTGTCTAAAAACTTAATCTTTAGTGGCTTCATCAGCTCCCGAATCTCGCGTTTATATACTCCATTGAATGCATCCTCCAAAATATGCTCTCGACGGATGCCCATCAAGAGATACGTTGTGCAGGCGATTTTGAGTTTGTCCTCGACAAACTTATCACGTTGCTCTTTAGTAGCTGGAAAGTACTGATTGAGGCAGACTTGCCTCATGAGTGACAAGGTGCTGAGGGCGCTTTCATAATACGAAGTCATAATGGAGAGGTTAATAGCACGGAAATAGGTTACGAGAGTGGACGGTGTGAAGAGGAAGGGATGGGAAATGAGGTGAATTGGTGCTTCTGGGGCTCCTGAGGCTCTATCATTGCGAGAGTCTTTGAGAGACTGGTACCATACCACAGGAGCCTCCTTGGGATCCAAGCGGTCGGCGATCAAGGGGGTAATGAAGATTTCTGGTTCAAGGTGCAGGAGCCTGTGATTATCGTCTGGTGCAATGAATGTTAATCCTGTATATAGCTTATAGTGGTGAGCCAGCCGAGGCACAGTTGACTTACAAAGCAGTTTTATTAATGTCGTTGCCCCAGCCGTGACGCTCCCTTTCTTCACTTGCTCATTCCCATCCCAATCTTTCAGCAACACTGTCCTTGCCCATTCCAGCATACACCCCACCACACTCCAATTCTTTATTGCACTTGCCTCTTTTGCACCAAACGTATCCTCGGGGAGTTCCTCACCCTTCAATGCCTCCATTTCCACGATCACGCATTTCCGCAGGTATAGTATCAGCAATCGCTCAACTGGGTTCTCCTCCCCTTTACGCAGCCCCTGTGCTGCCTGTGCAATACGATAGTTCAATGCCCGCACAACCCGTTTCATTAGCCTCTCAGCAAGCTCATTCTCGAAGCAATCCCCAATGTCGACCGTCACAAGTCCCCTGCCGCGGACCATACGCATAGCCAGCCATTCCTCCTCCCGAGCATGCTCGCGGGGGAGGTATGACCCCCTTCGGGGAAGCATAGCTGCTAGAGCGTGTATTGACATTATTATCATGTATGTCGCTGCGTAGTCATCCAAAAGGTGTTGCCGGGGTCCTGTTGGGGCATCCTCTTTGAGACGTTTATTCGGCATAGGAGTGCTTCCCCCATTAGCAGCCTTCTTTTGCCTTGGAGATGTCGCTTTGTATTTATAAATCTCCTCCAGGCCCTTCCATAAGCTCTTCAACACAGTATTTTCCCATTTCCAAGCCATGAGTCGGAATGCCTTGTCCGTGGTGAGTGGGTCCATATCATAAGCATCTGTGGAATCCCTGCTCTTCCCCTTACCCATCCCAAAGCTTCTCATCAACACATCGGGATTACTTAGGCAGTAGAACACGCTTTGCCTAGCAAACGTATCCGCTTCTGTGTGCCTTGCAAGCGGCATTTCACCCTCTATGCAAAGCTTAACTAATGACAAAATAAGGCCTATATCAAGGTAGGATAGAGTCTGTGGTGGTGGAATAGTCAGTTGGGTATCTAGTGAGCCATCCATACCTGGGGTGTTTGCTGGTGAGGAATCAGTCGGGGTCAGGCACCCAAATGGGTTATCATAATCAAGCTGCTTCGAGGATGCTCGTGAGGGGGTCTGCTGGGGTGGTGGAATTCCATAGAAATGCTCGGTGAATTGGGATTGGTGGTACTCATACACTGGCCTCTCCCTACGATGTTGGCGTTGAGGCAGGTGAATTTGCGGTGGTGCAATGGGGGTTTGTGGGGGATTTTGTGAAGCTGCTGCTCTTCGCTGGTTGGAATGTGGAGTGGGGGTTACGATTTCATGTAATGTTTCACGGCGTTTATTGGCAGCTGGTGAGGGAGGTGTAGGTGATTTTATCGGGGTATCGGGGAGTGGAGGAAACATGTGAGTATTGGAACTCTCACCCAGTAGACATTTCGGCAAGGTTGGAATTTCTGTGGTTGCTTCTTCCGCGAGCTCACCATTAGCAGAGCTGATGCCACCCCCCAAGGGCCCCACACAGTCTCTTGGGCTTCTGCTTTCGTCCTCTGTAGGTGCATCTTTAGCCTTATCCTGGAGTGTTTGTGTTGAGTTAAACCGAAAACTTGTAATTGGTGGAGGTATAGATAACCACTCCAACATCCTGAGTGGCCTAGTATCAAATAGCATCTGGGTGAAGCTCTTGGTATCCTTTGCCCCCGAATCCACTGAGCGTTTCTGGAACTTTGGTTCATCGTTATCCCTGCTTTCCCCTGCTGCATCTACCCGCTTCTGCTTGACCATAACCGCACTATCCTCTTTCTCTTCCACTCCCACATTCCCTGTTCGATCACCCTTCCCACCACTTTTTGGCTCTCCTCCCCCCACGCTCCTAGCGGGAGAAGGAGACAGTGTCTGCAACTTTCCCTGCCCTACATCTACCCTCTTGGTGTCTTTGACGGCCAACCCAACCTCTACTGGCTTTCCATCGCATAAACCCTCGTACGGGTTATCCCTACAGGCCAGGGTGCAGGCCATGATCCTCGCAGACAGGACAGTGAGCTTCCTTCCCTGCCCCACTCCGGCGGCCCCACCGTTCCCGACGAGCCGCTTCCGCGCAGTCCAGCATGTCGGGACAGTACAAACACCCTCCCGATCACATCCATGAAGTAACTGGTTCATGTACCTCCTGACCAGCGCCTGGAACTCCCTCTTCCTGTCCGCATCATAGATTACCTCCATATGCTGTAGATCTGTGAGTGAGATGGTTGCAGCTACCAAGTCTGCAGAAGCAGTTGGTGGAAGCGCTGCATGTGTGTAGGATGTGGTAGTCGAGACAGACAGCGAGGAACCATTGCTCTGGCTAGCAATGGGGTCGAAATCAACTGGTGAGTCCAGACCCCTCGGCCTGAAGTGCAGGGTCTGGGAACGGTCGTCGCTGTAATTCGATCTGCGAGAGGTAGTCCCAGGCCTCTGCCGCCACGGCAACTGTGGAATTGCAGAGAAGGGCACAGAAGTTGGTCGTGGGCGCGCGGTCTGGTCATTTAAGCGAGCGGAGGACATGGCAGGTGCCTGTGTGTCTGTGTATGATGCAACTGGAGCACCGCACGGATGTGAGACACAGCAGTCAATTTGGTGAGTGTGCAAATCGTTGGGCGGCTGAAGCGCACTTGCGCAGGTACAGACAGTACGGACAGTATACGAGGGGGCTATGCAACCAGACTACAGAGGCTGGCTGGCGTTGGCGGGATCAGCAATAAACGATAGGCGTATCGATGCCCACGGCGGGGCAGGTCAGTATGTATTTTTTGCCTCAGTATGTACTGTATGTACTGTATATACGGGCTGTATGTAGTACATACTTACAAATGTACTTGCAGTATGAGGGGCTTGGCACAATTGGGACTACATACACCTATGGGCTTACAATTGAAGCCATCATGGCTGGGTAATAGTTGCCAATACCCAATACCGCACAATAACCCCTCTGCCCTGGAATTGAGTCAACTTTTATCGAGCTTTTTCCCTTGTATATACCTGGCCCTTTCTCTTTCAGAGCTAGATCTGACATGGTTCGTTACCCTCAACTGCGGCTAACCTCAAATTTCACAAGTGACTCGATTCTCGAGTGCCAGACACGTGACAAGACCTCAAAATTATTTGAAACTGATTATCATTGCGCTGTCAAAAATGTGTTCAAAAACTCCAGAACCCCAAACAGCAACATCCTAGCATAGTAATAGTAACTACATGTCAAGAGCATTGGTATAAATGGAAAATCGCCGTGACGGAATGTGGTAGGGCCAGTGCCCTTACGAGGTACCCGCAATCATCTTTCCCTTCACCATCTCCAGTATCACCTCCCCCGTCCCTCCACATCCATCCAACTTGGCTAGCTTCTCGTGGAACAACTCCGCATCCTTCAGCATCTTTTTCTTCGCATCTTCACTCTTCAACTCCACTGTACTATACACTTCCATCAACTTCTCTTTATAGTTCTCAAACACAGGCCCCATAATACACACCAACGTTGATAGGGGGAGGTGTTTCGAAAGGACTTTATTTAGTGTTAAGGTCTCCTTTACTAGGGTCTCCATGTAAGTGTTTGGGCGGTCTATTGAAGCTTCCCAGTTTATGGAGGGGAAGTTGCGGATATGTGCTGAGAGACGGTCGCTCATGATGGAGATTAGCTTATTATGAATCTCTTGTTGATGATCTTGGTAGGTCTGTGTAAGAGGGCGTTAGTATATTTTCACGAAAATACTATTAAGCGTAGGGGCAAACGCACTCGCTTGACTTTATCAAACTCAGCCATGATAGCCGTTGCGGAGGAGCCGGCATGGCGGCGGGAGCATTCGCGTAAGTAGGGCATGAGGGAGATTACAATCGACAGTCCCTGACTAGCCAACGCTAGGTGCTTCGTCGTGATATTTTTCAGCCCTGCGGATTTGGTTGCCCCAGCGCCTAAGATGAGCTGACAAGCTCTAGAGTTGAACATCTAATTCGCCGTTAACAACACACCTTGGTATTGAGGGCTGGATGTTATATGAACCTTGAGGAAATCCAACATATTTGTGGCAATATCACTAGTCATCCCAGGCATCATCACGACCAATCCCTCATACCGCTCTATCTCTTGCAATACCTTTAAGCTACTCTCCGGTAGTATAAACGGCTGATCCTCCACCATCGCATTCCTGACCTGACCAGCTTTAGCTGCATCTGAAGTACCATTGGCTGCTGGTACCTCAACTCTCGTCTCATAAGCACTTGTGTCTCTGGTATCTTCAAAGATCTTTGCATGTCTCAACCAGATCTCCGGGTCCCCTGTCGCAGCATCTACGATCCTGTTCAAGCCTTCCTGTGTCTTATCGTCGCAATCTCTCGCTCCCCACTTGTCTTTCTCAAGAATGGATGCCACTCTATTTACCGTGTCCGTGTGGTAATTTGTCAAGAATTCCTTGATCTGATTTCCGATCTGAGTTTGGAGCCCGCTTCCGCCAACCCTACCAGAGACGGCCTCGCACTCCGCAAAGAAGAGTTTGTTGAGAGTGAAGTATCTTAGGAAGTCAACATCACCATACTTGATTGTCTGGTCATTTCGTGCCCTAACAATCTTGAGCAGTGTCCCCTGGGCTATATCTAGAGCTGGCGAAATCAGGTCGGAAAACACAGTAGTGATGGAATCTTCTAGCCCTCCATTCCTCTCGGGGCTGCCCCTTCCAAAACCATTCTGTGACAGCCGTGGGGAAAGCATGCCTCCCACGGCCATCTCCCCCATATCGCTTGTGAGATCAAGCAACAGTTTCTGTTGGCTCCCCAATCTCCTAACCAATTCAGATGACCCACAGTAGCACCTGAAATAGAGATCCTCTGCCTCAATTGGTCCCAGTTCCCGAAGAGCTTTGGCAAGCTTTGCACTCTTCTCTTGAGCAGTGCGACCTCCCCGAGATGCCAACGTCATATTCGACATGACGCTAGAGTCATCGTCGGGACTCGGCATATTCCTCCGTATCAGGCTCTTAGTTTCCCGGAGCACAGCATCCCTATATGCCTGAATGGCCGAGTTGATCGACCTCGCTCTTTGTAAACCATCCAAATGCTTGGAAAGAGTCTGACGTAGGGACTCTGACAGCGTAGTATACTCAGGAAGCAAGGAACTCGACCGCGGCGGATGCAAAGGCACGCCAGGGGCGTTGAAAATCTGCGACCTTGGCCGCCCTTGTTCCCTCTGAAAGCTGGTACACCACCGTCGGAGCGTTTCTCTAGGTGGGGCCTTCTGCACATGATTCCGCAAATCAGTGAGCAAGGTATCCACGAAACGGGCCTCATAAACCTTCCCAATACGGTGCCGCAGATGGGCTATTTCTGTCTTTACTGCATCCAGCGCCTTTACCCTCCCAAGGTCAATGTAATTACTGCTTTCGCCGGCAGGCTCTCCAATTGGTGGTTTGCCCAATAATAAATTTTCGGCCATATCCACACCATCTAGCGCAGCTTCAATATTTCCTTTTTCTAACTCAAATCCCACTGTTTTCACTTGCTCCAGCAACCTCTCAATTTGCTTAACAGAGCCTTCTAGTTTGTCCAGATTGGCCCGTCTCTTTCGAAGCCGAACAATTTCCAAGCCCTTTATGGCTTGCTCCTTATCTAATTCTGTCAACTCCTTCCGGAGGCTCTGTATCCTCTCGACCGACGCCGCAGCTTCTGAGTGTAGCTCTCGTAGGTCCCCTAGAGCTGTAAAGAACGAAGAACTAGCATGTGAGATTGAGGATATGAGATGGACCTCCACAGTATCCATGTACCAAGAAAGCTTCTCCTGCAGAATTGCATTCGTAGCCAGCGCTTTCCTTGTTCCACACGCTGGTCCTGAACTGTTCACACCACTCGAAGTTGATGATGACCCACTATCCTCACCAGAGGAACGAATGACCTCCGACCTTTCGCTTACCACATCAAATGTCCGGGGATTCTCTAGGTGGAAATTGTCATCGAAGTACACTGACGGCACTGTATTGAGCGGCGTCATTGCTATACTCCTTATCGGCTTTCCATTGGCTGGGATTGAACTTGTTGTGGATTGCACATCATCGCCTCGCTGAGTAGGCCTTCCATAGCCCAGGAGCTTTGAATCCACCAGATCTGCAAAAGATGGCGTGGGTGTAATTCCTGGCGAGTCAATTTTCGAAAACCGAATGTGTTCTTCTAGTCCCAGATCCTTGGCCCGAAGGTATCTTTCGTACTCTGCCGATATCGTCAAATAGGGGCCAAAGTCTGCTGCCTTTACTTTCGGTATAGGCGTTAACGTCACAGCCGGTATGTCTCTAGTTGTCGGCCGGGAAGGCAGGCTTCGGGAATTCGGATTCTCAAGGAGTGTGGAAATTGCTAGACATCCATCAGTTAACATCGGAAGCAGCTTGAGGTTACAGAGGGCTGCAAGACCGCACCACTAGTACCATACTCTTTCGGGCTCTTCCAGTCGACCACGGTCCCCATTGAGGAAGTCAGCGACAGTATAGAGCTTGCTGCAGATTCCCGCCTGCGTCGCTGACGAGCACTTCGTGGGGCGGGGGGGTTGTATGAGGAAGCGAGGTCGACATATGAGGCA
>Ga0307514_10005576_pt1 | contig 11164 bp, 8 predicted proteins | sample 16_EM_MG_FD_203088 | JGI IMG/M metagenome (GOLD analysis project Ga0307514, IMG submission 203088) | Populus trichocarpa ectomycorrhiza microbial communities from riparian zone in the Pacific Northwest, United States - 16_EM | ecosystem: Host-associated > Plants > Roots > Unclassified | place... | reverse complement strand
TTTCTCTTCTTAGCACTTATTTTATCAGCATGCATAATAACCAATAGCTTAATTCATGAAGTCACGACCCTTATGGAAAAGCTCTTCAAGTTTTGAGAGTGCTATTTATCGGTTCAAATTGTTTGCTTGATTAAAAAGAGCTTTTAAAAGCACATAATGCAGGCTATGGTTCATGGCTATGAAAGAGGAATTTCACAGGCTCAAAAGATGTTTGAGGGTTTCAAAGACCTAGGATCAACATCAACTATTCATCAACTCTTTTTCTATTATTGTCTTTGTAGAGGAAACGACATATAACCTTGTTAACCTCAAAGATTAGTCTTCTCTTGACATAAGTCATAATGCAAATCCACCTTTCCTTGATGAATAACCAACCTCAATCATCTGATAACATCAGAGGCTTTATAATGGATACCAAAAGTCACGTTTATAGATTAGTGTTTTTTTTTTCCTGGCATTGACTTTTGTTGTGCCTTTCCTTGATTGAAATTTCTTTTGCGCTTCCTAGACTTGATAGGTGTTCTCCTTCTTTATCTTTAACTTGCCTTTAAGTGAAGGCAATTTCAACTTCTTTATTTTCAATTTTTTTTTTTGCTTTCTCATTGCTTTCCTCAAAATTTTCTCAATCATTGAACTTTTGTTCTAAGCCTTCCTCTTTATCCATTAATTATATCAATGTCTTCAAAATATCTCTCATCTGCCCCTAGTGTGGGGTGTGATCCTAGTTAGGGTTTTTATGAAAAGAATATTCTGTCCAGCTCAAAATGGGACTACAAGGGATATAATCTTTAGAAAGTGAAAGGATATCAAAGAGGACCTTTTCTCATTTCAAGCAAGGTTGGTTAGAACCGATAAATTTTGACCTCGTCTAGTGTTAAGGTTGGGACTTGTAAGCATCATGATTCATGAATCCATAACTACTAAAATCCACTACACGTCATTATGCATACTGTTAAAACCTAGTTATATGGTGTGTGGTTCAATTTTGTTTGTGAGTTTAAAATTTGTTTGGTCACCTCATGTCATTCTAGCAAACATCGAGTCATTTCTGCAATCAAAACACTTTTAATCTTCAGGATTGATTAGCCTTAATTTTGCATGTTGGAGTTTGATCAAAATATTTTGTCAAAAATAAAATGCTAAACATCTTCTGACTTTAGAACAACAAAGAGACAAAGAAAAAGACATGTTTCGTTAAAGGATGAAATGTGATCCCAAAACAAAATGCAGAAGGGCAAAACTTCACAACAAAATGATTGACAATTCAGCACCATTCTTGGATCAGCTTTTTTGGCAATATTTGTGCTTTGCCAAGCATTTTCGATCACATGCCATTCTGAAGATGTTCAGGGAACAATATAACCAATGACACCTTCCTTCACAGATTCCCCTCGTCTCTTACTCACCAACTTCCGGACTCAATTCTTGAAATTCTTGCAACTATTCAATTGCAATGGCCAAGGACCCTACCATGACGTCACGTCCCTTGTTTGGGTTATACCACCTAGAAAACGGTGGTTGCATGTATTTGTCAAAGTTAGGAAAAAATTCTGGAATCTAGCAAATGCTAGTAAATAAACTCACACGACAAAAGAATGTCTATCTTCAGCAAAGACATTGGAGTAGTTGATGATACAGCGAGACTTGGCTAGACCACATAATTAAGGTTTCACACCGTCAGAGTCTTCTTTTGATTCATCTCTCATCATTGTTCTAGAATCCTTGGTAGAACCTTCAATCTTTCCCATTTTGATAGCTTGTTCAATTTTTTTAGCAATCCACACAACTTCATGTCAATCTTCCAATGTTGTTGTTGTTGTTGTTGTTGTTGTTTTAGGATTGTTGGAAACCTTTCAATAGCTAGGTAATCTTGGCAGCGCACAAAAACATATAGCAGCGCCATTACCGACTTGTGGAATCACACATTGTCAAAACTAGAAGAGAACCTAATGAATCTAAAACTCTTCTACCTCATCTTCGATTGCTCATAGACAGTGCAACAAACAAACACTTGTAGAGGGAGTTCTCCTCTATTGAAGTTTCAGTCTTCTTCATGTTGTTTAGTCCAGGTTTGTCTTTTCTCCCTACTTCTGTATTTTAATGCTGACACTGGTGTGAGAAAATTATAGATGATCTGAAACTACTACATCCCCTCTTGGATTTCTCACTTGCAGATCCACAAACAAATCTCTACAGAGAGAGCTCTGCCATATAGAAGTTTGATGTCTGCTCATGTTTATCAGACCAGGTCTGGCTCTTCAACCTACTACAGTGTCTTCATGCTAAAACTGATGAGAGAAATTTTTATAGCATATGCAACTAATAAATCCCCTCTTGCATTTCCAACTTACAGTGCCATAAACGGATTTTTGTAGAGAGAGCTCTGCCACGTTGAAGTTCGACGACTGCTCATATTTTCAGACCAGGTCTGACTCTTTTGCCCACTATAGTGTTTTGCTGGTGCCACTGGTGGGAGAAATTTTCAAAGCATATGAAACTACTACATCCCCTTTTGCATTCTCCACTGACAGATCCATAAACAAATCTCTACAAAGAGAGCTCTACCACATTTAAAGTTCAATGACTGCTCATGTTTTCCGATCAGGTCTGACTCCTCTGCCTACTACAGTGTTTTGATGTTGAAACTGATGAGAGAAATTTTTATAGCGTATGAAACTACTACATCCCCTCTTGCATTCCCCACTAGTAGATCCACAAATAAATCTCTACAGAGAGAGCTCTGACACGTAGAAGTTCAGTGTCTAATCATTTTTATTTTTTTTCAGACCAACATCTTGTGCTGCTGAACTGGAATTGAGCTCACAGTTGGGGTAACTTCAAAGAAGACTAATGCACCATGCACAAAAGGCTAGCAGTTATTTGGTGCCATTAGAAGATATGGAGGCGATGAACAATTAACAATGCAACTGAACAAGAACAAAGGTTGTCATTAGTTTATGACTGAAGGCATTGTTGTTATTGTTCATGACTTAAAATGAGATGTGCAGCTTCAATTGGACGTGGACAAGTAGTGTTCCCACAGAAGACTGTGCAGACATTCCCTTTCCATTTGATGCTCAACACTTGTTCAAGCAGATCGGAGTCTAGCTATTTCACCTTGGGAGTCGCCACCTAGTATTTAATTGAGGGCTACTAGGAAAACCGGGTGTACTGGTCTTGTCAGAGATTCACGAGTAAGGGATTGGTTGTGGTTAGGAAAGGTATTAGCACCCCTAACACACCCTACCTGAGGTAAGCTGCTTCACGACTTTGATGTGTTAAAGAAGTTTTAAAAATTTTGTCTTTTCATCAGATATTAGAAATACAACTTACATGTAAGTTCATAATCCTTGACCGTGAGCAAATCAAAATATTAAATTCTTCTTTATTCTTTGCAATTTATCATTAAAAAAACATTCATAAAAAAATACAAACACACATTCACTTTCACTATATTTCCCCCCTTTTTTGTTTTCCATTCTTACATCCATATTTGCACATTACAAATTATAAAAATTCAAAAAACTAAACAAAAAGTACATTAACAATTTTAAATTTACAAAATAAACCCCAAAACTCTAGGAATTGCAGGGAAGGCCTTCTGCACCACTAGAATAGTGGCGGCGCGTGGGTTCACGCGCTGTCGCAAGAAAACCCATGCAAGCAGGAGGGTCAGTCACGACTTCCTCTCTTCTTCCCCTCCTCGCCAGCGGTGACCTGCAAAACACCAAAAAAAGCAACAAGCAAACTGTTTTAATCTTCTTTCATGGTTTTCGGATCTGCCTCTCTCTCTCTCTCTCTCTCTCTCTCTCTTCTTCTTTAGATCTACTTCACTGCAGATCTGTTCTTCTATGAGTTTTTCGTCTTCCCCTCCACTTCGGGTAGCTGGCAGAAGGAGGAAGGATGGTTGCTGATCTGTAGGTATCGCTATGTTCAGGCTGCCGCTGGAGGCTGTTGGGTCTGAGGGTGCTGTTGGAGGGAGAAGACGGGCATGTCTATGGTGTGCAGAGGGAAGGTCTTGGCCGGGTATTTGTGGCGAGCGACTGGTGGAGGGGAGCTTGTCCGCTGTGGGAGATGGAGGTGCAGCGGTTGTCTAGGCTGTGCTGAGGCGGAGACGCTGCTGTTGAGAGGAGGGGGACGACGCTGAAAGGAAGGGAAGATAGGGACGGCTGGTTCAGGTGGAGGCATCTGTGTTGTTGGCTGAGAGAGGAGAAGAAGATGGAGCAAAAGCTCGGGGGAGGGGGGGTTGAGCGACTGCAGGAGATGGGTGAGGAGAAGAAACCCATGAGGTCCAACCTGGGGGGGGCGGCGGCGGCTTGGAGAAGAGATAGATTTACGGTTTCCCTTTTTTTTTTAACTCTCCAAACTGCCCCCTCTCCTTTTGTGAATTTCCTCCATTTGGAAATTTTTTTGACTTATATTTATAGGAAAAATGTTGCTTGGTCCTCAAAATTAGTCCCTCAACTTTCATTTTTTGTAAATTTTGATTTTTTCTTATTTTTTTTTATATTTTTTGAAAACGAGCAATATCAACATCGACTTAAATGAGGAAAATCAATGATTTTAAAAATGACGCATGAAAAGTCGAACGCGTTCAAAAAACCTTTAAAAATTTAAATTCTTTTGAGACGACGCTGAAAATGCTAAAAAAGATGCAAATATATTAAAAATATATATTTTTTGGATTTTCATTGTTTTTTGCTATTTTTTGATTTTCCAAAAATTTTATCAAAAAGGTGAGTAAAAAATTGAGTAGCATCATTTGCTCTATGCTTGGCAATGTCCTTCCATACATGTTTCCTTTTAGCCATTTAATGCTTATTGGAATAGGCACATATCATAAAATCCTCCCAAAAATAAGATTGTTAGGAATAATAGTTATAAAACTAAAATAAAAAGTTCAAACGAGAGAGTTCTTTACATTAAAATTCATTTATTATGTAAAGGCTAGATGACAGTTGTAGTTCTCATTAGACATCATCAAGATGTTTGAAGGAATGGTGAGAATACTTTCTAACTGCTTTACCACTTTAAGGTCAACCTCTCTAAAGCCAAATCTCTCACCAATAATAGTCTCTATGACCTGCCTCTCCTTCTCGATTAGGGTGGGGGAACTGAAGGGAGTTTAACCAAGAACAAGGCTGAAAAAACACTCTCAAACCTATGTTATGTGTTCTTAAGAACATTTCATATAGATAACCCATTAGTTATAGCCTCTGCAAGCAAGATTGAGGGTGGAGAATACCAGTATTCATAGGAGCCTTTATAGGTAAGGCTGGAATACTAGTATTCACAAGGGTGGAGAATCTCTTTCTCTTAAAACAGGTAGCAATGCCCGTAATTATTTTAAAAGGAGTTAGATTTGCTTGACCCTCAATTTTATTTTCTGCGGGAGTCTTCGCTCTTGCCATTGTTTCCTAAAAAAAGGTGAGCTCAGGAACAAAAAGTTCATCTACAATGGTCATCTTCCATCTCTTTTATAGTCTTGCCTCCACTCAAGTTAAGAGACGAAGATCCTCTTCTTGAACTCTCCTTTACAAACCTTGCTGAAGTTTCTCATCCTTTTTCAGTTATTAATCCTGCAAAAAAAAGTCAATAATGAACCTAGAAGCATAAAAAACAAGGGATAAGATATATACTTTGCTACATGGTCTAGTAATCCCTTTGGCCATCCTATTGAAGTTGTACTTGGTTGAGGCCGATCCCAACACAACACACATTTTCTCCTTATTCGGGATCACAAGGCCCATTGTTCACATCAAGGGGAGGTACCCTTCAATAATATAAACAACCCCAAATATATTGCATCCCATCTCTTGGGCTGATTAGCCTAGTATACCTAATTATCAGCCACCCTCTTTAATTTCTTGACATTCATAGGTTTGCTCCACAAGGTTCCCTTCATGGATTATATGGGTCTATTGGCGAAGGAAAAAAGCCAACACATGTCATTACCACCATCGATGCCAGCGACCAGATGGTAACTGGTCCTAAAGAAATTAATTGTAGGCTCGATTCTAACAAACCTAAGAAATTTATGAAAGGCGGATAAGATTATCCACCTATTAAGGTGAAACTAGCTTGGACCCAACTTGAAGTATCTAAAAACTTTCCTCACAAATCCATGTAGATGGAAGGAATACCCCAACACATACATACAAAAAAAGGTTGCAATTTCAAATTAACCTTGGATAGAGCCTAAGGTTGGTAGACTTATACGTTTAACTCTAACAAACATTTGAGTTATGTACTCTCATGACAGCCGACCATTAACAAATGTCAGACCCTTTACACCTATTATACTAAGGGCAATATCCTTGGGGGTCTGAGGCAGCCTTTCTTTCCCCTAAGGTTCCTTGGTAATAACAGGGGAAAAAACTTTTTTACGGGGATAAATACTTTCCCCCTACCAAAGATGGACACTGGGGATCCACTCTCTAATTCTAGGGCCCAATCTAATGCACCCCCATCCCCTGTTACTTCCTTTAGTTTCAGTTTGAAACCTAAACTCCTCAATGGAGGTAGTAATATCCGTATTCCTAAAGTTAGATCCAACTCTTTTAGGTCTATCTTGACATTAAAAAATATGAAGAAGAAAGAAGCTTTTGGTGGAAAATACCTACAAAGAAGTTTTCTTCTCAAATTAGGGAAAAATCGGCTAAGGGATTTTTTAACAAAATTGTTTATCACAAGTGACAAAGAGTAAAAGTAAAAGAAATGATCAAAGTTAGAATGACTAAGGTTATAAAAGAAATAATTGTTCACCCTCATCATTGAATAACCTTTCATATCATCTCAGATCACCAAAAATCTACTCAAATATTGTATTGAACACACATTGTCATTTTGTTTCCCAAGGGGCACCTCTTTTATTGAAGACAAGCCACTTAGCCACAATGAATCCTATAGTTCTATGTGGGATAAACAAATCCCATGTGAAAGGTGAAAGGTCTTTTCATTTATCAATAAAGATGAGCCACTTGACCATGAAGAATCCTAACAGTTCTACATGAGACAAACAAATCTCATGAGAAAGGCAAAAAGTCTCTGATTGATGGGACATATAACTCTCAGGTAAAAACAACTCTCATTAAAGTTGATAACCTTTCAAATCATTGCGTATTTAATACACAAAGACTTGAGGGTTATTGACGGATCAACATGTTTTATATATGTTATTTTTGCTTGAATCCATGTTTAAAAAAGGTGAGGTAAAGTGATAACCCAATGTTATGTGGGTCCAACAAGCTGCCAGACCAATCTTCTTTGAGCTCAGCTACGCGCAAGATGCCATACCCAATATCTTTGGGCCTAGTTACGCATTGAACCCAAGTACATATTGGTCTAGCAAGCTACTGGACCTAATGTCCTTGGGCTCAGCTACATATTGAGTCTATATACATGTGGGTCTAGCAAGCTATTAGATCTAACATCCTTGGCCTTAATTATATGTTGAGCCCAAATATATATGGGTGTGGCACGCTGTAAGACTCAACATCCTTGAGTGGGGCTAACTGCCGGACTCAACATCCTTGGACTCAGCTACGCGCTGAGCCCAAGTACATATGGGTGTGGCTAGCTGCTAGACCCAACATCCTTGGACTCAACTACGCGTTGAACCCAAGTACATGTGGGTATGGCTAGCTATCGAACCCAACATCTTTAGACTTAGCTACAAGCTGAGTCCAAATACATGTGGGTCTAACAAACTTCCATACCCAACATCCTTGGACTTAACTACATGCTGATACCAAGTACATGTAGGTTTGACAAGTTGCCAAACCTAACATTCTTGGATTCAACCATACACCAAGCCCAAATATATATGAGAATGAATGTATATAGAATTAACAAACTTTCTAGGCCCTATATTGGACCATATGACTTTGTTTGCTTATTCTTGTGACCTTTAATATAAAATATTAAGGTTAAAGATACTCATCTCTCAACACCCTTAGATGTATAAAAGTCTTATAAAGATCTACCACTTTTTCATTAATGTTAATGATGTGTAAGAAATATTTATCCCTCATTGATATTATCAGAAGGAAATTACTTTCTAGTTCCTTCTTTATACAAGAGGACAATACTTGTGAGCTATAAATACCTTATAAATCCTTCAAGCTCTTGGTTCACAAATCTCTATTCTCTACTACATACATATTTTATGAGCATCTCTCTCTAAAATATCATTTCACTCTCTCTCTAAAAAGATACTTACTTAAGCATCTGAGAGTCTTCAAATCTACCAAAGAAGAACTTTTATAGGTATCAACCACCGATCACCTTGGCTAACTAGGAACTAGGGACTAGCAATTAACCACCTTAGTTAGGAAGAATGAATTAGATTGCTAGAACCAGGAGATTAACAGATTATCCAACATATAAGCTTTGCTCCTAAGCTACTTGGATTTTTTGGGACTTCATTAAGAATATGTTTGAAAGTCGGTTTTGTAGAAACAACTATTGTACAGATAAGAAGACGAACATCATTCAAGCTATGCTTTATGAAAAAGGCTAAATTATATGGAAGAAACTAAGATAAATATTAAGTTATTTTTTCTGGTCAATGGATACATATCAAACATGCATGCTAGAAGATCCTCTGGGTATTTAAGCATTTGCTGAAATATTGAGAGAGAGAAAAAAACAAATATACATCACAAGAAAACAAACTAACGACTACACATCTTACCAGTTACAGATAGCTCCATGTATCATAGCAAAATGAAATTATACCTACCGCCAGTATACCGATCATAAAATTATGAATCAAGTGCAACTCCTCCCTATAAAAGATTTTAGAGTATAAACTCTACAATCTGTTGATGATGTTGTTTTGCCAAGAATATAAGAATTACATGATTTGGTTTTGTTGAAGAAATTAAGCAGGGGTGTTGAAGAAGGTGGAGTTAGAAAAGGAGATAGGAAAGAGAAAGTAGAGGTTCTAGTAGAGATATAGTTATTGATGAGATAAAGTTAATTTGTAGGGTTTTTGAGGAAAAAAAATTAAAAATGATATTTTTGAATTATTATTTTTAATGTTAATTTTAAGAGGAAGTACTATAGCAAATCAGAGGGTCTCCTCTCTGATTTGGAGAGAAAAGAAGAATGTTGGTATATTTAAAATGTTATTGTTAATGTTAATTTTAAAATAAATATCAGAGGGTCTCTTCTTTGATTACCTTCCCTTTGATTTGCTTTTGCATATTTTTTATGAATTGAATTCCATTTAGTAGAATTCAAATAAATACAAACTAAAGGGTTTCAATTCATAATATATTATTATTTTCTTTCTATCTATTACGGTTTTATGATCAGAATCACGGTTTAGACCGATTGACTCGGATTTTTTTTTAATTTTATCTTTTAATATTGGATTGATCGAGAATTAACACGGGAAATAATCTAGTTTATTAAGAAATAAAATGACATGCTAACCGAAATCCTATGTGGCAAAAAAAGAAAAAAAAATCTGTTTTAGGAAATAAGAATTAGAAATACCTTATTTTATTAAATATGAATTGAAAATGACGAATAGTCTCTTAATTTTTATCAAAAGGAGAGATGAATCTAATACACAAGTTGACCAATTTGCTTATCACTAAAATAGAAAAATTATATACACATATATATATTACGAAACATAAAGATACGAAACATAAATACAATATTAATTATTTTAACTATTTAAGGAAGGGTCCCCATGTTAGGACTGAATGCTCCAAGGCATCAAAGCTGGAAAGCAAAAGGTGATGAGAATAAGATAAACTTACGACGACGACGACGACAGTGCATTTTAATTAGGCAGATATATGAGGAGGAGGAGGAGCTTCAAGACTGCTCCTCCAATGGTTAAGATTCTCAGGCTTTTAGGTTTTATTGTTTCTCTGATAATTCAGAACTACACCACTGCAAACGGGAAGATCCATCATCATAAGTTTGTGGTATCTACATCTCTCTCTCTCTACTCATCTCTCCTTCTTCTTTTCATCTCCTCTCTCATCCAGTTGTTATTGCAGGTGAAATCAGCATCCTTTACTCGACTGTGCAATACAAAGGAGATCTTGACAGTAAATGGGAAATTCCCAGGGCCAACTTTGGAAGCCTATACAGGAGATGAACTCATAGTAACTGTCTACAATAGAGCAAAATATAACATCACTCTCCACTGGTATGTGCTCCCTTGCCTACGTACAAAAATTCAAACTGTTTTTTTACAAAAGTTAGTTTGATGAATTTGCTGTGTGGTGTGGGCATGGGGTTATGGAAATGGTGCCATGAAAATGGCAGGCATGGAGCTAGACAAGTAAGAAATCCATGGTCAGATGGGCCTGAATACATCACACAGTGCCCTATTCAGCCAGGAAGAAGGTTTAACTACAAAATCACATTGACTACCGAAGAAGGAACAATATGGTGGCATGCGCATAACAGCTGGGCAAGAGCAACAGTCCACGGAGCCCTCATTATTTATCCAAAGCATGGATCTCATTATCCCTTCCCCAAGCCCCATGCTGAGTTTCCAATTATACTAGGTCTCTCTCTCCCCCTATATAATAATAATAATAATAATAATAATAATAATAATAATAATAGTAATAGTAATAGTAATAGTAATAGTAATAGTAATAAGATCTTAATAAAAAAACATTAATTAACATTTATAACTCATTTATATAAAATTCTTTTAACTCACATGTGTTGATTCATCTATATGTTCTTCTGATTAACATATGTGTGCTCATTTTTACAGGAATTTATGGTTTAATGATACTTGAGATCAATGTGATATTGATTTTTGACGAAGTTATCCTTCTAGTTTAATTGGCATAAGTTTTGAATTTAATTGTTATAAAAGTTATGATTTTATGTTTTTGATATTTTATAATATTTATATAAAATTTATTTCCTTTGTTTGGCTTTTGAGAATAAAATTAAAACTCATCTAAAAATAAAATTAAAAAAGCCCAAAAATTAAAAACAACTCAACGTACAATAATAAAAAAATTAGCTACTTTATTTTTTTTTTTCGAAATAAATCAAAAATATTTCCAATGTAAATAACAAAATTAAAAAAATAACTTATAGTAATAAATGAATATAAAGTTGTCAAAAAAATTTAACAATTTTTTTTTTGAGTCTTTAATCAATATTTATTTTT
>Ga0307514_10005575_pt1 | contig 11165 bp, 9 predicted proteins | sample 16_EM_MG_FD_203088 | JGI IMG/M metagenome (GOLD analysis project Ga0307514, IMG submission 203088) | Populus trichocarpa ectomycorrhiza microbial communities from riparian zone in the Pacific Northwest, United States - 16_EM | ecosystem: Host-associated > Plants > Roots > Unclassified | place... | reverse complement strand
TTAAACATGTTAGTCTTGTACTTTCGTTTTCGTGGATTGCTTTAACACACAAAAAAAAATGATGTCATGGGCTTCTTTCTTTACTCATGATTTTTCTTAGATAAATGTCTTGACTGTTTGCTAATTTCTAAATTTCTAAATTTGCTCATTTCCATTTTTCTAATTATGGATTATATAGAGCAGTAAACATGCTAAGTAAATGTTTCAAGTTTCACCAAAGAATTCACCAGTTCATTTATAACATTCTTTTAGGAGGATGGCAGGATGGTGCTACGGCTGTATGTGTATGGGTATTGGGACAAAAAGTAAGTTTGCAGCCCTTATCAAATTTAAGTTTGCCATTGTTATTTAAAGCTGAACCTATAGTTAAAAAGGTGCCTAGCAGGTTCTCATTATTTTTCTAAGGAATGGTTCTCATGATGCAACATTATCAGTCACATGACAGAGTTAATTAATATAGTTCTAGTGTATGCTAGATGGAGATGCTAAAAAATAAGTGCTGCAATCCTACAGTGAGATAATATTATTTGCATAGACCTTCACCTGGAATATAGGTCTGATTTTGTGAATTAAATTCTAGTTTTTTGGTTTAACTTTTGTATACTTTCCTTCCACAAGGATATTCCTTCCTTTCCTTTGCCTTTGATTGTTTTGTTGCTGAACATTCGTATAATTAGCATGAGACCTTTGGGTACAAACAAAATTCTTTGATTAATTCCAAATATTTTCAGTTACCATTATTTATTGTTATTGACAGCATGAGCAACAAAGAGAATTATTTAAGAGAATTGTTGCAGGATTTGACTAAACTTTGTCTTATGGGAGATTTGTCTTGGGGAGTTCGGATCAAGTTTTTTCAAGAAGGTCCTCTCCTTTGTGGTCCTTAGGAATATTGAAATCACTCATCTTGTGTCATTATTAAACATTTCATCTCATTCCTTTATTGGCCAATGAAACTACTGAGACTATATTGTTCATCAACCACAAAGATTAGTGATTAAAGGTGACTATATGTACTCCATAAATACTCTGTCATTTTCCTTCCGAGGGTGTGTAGCTTTCTTCCATTTTTTCTAGAAACACTTCTCCCTTAAATTCCCTCTCCAACTCTCACAGATTTCTGCTGGAACATTCCTGTCTTTATGACATACCCAGCTATGATAATCTCTATGAATTTCTCATGTCATTTTGAATTCTTACCTGCCTCAATATATGAGCTCTTCTAATGCTAGCTTCTTCTTCCCTACCTGCTCTATCTCTATCAATACTTGCATGCGCCATCTAATATACCAAATCTTTTACTTGCAAATACGAGACAGAGGACACATCACCTACATTTATAGCATTTCTCCTTGTCTTTGTTTCTTCTTTATCATATTCTTCTTTCCCTCCTTGATACATATCAGCTTTTGATATCTGAATGAAAATTCATATTAAGTTACACACATTAATCATACCTGTGTTTGCTTATGGAATCTAGTATTGCTAACTTAATGATTAACTTTTGCATTACTTTTGGTTATTATACTCCTGCATCTCTGATGAACTTTTATTTGACTTGCCACTACCAAACGTGTCTTAGGTTTTCATTGCTAACATAGGGGATGCAAAAGCAGTTTTAGCCCGATCATCCATTATTGATGGATCACAGAATCACCCAGATGGAGTAAGTCCATTGAAGGCTATTGTTTTGACAAGGGAACACAAAGCCATATATCCACAGGAACGTGCTCGAATACAAAAGGTAGAGACTATAATGTTCAAATTATAGGTACTCTAAGCTGATATTGTGCTTCAATTCTTTATTTTCTCTCTTTTTTTTAAATGAATTTTTTGATAATGAGGCCTAGTAATTATATTTTCTGGATATCGGTATTGGAGGCATCAGTCTTTTGATGCAGTGATTCAAATTATTTATTTGCAAGATAAGTCCTGGAGGCACCGTTGCCCTACAAAATGATATAAGCTTAGAATGATATAAGTTCTTTAGTCCCACTTTTCAACTTCAACCATTATTTTCTGATTTTGGATGATATCTTGATTCTATTGTTGAAAGAAAAAGAAAAAGGAAAAACATGAAAAAAATAAAAAATTGAGGCCGATCCAAGCTGAAAAGAAAAGAAGGAATCCTATATGGACGATGAAATTATCACTGCTTCTACTTATTTGATATTTGAATGAATTTACTAACTTTTAACTCTTATGATCTGATATTTGTGCTCCTGCAATTTCCAGGCTGGTGGAAGTGTGAGTTCAAATGGACGATTACAAGGTCGCCTTGAGGTTTCTAGGGCTTTTGGAGACCGCCAATTCAAGAAGGTTCTTAGTGATTCCATCTTGCACAGTTGACACTGTAGTTTCATGTTTTCTATTTATGTATGATGACAGCATTTGTATATTTGTCCTTGTTATGTAGCTGGAAATGAGACTTGGTTCAAAGAGAAATATAATGCTATAGCTTGTATGCAGGCTTATAGATCTAGAGATAAATTGAAACGTGGCAATCTGAATAAATTTCTATAAGCAAAAGTGTGGTATATCCTTACCAAAAATCAGAGTTGGAGCTCAGATTGGTATAATTTTCAATTTTCTCGATGCTAATGTAATACCATTAGGATTCAATAATGCTTCCTGTAAACAATTGAGAGGTCAGAGATGGTTCTTTTTAATAAAATGGAAGATGTGAACCATAGAGAAATAAGCAAATGATTTGGTTGCAGCTTTGATAAATATATGAAAGTGCCAGGTGCATTATGAGTTCATCAATTATTTCATGTCCTTTCTTTATTATCAAAGCCATATATACTCATCATCCTGCAGTATGGAAGTTGCTGCAGTCATTTATGGTATTCCCTGAACTTGTGAAGAGTTTTGCGCTGTCATATCATAAATAGTTTTATAATACCTTACCTTGTTTATTTTTCTTCTTAATCTGTCTGTATTTATTCTGTGTTATTGTGCTCTTCAAATACAAGTATTGATCTATTCTGGGTGAAATTACTTTTTGAATCAACCTGCAAGGTACAATGTGTTTGCTATCTGAAACAAGTGTGGGAAATGCAGGTAGGTGTTGTGGCAACCCCAGATATTCATTCCTTTGACCTCACAGACAGAGAGCACTTTATTATTCTTGGTTGTGATGGCCTATGGGGGGTATGGCTTCAATTTCTGTCTGACATCTTTGCTATTATAGTTAGTCCATGTTTTTTTTAATCTTCTTTGAGCTCTACTTCTATACGTTTGAAAAATAACGCTACACATTGAAGTTCTGTATTTGTTTCAGGTATTTGGACCAAGTGATGCTGTTGAATTTGTTCAGAAATTATTGAAGGTAAAAGTACACCTGTTTAGTAGTGAAGCACTATTTGACTCCTTGTAGAACTTGAATAATTAGTTGAATTTTGTCCATTGTGCTATCCTTCTTGATTTAGCTGTTGAAATTTACCTTGTAGCAGAACTTAAGGAAGGGTGGCAGTTTAATGGAAAATTACTGCATCTTTGCAAGCTTTTAGGACGCGAAATCCTAATTGCATTGTATTATTCAAATAGAGCATTTGATGGATTACGAGTGCTAGTTTTATTTCTTTGCCTTCAAGTACATACAAAGCAAGTAAATAACCTGTATAGAATTCCATTTAGAAATGAGCTATAACCTACTTGCGAATGTCACTATTTTAGGTCTATATATAGGATGGTGTGCAACCTAGTTTCATTGAAATTGTTATATGTACCTTTCCCATGCCTAAGAGCTCCTTCATCCTTGATTACTGTTTTTTATTTCTAAGGTAGAGGAAGCTATATTGTTGCATGGGAATTGGTACATGATATCTGATACAAGGTGCTTATATCTAGGCTTACTAAGTTCCTATATAATATTTAATGCTGGTGCATGGATGGCAAAGTGGTCCGGCTCATTAAAATTAGAACTTGCAATATGGCTCATTAAAATTAGAACTTGCAATATGCCTCATGAAGTACTTAAAAGCTAGTCATAAAACTAGCTGAATTGCGTCTACAAAACTGTAGCTAAGGCATTACTGTCGAATTTGAACATGACTTTCTATCTAGATATTGAAAATTAATCTCTGTGTTTATAGAAACCTCTAGGATTACCATGCTCCATGTTTTGAATTGCAAAGTACTTTCACACCAATAATGTATTTAAGCATTGATTCTGATTCTTTTTCTTTTTAATTAGACCCCTACATCAATTGATGACTTACAAATTAGACATGTTTGGCAGGAAGGTTTGACTGTTGCAGCTGTGAGCCGCCGTCTTGTAAGGGAAGCTGTTCTTGAGCGGCGCTGCAAAGATAATTGCACTGCAATCATCATTGTTTTCAAGCACGGTTAACACGGAGGGCCACCGATGTTCATTCCACTGGAAAAACATCCCAGCAGCTGGCCATCAGTACATGGAGGTCTTGACACTTCTTTTTCTGTAAGAACTGCCAAAATATTGTTTCTTGGTTCATCTCTTGTTGGCAGTACATTAGCTTGACTGATATACTCAGACGTCTAGAAACGAAGCTATGCACTACTGCGTAATCAGTGAAATATGTAGTGATGTGGTAATGCTTGCGGTTGCTGGTCCTGTAACGATTGCTAGATGTTTGAAGATACCGTTCCAATAGTACATTCACTGGCAATCTTTACCTTGTTTTCTCTGCACTCGTCTTTCCTAATAGGTAATAGTGATTCAAAAGTCTTATTAGTATCCTCCTATATAACCATCGACAGTTTTGATCTCATTGAAAAATAGATAAATTGAACACTAGCAGAGTATTATACCTAAAGGCTAAAAGAAACCCAACTTTTTATTTCATCCAATAATAACAATAACAACAACAATTCGAACCCTGAAAGCTCAACTGATCAGGTTTTAGGTTTGTTCCTTAGAGATTATCAGTTCGAGTCTCACAAATCTCAGGGTCATTGAAGGCTTATATGATTGTTAATTTTAGGGCCCTTGAGATTAGTGAGATGTGCGCAAGTTGAACTGGATATTTATATTAATAATAATATAAAAAAAATAACAACAATTCGGAGTATGTGAACGTTGTTTTGCTAACATCTGAGGTGTGTTTCTGAAGACCAAAAAAGAATGGTTTAAGATTTTGGGAGACCTTAAACCCTGAGGATAAAATTTGAAGTTTTCGAAATATCTTGCTGCTCAAAGTTAGGACTAGTCTACTGTTCTTGCAAAAAAGTGGCTTAACATTTGTGAGCAAACAATTCCTTCTGTTTGTCCAAACTCCGAAGTACTTTTTGTTTGTTGCTTTATTAATTATCCTTTTTTTATTTTTTGGGTGAAACAGGTAAATTGGAGAAACATAGATAGGAGGGATCTGCATGTGTGCTTTTTGCTATTTTTTCTAAAATATTATTTTCCATGAACATATGCTTTAAATTAAACCTTTTCAAGCCACATCAAGTTCAGCATTCAAGGTATAAACAACTCCATGTTGCTCCTGTGATTGGGCCTTCTGATTAACAATAATCTCAATTTCTTTTACATACTTTCAAGGTATGATGGACAGAATTGGATACAGACAGAGTGGAGAGCCAGTGTTTCCACCACTTTCCTGTAACTTGTTTCGTTCACCATGCTGACAGGTGGTTCGTGAATGTAGACAGAAAAATTAAAAAAAAAACCTCTACGCCCTTGTCGCGGCTCAAGAGTGCTAATTTCCCATGTGCCCATGAATTTACCCTAACCAAATCTTCCCAAGTCTCAAATTAGATACATTTGTCTAGTAGAGAAAAATCGCATGTTCAGTTCTGTCCTAAAGTTATAGCCATTGTGTTGATGCTGGGCATGAATGTAAACGGTATTTAGAAAATTATATTTTAGAGTGATTTTTATTTAAAAATATATTAAAATAATATATTTTTTATTTTTTAAAAATTATTTTAAACATCAACACATCAAAATAATTTAAAAATATTAAAAAATATTTTTTTTTCAAAAATATATATTTTTTTAAAAAATAAATACTGAAACCAACCACGATTGCATTTCAACTTGCTAAGAAACAAGAAATCGCACCACATTATCCGTTTAAATTATGATGATTAAAGATATTGATTCGTCAGTGATGGGTAGTTGGTCTCATGATCTTTGCTCTGAGCCAATCAAAGAATCATTGGAGAGAGAGAGAGAGCTGTTTGCTGACAGAACAGAACAAGAGCGGCAAAGCAGCACAAAGCATTCAAGAACATATCAAACCATTGCCGCATGGTTTTTTCTCCATCTTGTTAAGCCACATCCTCTGTTTGGAAAGCCTAGTGCAAAACACCATCCCTGGCTTCCCACATTGCATTTGTGAATTTTCAGGGGGGGGGGGAATGAAGAACAAAACTGGCTTTACTACTGGCTAGGAGAGGTTTTCTGCTGTGACAAGCTTCAATCCTAGGAGTAGTAACACATGACGTGATCCATTGTAAAAATTGCATGTGTTCTGTCTCTCTCAACTTGTTGTTTTATACATAAATAAATGGGAAATACCCAAATCATATGGAGGACCACATGCATGCTGCAACCAGCGATTCTTTGTCCCACCTTCTGCACCTATAAAAATTCACAATAACCACCACCACCACCCATAGCATAATTTTCAGCAAAATTATTATTTGTTGAAATAATTAGTATATCTAGATGACAAACTTGCCTTTTGGTATCAAGTTTAGTTATATTGCTAGCATTATTGTGTCTGCTATCAATTCACAAAACAATAATGCTATTGACCATGCTTTTCTAAAAACATTTGGTGGGTTCATGATTCATGATCCACTGATTTAAAGCCGGAATTCTCACTCTCTAATCACCTGGCCAACATGCTTCACCTAGACGTTGTCTCCCCAACAGAATTCAAATCGCAAGTCAACTAGGAAATAATATTTGAGGCAAATGCATGTCATCATCACCAGTTGCTTATGCATGTAAGGTGAAGGTGGCTTGATACTTCCTCCATGCAACATCAACTAGTATAAATATGTTAACGGGCACCAGCCAAAAGGAAAAAACACATGTACCTTTATGTACACGTAACTATATAAGCAACTTCAGATTTTGTGATTGTATAACATCCCAAAGGCCAAGCAGGAAATAAGGAGGGGGGAAATATGGCAGATAGGAGTGTTCTCCCTCAGAAAATGAAACTTCTTCTGGCCTTAGTTGCTCTACAGTTTTGCTATTCAGGGTTTCATATTGTTTCAAGGGTAGCACTAAACATTGGTGTTAGCAAAGTTGTTTACCCAGTTTATAGGAACATCATTGCATTGCTTTTATTGGGACCTTTCGCTTATTTCTTTGAGAAGTGAGTCTTCAGTTCGGTGCTTGCTTTTCTGTTTCTGTTTTGGTAGTCTATATATACATATATACTGGTTTGGATTGGCATTTACCCTTGTACTGTATCTTGGATTGACATTTTTCAGGAAGGAAAGACCACCTCTTACTTTCTCTGTGCTGGTTCAACTCTTCTTTCTAGCATTATTGGGGTGAGAAGATACATTTGATATCTAAAATGTATAATGTGATGGTTTCACTACTTTCTGTTGTTTTAACTTGTCTTTTCTCTGTTTCCAGAATCACTGCAAACCAAGGGTTTTATCTCTTGGGATTGTATTATGCATCTCCAGCTTTTGCTTCAGCAATGCAAAATTCAGTTCCTGCAATCACTTTTGTCATGGCTTCTGCTCTAGGGTAACACAGACTCTCTACGTTGAACTTTCTTCTCTTTCTCTTCAACAAAAGAAACATTTCTTGAACTTTTACCTTTCTCCTCAGACTTGAGAAAGTCAACATTTCTAGGAGAGATGGACTAGCAAAAGTTTTAGGAACCATTGCAAGTATAGGGGGTGCGTCTGTCATTACACTCTACAAAGGCCCTCCTCTTCTGCATCAGATAACACAACAAGAACAAGGAATAACATCTGAAGAAGATATGTCTTCAAAGAAAATGCAAAACTGGACATGGGGATGCATATTCCTGTTTGGGCACTGCTTATCATGGGCTGGCTGGATGGTCTTTCAGGTAAAGCATATTTTGTCACCACCATACAAGTTGCATAAGACCACAGCTATGAAAATCATGTGCTAATCTGATCTGGATTGCTAAAAATTGTAGATGGCACATAATTTACTACTGACCTTATGAGCTAAAATATGAATTAATATTTTGCAGGCTCCTGTGTTGAAGAAGTATCCGGCAAAGCTCTCTGTCACTTCTTTTACATGCCTTTTTGGATTGATCCAGTTCTTGGTCATTGCAGCATTTGTAGAAACTGACGTCAACCATTGGAAAATCCAATCAGGAGAAGAACTATTCACAATCCTATATGCTGTAATTAACTTAAATTTCAGGCTTCCTTTTATTTTTCTGTCATTATGTATTGAATTTAAAATGGATTCTTCAATTTCATTCTTGTTTAGGGGATTGTGTCCTCTGCTATAGTCATTTCCCTTCAAACATGGTGCATTCACAAAGGTGGTCCTGTCTTTGTTGCTGTCTTTCAACCAATGCAGACAATTTTGGTTGCTATTATGGCTTCTCTAATACTTGGTGATCAGTTGTACTCTGGAGGGTATGTGAACATTCCAAAGAAAAAAAAATAACATTCAAAATTCATGGAATTCTTCAATTAGCATATAAGCAGAACAGGGTTATGTTTTGACACTATAAGCAGAACAGGGTTATTTTTTGACACTAACTTTCCTACTTTACATTTCAGGATTATTGGTGCAATTCTTATCATGCTTGGTCTCTATTCTGTTTTATGGGGCAAAATTGAAGAGAAAAGAGTGGAAATTCAAAACAGGGAAGAGACCCTGACAAGGAACCTTCTTGAAGACAAAAATAAAGACAAGGAAGAGGGGCCTTGTATTGTCTGACATCCCATGAATATCCTGCCCTTTATTTATTTATTTATCTCCAAGACTGAAGATGTTCTGAAAACGATGGCTACTCTTAGAAGAACAAGCAGTTCTAATGGTTTTTAGATTAGCCCAGCATCTCAACATGTATGTATATTTATGGGGTTTGGTTTCTCACAGATTTCCTCTTTTATTTTGAATCTTGAGCTAAGCTGGCTATAGACTTGAACTCCATTCAGAGGAAGTGAGGCTCTTCAAACTGTACCACTAGTAGTCTGCAACTAACTCTGTACTTAAAAATGATTCTATCTGAAGATATAAAGCCATGAGAATTTCAATGCTATTCTGAAATCTTGCTTTCCACACACTGCCTTGCTAATGATGCTAGATTATACAACAATTACTTTATAGGGACAAATTGAAAAACATGTATACGACCCAGCTTAGAAAAGCTCTGTCCCATCTCATACTCATCAAATTGGTCGTCAGGAGCACCATTAATCTCACTCTTTGAAATATATACAGAAACATGTTTAGTATTCCAGCCATCAAGAATTTGTAACAAGGACATTTTCTTAAGTTGTTCTTGATCAACATCAAAATATATAAGAATCACCCCTTTCCCTACTCCAGTGAAGAGCACCATTATAAAAGACCTTATCTGATAAAGAGCCAGTTTTTGGGGAGTAAATCTCCTATCTGACAGTCTGAACTGGTAAAATCATCTTACACTAACAACTTCGTTGTCAGGTTATTTCGAAGGATCGGAAGTTAACTATGTTATAGGGAATCGATGCATATGGCTTGGTAGGAGGATTGTAAATAATGTTCTTACAAGCCCGTGAAACTTTCACTCAATATTGTTCCAGATAAGAGAGAACCAGTGGTTGGATACACACTTAATTTCGTGGGCAGTCAGAGAAGGATTTTGATAAAGAGGTAGTAGTTGTTGGCAATGATATCCACAGATATAATGCATGATATAGGAAACTTGTCTTGTTACTTTTATTGGGAGAACATTGAAGGTGGAAATTGCTTTACTAAACTCATGTGCAGTGCTTTCCGAGACTGACAAGAGCAAGAGCCAGGATTGAATTAAAAATGGGCTCTACTGCAATCCCATTTGAAAAGGAGAACCAATTGATTTGAAATCCCAGCTTAGATCAGGTCAATGTATACCAAGTTTCTAAGAACTGTTTTTCCTTAGAAGACTAATCGACTAATGCTAATCGACTTTTTTTTGCAACCCTGGCTTGTCAGGAATTATAGCATATTTCTTGGTAGGAGGATTATAAACAAAATAGTTTTGTATAATTCGATTCAATGAGGCACACAATAATAATCCATTACAAGATTGAATGATTTTAGCCGCAGACTTACCCCGCCATTGTTTTAACAAAATACAAGGTCCTAAAGAGAGCATAGTGGAGTCATGGCTGGAATCAAAACAGACAAAGTTGTAGTGATCAGGGCATTGCACTAAGAGACCACAAGGGTACTTAACGTCTTGGTTTAGGCAGCGAGTGAATTTAGGGCTTGAAACAAGAGAGTTCCAGTGTTTAGATACACACTTGAATCTGGGGGTGGATTAGATCGGACAGGGATTCCTGTCTAGAGGTCATCATTGTCAGCAATAGTATCAAACCACGTTTCTAAAATGTATTTTTGACAAGATATAAAAAATATAATATAAATTTGAATTGTAAAATCATAAAATGATTTTTCAAGCACTTTAAAATTTATGGTTCAAATAAAAATTTATACATTGTTTAAGTAATTTTAAAATATAATACAATTATTCATGCTCATAAATTTTATCAACTAACAATTAACAAACTTAAAACAAATAATTTGCTGGAATGTCATGTAAACTAAAATTAGCTTTATTGTCTTCATCTTCCTCATTATTCCTCGTACATTCATCAATATCATTTTCATCCAAAGAATTATTAGTGTCGCTATTAGTACCAACACCAATATTATGAATATTAGCGCTCCTACTAGTACCAACACCGATATTGTCAATGTTATTTAACTCAAAACTCCTTGAATTCTCTAGATTGTCATCAATTTGAATCTCCAACCATGATTCTTCATTTCAGCATTGTTGTCACCCACTTTTGACTCTACAAAACAAATCAATAAAAGAATAAAAAAATATAGAAAAAAAATCCAAAACACAATAAGATATACATAAAAGTTGCCCAAGTTGGTGGTGAAATACCAAAATATTATGTGGAAAAGTTGGAGGACTAACACGTATAAAATTAACAAAATTAACAACCTAATT
>Ga0307514_10005574_pt1 | contig 11166 bp, 12 predicted proteins | sample 16_EM_MG_FD_203088 | JGI IMG/M metagenome (GOLD analysis project Ga0307514, IMG submission 203088) | Populus trichocarpa ectomycorrhiza microbial communities from riparian zone in the Pacific Northwest, United States - 16_EM | ecosystem: Host-associated > Plants > Roots > Unclassified | place... | reverse complement strand
ACCTCCTTCCTTACCACGCACACCCGCACAATCCTCTCTCGGCCGGACCTCCTCCTCCTCACCACCGACATCTCACATCACGCGTGCTCTGCCACTCTAACCACCGTTGTCCAAAATGCCCCCCCCGAGTGCTATCAGGGTGGTTTATTCCTCGACTCCCTCACAGCTGATCTTAGTTCGCCAATGAGGAGAGGAGTGATAGACATCCTAATCTTCAACCCGCCCTATGTCCCCACCCCTACGCTCCCTTCATCCTCACCTACCACACTCTCAGGCCTCGCAACACTATCTAGCTTTGAGGAGGAATCGCATTACCTAGAGCTCACGTACGCCGGTGGAGAGGATGGGATGGAGACTACGGATCGGCTGTTGGAGGGGCTCGGTGAGATATTAAGTCCCCGGGGGGTATTATACCTGCTTTTATGTGCACAGAATAAACCTGAGGAGGTGGCGGAAAGACTGAGGAGGGGGGAATATGGGGAGGGGGTGAGGTGGAAGGTGGAGAAGGTGGGAAGTAGTGGGAAGAGAGGGGGGTGGGAGGTATTGAGTATTTGGAGGGTGTGGCAGTAGGAGTGCTGTGTGTGGGGCGGGTTTGATTTGATATAGAAATATCGTTTTGGAGATTGGGCCTTTCTGCTGGAGCTTCGAGCTACCCTATCACGACCTGGCCAGTCCAGCCAGCCAGCCGGCAATATGAACAGAAATATTTTGAACAGGCGAGGGTCGGTAAATTCCCTCCAACCATACCTCGGTACTTTTCCCATACCAAACCCATTCCTGGTCGCTACAACCCTGGCAATTTATTGATGTCGGACCTCTGCGTTCACCTCGGCACCAGGTTCATAGTCTGATGGAACACGGACACGGTCTGAGTGGTGGTTACGTATATCTTGAGAGGTTGTGAGAGGCTCCAGTCTATCTCCCAATGCCAAGTCTGCACCTCCTTCCCAGAGTGGGTATCATCACCTCCCCTTGGACTAGGCAAACTAATAACTAATCCTCTCATTAATAGCATTATATGATACAGTTCGTAGTCCTCCCCTTATTCAGCGCTTTGAAAAGAAATGATCAATGAGAACGTCAGCAAGTGGGTTTCCCCACGAGAACACATCCTACTGATGGTAGGGAAATATTTTTAATTTCTACTCAGTACGTATTAGTCTGGCTGCACTGCCCCTCTAGTACGTATACCAAACCTGCAAAGAAAAAAGCAGAAACCCAAGTCAAAAGTATAACCATAGGAATCCGTCCAAAAGTAACACAAACGAAATACAAACACACAGCTATAACAGGAAAGAAAAGAGATATGATTTACAATGCCTGTCAACTGTGAACTCAATGCAGCTCCCTCATAATCACACACCCATCCTCCAACGATTTTATAAGTTCAATTTAGGGTCAGTCCCCTTAATCCTCCCAATAACCGTCGCCGGTGCATACTTTGGTATTACTTCATCATCATGCAACATCTCAAACTCTTCAGTTGCATCCCTGCCCGCAAAGTTCATGATGGCGTTTGCCCCACCTGGGTGGTCTTCCATGAAGTCTAAACCTGGATATCAGCTTCTGAATCCTATGGCCTCAAAACAAGCACTGAAACTTACTGGTAAGATCCATAACCACACCCTTAACAACAACCCAGCAGTCTTCCTTCTTGTTGTGCTTCGTAACCTCTTCCATAGTAAATTCCTTCTCGGGTATAGTAAACTCCTTAGGATCCTTTGGCTTACCAGGGCCCTTTCCCTCACCACTGATAACAGTGTGAGCAGCAGTCTGCCTAGCTGGCTGCTCCTGTTCACCAGAAGCCGCAGATCCAGTCCAGTCAACAGTGATGCGGCCTGGGTTGGATGGGTCAATGTGTAGCGAGATCTGCCCCAGGCGTTGCTGAGCAGTTGATGTAGCGCCGCGAAGGACTGACCGGAATTGATATTGTGAGGCAGAGTCACCAGCCACTCGTCCGTAGACGACACACCCCAATAATGAAGAACCACCAAGACGGTTGGCACCGTGGACACCACCGGCAACCTCACCACAAGCATACAATGCCTCGAATGGTTTGCCCTCAGAGTTGAGAACCTCAGACCTGTCGTTGATTTCAATACCACCCATGGTGAAGTGGAGCACTGGCTCCATCAACGCAACATGGAAGTCATCATTAATGTCGAATGGGGTGTTATGGAAGAACTTCTTCCCATATGGATCCTTCCTCTTGCCCGCAGCAATATCGTTGTAACCCTGGAAAACACTTTGCAACTTCTCTGGTGTGCAGCCAATCTCCTTGGCCAATTGCTCCCCAGCCATCTTTTTCATCAACCCACGGCCAGAGTAATGCCTAGTGTGGAAATCCAGCACCTTGGAAGCCTTGCTGTTGAGAACCAACCGGATTGGGAACTTGTTCTTGAACATTTCCCCAGAGACGTAATCACGGTGACCAAGCTCATCACAGAATCTATCACCAGTAGCATTCAACAGAATACCACCCTCACCACGGAGGGCCTCAGCGGCCAAGAATTTTGTCTTCGCCTTGGGATCCTTGGGGTCAACGAGACCAGTTGGGTGAATTTGGATCTTGTCCAAGTCAATACCGTTTCCACCAATAGCAATAGCCATCTTCTGTCCGTCACCGGTAGCGTGAGAGCCATTAGTGGTAGACAAATGGTAAGTCTCAGGCCTGTACTTCTTGATGAAGGAGGTCTCTGTGAAATCAGCGGCGTAACCACCAGTGGCCAATACTACCGGGCCATACTCAGTGTATGTCTTGCCCTCAAACTCGTAGTCGACACCAGTGATCCTGTTCCCCTCCTTATTGATCTTCTTTACATTGGCCTTCTTGATAATCTTGACACGCTCAGGCTGAGACTCGGCGAGCTCCTCGAGCTTCTGCATGAGGGCATAGGTAATGGCCATACCAGGGAACTTGGCATCATGGCCACGGTGGGTACGGGGCTGTGAGTGACCACTGCGTACATCATTAGCAAAATTTCCATCACCTCCGAAGCATTGAATAGGAAACACACCCAAGGCGAGAAACGAGGGTCAAGTCGAGGTTGAAAACCTCCTGTAACCACTCAATCGCGGAAGCAGACTTGTAAGTCAACACCTTGATCAACTCAGGCCTAGCCTTATCACGGGCAGACTTGAGAGTATCGGCATAGAATTGCTGGACAGAATCCCGGATCTCGTGGTCAATCTGTGTGCGGGTTAAGGCACCATTGATACCAGATGTAGCCTTTGTGGAGTTTCCTCCAAAGAAGCCTGTTTGCCACCAACGTTAGGAGCTTTATTCGCCCAGAGAGCAAAAGTTCGAGAAAATACACACTTTGCTTGTCCAACACGAGAACATTACCACCAGCTTGGAGGATGGTATGGGCGGCACTAAGACCAGATACTGTAGTGAAACAACAACAATTAGCTATTTACTGCTTTGGCTGCCTAGCTGAAAGCTTACTTACAACCACCACCAACGACAATCACTTTCGGGGCCATTATGACAGAATATGAATGTTATTCAGATGATAATTCAACAATCCCTTCCTCGTCAGGTTCAAGAGCTGTAATGAAATACCAAGCACTCACGTAACAAGTGTAGAGCAGTAAAGAGAGTTAAGTAGAAAATAAAGAAGGGTTACGTAGGGTATTAGTACCAGGGAAAACAAGTCATGCGAGCAGTAGAAGAGCCCCTCTGTCTGCCTCAGCAGCACAGACAGCCGGCCTCGGTAACTTGAAAGCTCTGTGGCTGGTAGGCATCACATGCAAGCGGAGGATACTCCTAAACGCCACATGGGCGGATAGTGTCGGTAGAGATTGGGGGATATTCCCCGTGGATCTTACCTGCTATGCCACTGGACATTCATGCCGATATTTGCAGGGACATTGCCAGCAATATTACTTACTATCCAGGGGCATTGAGGATAAGGTACGGTAGGCTGTAGGTACCGCTTCATATGAAGGAGCAAGGTTGTCAGTGATGTTGCCAGGCAAATTCATATCGCTGGGCAAATTCATACTGCCATGCTAATTCACACTGATGTCGGTAGGTATATTTACCCTCATGCCGCCAGGCCAATTGATAGCGCCATGCTAATTCATACTTACCCTCATGCTATCAGGCAAATTCATACCGCCATGCTAATTCATACTGACCTCGGTAGGCATATTGAGCAGGATCCGCACGGCGGAGGTGGGCAGCAATATTCCTTACCATATGAGCAGCGAGATTTACGGCAGCAATACTATTAGCGTACATCAAAAGAATAAAGTGTCCAGCATTCAATCTATACCCCCACGATTTGAGCCCCCGGAGAATGCCACAAATTTAACCCATCAAATTTGGAAGCCAAGAGCCCACATGTTTTGAACCTTTTCAGCGTAGCTGAGGGAAATTTTTAAGCCCTTACAGTAACGGAGATACTGGGAATCTAACCCTGGACCTGTTGTAACTGGTAAGACGGACGAGGGAAACTGAGGTAGGGGACGCGAGACGCTAGCCATACATTGTAAGGACGTATGTGGGACGCACGGGAGGGAAACTGAGGTAGGAGACGTACCGGGCGTGTGTAAAAGAGTCGGTGCGTCCGGACGCAGATTTTTTTTCTGCTGATGAATTTCAATTTTCCAAAATAGAGGTGGAAGAGGTAGGTGATATGCACAGTATTTATCTGAAGGTGAGGTCTTGAAGCCAGGACCGAGACCAAGCCTGAGAAAATGAAACCATTTTTTTTTGCGTTTTTGGTTCAATAAGTCATAAGGAGCTATGTATATAGATAGCATGAAGCATGCTTAGGTAGTGGTACAGTCAAACAGCAAGCCTGACACCTAAACTCAAGAAAAGCAACCCGAACACCGTCCTTTGTATAGTACAGTAGATCGTGACAATACCAGCTAAAATGTGCTTATCCATCCCACTTCCCCCGCATGTTGCACCCGCCGCCCCAGACGTGTGTGGTATATTCCCGAACAATATTTCCCCCATGTAAATTCCCAATGCCAATTCGGAGAATAGACCCATGTTTGATGTTTCCAAATTCCGCCTCATACATCCCTCCCCTTCTGCCCTTCCCCACACCGCAGGCCTATTTCCCACAAATCTCAACGACACATTTCCGGTGGGGGTGGCACAAGCGGAATCTTCCCCAACCTAAATGCCGGCTCTCTAAACTCCTGCAATTCTTCTTCGGTATACTGAATCGGCGGATCATCCCACTTCCCATTTGCGGACCCAGCACCTCCACCCCCAGCCATTGCCACAACTGGTGCCTCCTTTTGTGGGTTCAATAGATTCCCAAATGGCCCCGCACTACCACCACCAAACGCATTCGTCGGCTGCTGCTGTTTCGTGAACGCCGTCTGGCCAAACGCACTTTGTGGCGCCTGTCCCGCTGGGGGTTGTGGTGCGAAAGCATTTGCCGGTTGTCCAAATGCTGGTGTTGGGGCCGCTGTTGTTGATGTGGCAAATGCACTTACAGGCTGCTGAGGCTGGGGGAATGCAGATACAGGTGCCTGCTGTTGTACAGGACTAGCAAACACATTGCCTGGCTGAACAAATGTTCCTGACGTGGGTATTGAGGGCTGCTGTGTTTGCACAAACGGATTTGCCGCCTGCTGCTGCCCTGTTGAAGCAAATGGATGGGCTGGCTCCCCAAAAGCCAGTTGTCCAAATGTCGGAGTACTGAATGCAGGTTTTCCAAACACTGGCGTTGGCTGTGCCCCCGCCGTACCAAGTGCACTCTGTGGTTGCTGTTGGCCCCCAAACGCAGATGTAGGTGCGGCATTGCTAAACGCCGTCTGTCCAAATGCAGGAGTTGTAGTATTTGCTGCTGCTGGAGCGGCTGCAGCCCCGAATGCAGGCTGTCCAAATGCTGGTTGTCCGAATGCTGGCTTGCCGAACGCTGTTTGCCCAAATGCGGGGGTGGTGGTGGAACCACCTATTGAGGGCTGACTAAATGCTGGCGCCTTTGCTGCGAATGCCGGGGCAGGAGCGCCAAAAGCGGAAACAGGTTGCTGAGGTTGTCCGAAGACTGAGGCTGGTTGCTGGGGTTGCCCGAGCGTTGGTGTGGGTTGCGCTGGCGCCCCAAAGGCACTTGTAGGTTGGCCAAATGCAGATAAGGGAGCTGCTGAGGCCCCAAAGGCAGAAGTGGGTTGAGTAGGTGCACCAAATGCCGATATAAGAGCAGTTGGTGTTGATACTTGATCCTGATGTTAACCATTAGCGGAATATTCCTCCCAAGCAAAGCCATAGAATGGGCCCTTGAATTGGATGTTGGATAAGTAGTTGGTGCTTACTGTCCCACTGGGCCTTTTGTAGCGATAGCTTTCCCTACTCTTATTCGCATCTGTCATAAACTTCACTGCACCAGGTATATCATGAAGGATATTATTAATCTGTGTATCTATCGCTGCCTCGAGCTGTGCTGCTTCGTTTGCCTACTTCCACCACAGCCCTCCGTCAGTAAGCCAATTCTACCATCGGGAGTCATAGTAGATGAAGGGAACACGTCAAAACGTACGAATTGTTGCCCCATTCCCTGCATGTTCAATTCATATGCCCGGACCCTCATCTCCTCCGGACTAACATCCTTTCCATCTACCAGCTGCGCAGGGGGGTCTTTTCCCGGGGCATAGCTGGATAATCGCCATATTGGTCGTTCCCTTGTTAGGTCTGAGGTTATGCTGTCCCCAGTGATAGTGAATCTGTTTAAGAGGGACATGGTGTTAGACCTTATCGCTCAATTTCTGGAAAGCCGCAAGCACCCGACTGCAACACCACGGTGTGAAAGACTTGATTCGGACACAGATGTTGTAAACTGCGGGGTTGGGACGAGAAACAAGGGGGAATTCAATTCAGGTGGTGCAGACACAGGATTTAGACAAGCTAAATTGGGGCCCAGTTCAAACGTCACAGAGTTCGTAGTAAGGCGATGGTGAATGTAGAAACGTACCCTTCATTGCCCCGACCCGATTCTCGCTCAAAGCCTGTCGAGAACAAAAAGACGAATACGGTCAAATCAAGGCCGTCCAAAAAACAACACGGCTACAGAAATAAACGGAACAATTTATCGTAGCGTAATAAAACAGTCATCGCCCGCCGAATGGTGAGTCTACGAAAACACCATGGAGAAAAGCCGAGAACAAGTGTCATAGAGAGAGTGCATGTGAGAGAGATATAGCGGGCGACATTAGACATTACTATAGATATTTCACTTACCTCGGGCTCCAGAATGCTCAAATTTGCAGGCGCTGCCATAAGTGCATTTTCCCGCCTGAAAGAATCTGCAGACGACCATTCAGGTGCTGTACAAAACAGGACCAATGATAAAGAGTAGATGCTATTCAAATGGAGCAAGGTAGATTGGTTACTTTAGTTGATCTTGAAGTTTGGAGACGAGACAAGTTGTAATATTTGTTGACAAACCAGCCTGCTTACGACTCAGTCACGTGATATAATATTCAGGGTAACGTAGATACCGCATAAACTGGTGGTTGCTTACATATGTCAAAAGACCAATCAGCTCAATCAGCGGTATGCAAGATAAGTACATGAATTCGGTCCATATGCACCCGTGCAAGGCCTGGCCTCTTGCTCTCATGCCCATAATCTCAGTCTGGCTGGGGGCCGTTCCAGCAAGGCCGCCATAACCTCCAGCTCTTGCACTCCTTCCACTGCAAGGTCCAACATCTCAGAAATTAAGCGTAGAGGGGCAGTGTAACATAATCCATGGTACCGAGCCATATGATCATCCCATCTCTCTCTATTTTCATTCTCAGCTCCAGTAAGGGCAGTTGGTAGGTAGGTCCCTCAATATCCCCCAGACAGTGACCACTCCTTCTTCTCATATGCAATTGAGGCTCGATATGGGAGGGGTCTATCCGTATTGCTATCTTCTTCATCAGAAGAAGAAGATTCTGCCAGCATACACTACCCCATTAGCAGTACCCCCACATGAGCACGCCCGAGCCATTCGCCATGTTCGTATGCCATTTGCAGGTTGATGTTACTAACGACCGATGTCAACCAGAGTTTGTAAAACCTCTTATTTCGCACCCCCGGGCTGACTGGGATCTAAGCACGCTACAAGGGTGGAATTAGCAAGCACTGTAGGGCTCTTATCGAGCACGACTTATGCCCAAGCCTGTGACCTCATATATATATTCCCATTGATATATCGCCTAATATCCAGTCTCGCACCAGACGTTCCTGGCAGCTCAGTTCTTGGCATGGATCTTTGGTATGCACAAGTGAGCAGGCTTGCGAACTGTGATATTCTACCGAATAGTACTCCTATTGTTGGGCACGAGATCACTCCTATTGCGATATACTACCATATATCCCCTTACTCCGATATATCACTGAATATACCCAAATTACGATCATCGCATCAGTAGGAGGTCACATATTTATCGCCTTATTAGGGATATATCTGGGGTCTACGGCTCGCCCATAACAGCCGAGAGCCATCAACATAGCCGAGTGGTAAGATATAGCAATTTTCGGTGGTGGCTTACTGGCCATCAGAGTGGTGGCCTTAAGCTGGTCAGTATGGATGGATATCCCGACATGTAACACTCAACGCTACTTGGGAGTTGCATAAATAGTCGGCGAAGTCTTTTGTTTTCAATCCACCAGAGGAGGTTCCGGCGCAGCAGGGCACGAATACACCTCCTCTCTACATGGTCAACGCTTTCCATGGATATATAATTACCCCACCCCGCATCCGCGTGAGGATAAGAGCTTCCACGTGACGTCTGGACTGGCAAAGGATATGTATAAGCACAGGTTTCGCTAAGGTTTCGCATGTATTTCAAGTTCTGTTCTTTAGAGAATTCCCAAGAGTTCGAAGAGCGCATTAGTTTAGCTGTCAATACTAGCAAGCTCAAATATATCTTTATATCCCACTCTCGCGAATGAGCTCCTCGTAATCTTACATATTACTCTAGCAGGCACATGAAGTTTATTCTCTTTTCCAACAAGCAGTCCGCATGGCAGAAGGTATGCAAACTCACGGTTATCAGAGACGAGGAACAAGAAACATAGAAAAACAATAAAGAAGGATATGTACAACGAAAATAAAGGAGGCAAACGCCTGTAAGGAAACAAGAAGCATCACAATATAAATATGCCTGAATATTAAGTACCGATGCATAACAGCATAGAATAATAGCACCTATTTCTGGTACCTCGAATCCCAATAACAATAATCCACGACTCCGTTTCCTGGAGACTCTCTCATTCTTCCAACCCCCCCCCTTATGCATGCATCACTACAAATACACCCGTTTCGCCTGCGCTGCTGTACACTCCTTCGGGCAATATGGACACTTGAGCATAACCTGACTCACCCCCTTCGCCAATCTATGCAAACTATCCTGCGCAATAACATGTCCACACGGTAGCATCATGGGCGGGTTTGTCTCCGTAGTCTGGTCTTTACTCACTGGACAGACAAAGATGCTATGGAATTGGTATCTTGGTGGCAGTGGGATCTCCACTGGTAATTCACCCACGGTACTCCATGCTGTATTCTTTTCTCTCCTGATACTAGTCATTTTGAGGAGAGTGGGGAGGGCGATAGCGCCGGCTGTGGCGGCGATGTACAGGGGAGATTCGGCAGAGAGGCCGAGGAGAGAGCAGAACTCCTTTGTGAAGGAGCGGGAGACGTCGGCCCACATACGCTCAGGGTCGGAGAAGAGGGGGGCATAGGGGGACGAGTGGATTGTGGGGAGGAAGACGAAGGCGGTTATTAGTTTTTCAATCTCTACACCAGAGATATATATCAATAAATCAGGTACTAAAAAAAAGGTTATCATCTAATACACTCACCTGGTAGATACTTCTCCTGAAACCTCCCAAACTCTTTCCTCACATACTCCAATGCCCTCTTATTCCCTACCCCGCCAATCTCTCCCCCCATAAAATACCAAATATATTGCAACCTGCACAGTTCAAACTCCAAATTACTCCCCCTCGCATCCAACAATGTTGCATTATTCCTCGCCCACTGAATCGCAGGCCCCAAATCCCTCCGAATCTTCATCGCATCCAAAATCTCATACAAAGCCCTAAACTCCCTCGTCAACCCATCCTCTATATCTAACATCTCCCCCTTCTCCTCCACCTTCTGCAAAAACATACTCGCTACATCAAAGCTGCCTTCTCTTATCAGGTGCATTGCAATAGCGCGGTTGATCAACCCGCTCTCCCTATCTCCATTTAATGGCTCATAGTCTGTGCTTGCTGACGCTGCCTTGAATTTCTTATCGAGGGCCTTTCCGTATTTAGTCAGTGCGGAGTGGATTTCCTTTTGGTCGTCATTGAGATGGGCTATGGTGGGGTTTATCTGGTTCTGAAGCTTTGCAAGGGTGATGGCGGTGGCGGTGGTGTTTGTGGGGTCGGAGGAGATTTGAGCTCGGGCGGTGATGAGGGCGGCAACGATTTTGTCGATGGAGGCGAGAGGTTTAGAGAGGTTGGATTTGTTGAGGAGGCGGTCGTGCTCTTTCTGGAGAGATTCCATGACTGGTGGTAGGGTCTTTGTTTAATGTGCTGCAAGTCGCTAGGACGTCACAGGGGAAAGCTCCGGGGGTGGTCACGGGAATGGTCACGGGAAAGTAACGTGGAAAGTATTCAATAATATTTACAACATCAGTAAACTCCGTGGCGTGCCAAAGCCAGAATCAAGACAAACAACAAAGCACAGCAGTATAAAGGCATCGTATACAAACCAAATAGCATCATAAACCTCTCTTTGGCAGGGAATACCCCCTCGTCATGAAGTCACCACCACCCTGGCCCTTTGCCCGGTCGTTATTATTATCTCCTTTCTTAAACAGACTCTTCATGCTATCGCTCATCTCAAGCTTCCGGACCTTAGCTTTCTCACGCTCATCGGCCATGACCCTTTCCGCCAGACTAGCTGTCACGGAGTGCTTGATCGGTGGTGTGCCATTGGTGGCCCCAGCATTCGCCATGGCTTCCCCACCATTGGTCGCCCCATTGGCCTCTCTATTCCCCGGGTTTTTATGCTTACGCTTCTTCTTATTCTTATTCTCTCCAACAGCATTCCCCTTCAAGGTCACCTTGGATCTTTCAAGCAACACATCCCTGATTACACTCCACCGTGCCGCTGCCCTGACCTCCCAAGTAACAGAGGTTCTTCTATATTGCACTTGCAA
>Ga0307514_10005572_pt1 | contig 11168 bp, 8 predicted proteins | sample 16_EM_MG_FD_203088 | JGI IMG/M metagenome (GOLD analysis project Ga0307514, IMG submission 203088) | Populus trichocarpa ectomycorrhiza microbial communities from riparian zone in the Pacific Northwest, United States - 16_EM | ecosystem: Host-associated > Plants > Roots > Unclassified | place... | reverse complement strand
GGACATAAAAAATAAATTTTTCTTTGGCAAAAATAAGGTGCGCCAAACACGTCCTTAAGTCTGGGTTGGGCTTAGCCAGCCACATGAGCTGAGGATGTTAGGTATGAGGTCCAAGCCCATGTATGGGTTGGGCTCAGGCTCAACCCAGTCTAATTTTTGTTGGGCAAGCAGGTGGCCCAAAGGCTTTTTTTTTTTTTCAAAACTCAGTCCCAGTCCAGCCACGGTCGAGCCTCCAACTAAAATAACCTAACCCATAACTCTTCTTTTCTAGCAAAAAAAGAAGAATCCTAAGTAATATCCATGCAGGATTTACGTGAGAAGGTGATAGGAGAAGAAGTTTACCTAGCTAGGGGAAGGTGTTTTCTAGCTGGTGGGGCTGCTGTCGTAGTGTGGTGGTCCACGATGAAGGCTGTTGGTGCTAGTGTTGAGGTTAAGAAGCTATCGAGAATGAAAAGAAAGCAATGGTGGGGCTGATAATGTATACAAGGGAAGGGTGTAGAGGAGAGGTGACAATGTGTGTTGGTGTTAGGGTTTTGGTTTGGTAGGAATGTGTAAAGGGGTGGAGACTTGTTTCTTTTCTTATTATTTCTTTTTCTCTCTAGTTTCCTCTCTCCTTTTCCTTTGTTTTTTTTTCACCCCTCTCTTGAGCTAACAAGCTCTTATTTATAGGTGGATCTCTAAAGGGGTATCAGTTTTCTTCTGTGCTTAAACCATTCAGCCCCTTTCAAATCAATCCTTGCCTTTCATAACAAACCAACAAACACGTACCCTCTCATCAGGTTGTCAAAGGTTGATTGAGTCAGGGGTTTTAGATGTTCATTATAGTAGCTTTCAAATGACAATTCAACAGGAACATGCTGGAGACTTAGTACGGCATCAAGTCTATTGGAGGAGCATCCCTTTTTGTCCTAATTGAGGCATGGGAGGGCATTTAATGGCTTTGCAAAAGGGCTCCCCGTCAGCTCCTTTGGGGGGAAAGAAAGAAGAAGATGAATAGTAGTACTGAACAATACCATTTTCTCCTTTTAAATAATTCTTTTTATTTTTCTTTTCAAAGTAGTCCCTAATCTTTTAATTTCATTAAGTTCAACCATTTTTGGTTGATTTCTTAGGATGTTTTTCAATTACGCCCCTAATCACATCAATTTTGACCCTTAACTTTAGGTGCCATTTACAATATAGTCCTCGATCTTGAATATTTTCAATTTCATCCTTAATTGACCTTCAAACTTCTAATTTCTTCAATTTCACCCCTATTGTCAACTGAGTTTGATCCCCGAATTCACATGCCTTTTACAATAAAATCTTTGGTCTTGAATTTCTTCAATCTAACCCTAAATTAACCCTCAAACTTTGATTTTTCTTACAATTTTGCCCTTCATTTCGTCTGATTGAGTTTGTAAAAATCAAATCTAGTCCTCTAAATTTTCAATATTCTCAATTAAGCTCAAATTAGGCTTTCAAATTTAATTTTTCACCAATTAAGTCTTTAATAAAATTAATTAGACCTATTAAAAGTCTAGTTAAGTCCTTGCATTTAATCAAGACTTCTAATTTTTAACTAAATTAATTCTTAAACTCAATTAGATCTTTAATTGGACTTATGATTAAATCAAATTGACCTATTAAAAGTCCAACTAATAAGTCTTCAGACTTAATTTTTATACAAATTCATTTGATATTCACTCAAGTTAACCTTGAATCTGTATTTTTCTTTATATTTGGGTACTTCAAGGGTGCAACTATGCTTCTAATTTTGCATTAAATCCCTCTTCAGCCTATCTTTGCCAATCAAGTTGCCAGTCCTTTTTTTTCATTTTTCTATTTTTTTTATTTAAAAGGAAAAAGATGATTTTGGAGGAAACCTAAAATTAGGTTATGACAATCGTATCAAAGGTACTGTGGATTATGTTTTTTTTATTATTATTATAATGTAAGTATGTATTAAGATCAAAAGTAACCATGCTGGAAACCAGCAAGTCCATATATATGTACAGAAATGAAGAGAAGATAGAAAAGGGAACAAACTCCCTATGAAATCAAACTGGATACAACCGAACCATTTAATTGCGTTAACTGACCAGGAAAGCAAAAGAAGTGACATATACACATAATAAAAGGTGGGGTGGGCATAGACTCCTAATCAAAATTGGTCATGCAAGGCCGGGAGAACAAGTATATAGCAACGGTTAGAGAAGAAACCAATCCATAAATGGTGGTGTCTAAACTAACCCTAACAGCATCACAAAAAAGAACAGTGAGATGAAGAAGCATGAGCATCATCTCCAAGACAGCTAGAAGCATAGCTCCTAATATTACCAAAATCTCAATAAGATCGAAGCTCATTAAGCACTTATAAACAATGCATTGGGATGAGCAGCAGATCAGAGACATCAACACACCATATTAGAAATAAATTATCGCCATCTAGTCCACATAAGAGAGCAGCAAAGCCTTGAGTGATAACAGTTGCTAAACCTGAGCTTGAGGACAACAGGAGTAGAACAACCACAAGAATGAAGAGAGCAGCAGTATCTTGAAGACATGTATCATCATAGCAACCAATCAAGAAGAATCAGGAGCCCCATCCCCAGACATCTAGTAGAAAAACTCCTAGTTGAACCAAAATAGTAAAAAAAAACATAGGCCAAGACAAAACAACAGCAGATGAGATGCATTTCAATAAGCAAGGTTCCATGCTATTTTGAGCAGTCCCAGACAATAGGCAATACAACCCCAGCATTTAGAGGGTAGTGGCATGCAAGCCCCACTACAACAGAGGGCCATGAATTAGCACCGCAGCACAGAGGAAGAGACATAGTTGCTAAGCAGAACATAAAGCAGTAAAATAGACAAAGGAAGGAAGACAAAAGCTGGAGATAAATTCCAACAACACTGATTACTGCCCAAGTTATTCGTTTGAAAAAAAAAATGCCAACCCAACCATAAGGAAACAGCCAGACATAGACTAGCACCATCAGCCAGCATTGAAAATGAGATGATTTTTTTTCATGAAAGTGCAGGACTGTGTAAAAAAGGACTTGGAACTTGTGGAAAATAAGTTCAATCCTTTTGTATGTGTTTTCAAATATTCGCTTGTTCCTTTCCTCCCAAATTAGGAATACCAAGAGACCTAAGAAAACTCTTCTCATTCTAGCTACAAGGTTTGTGTTTCCCATTTTTAACCCTCAAATGGCACTATTCAAGGTAAACATATGTTTGTGAACTCTGAACCAGCTCTCTATCAACATCCATTGTGTATTATGTTTATTATGACATTTATGATACTTATTTTGTTATGTCAAAATGTAAGCACAATATCTGTTGATATTTATTAAAAGTTCTGTGAAACATTAAAAATTGTTAAAAGAATGAAGGGAAAAATTAAAAGACATTAAAATCCAGAGGGGTCTATTTGTAAATAGAAAAAATAAGGAGTATAAATACCCTTTTTCTTCTCTATTTGAGGTCGACAATATAATGGAGAAAGGGAAATGGGGTTTTAAAATTTTTCTTCATGTTTCTTGATAAATCCTTTAAAACATAGTGGTTTTAGGAAATTAAAAAGGCTAGAAAGTAATTCGATAGGGAAAGTGAGTAATTTTATAGGGTTTAAAGACTTGGAAGAGAAAACTTGGTGTCGAGAGAGAGGAAAGCAAAACTGAAAGGAAGCTTGATAAAATATGACTAATAATAATGATAAAAATCATTGTCAACATGAATTAATTACCATGTGGGGTAATTAATAATATCATAGGTACTGATATCAGCATAAACTAAGTTGTCATTTGAGGAATGGAGATTTACGATAATGATGAATATACTTGTTTAGGATGGATAAATTACCATCTCTCATGTTCAATGGTATTATAAATATTTGATATCGATAATCAAAAGGGGGGGTTTTGTTGGGTTGTAATAATGAAAGAGACATTGATAAATCCTAAAACTGAGATTATTTAATGACCAAAAAGGAAACACAATTATGGTAGTAAATATTTTCTAAGGCAATTATGTGTCTTGTTAATCACATATACATTAAGATAACACGAAATTTACTAGAATAAAAATCTACTAAATCATTTGCTAACATTAAGATAGCATAAAAATCTACTAAATTATGTGTCTCTCATGTTCCATGGTTTTCTTTAACTCTATCCATGATTTGGAACAAAAATCATTAACCCTATAATTATCAACCAAAAGCACAAATAGTTATGCATTTTCTCTATTTAAATCCCAAGATCTCTAGATTAAAGTATAATAATAAATCTAATACAAGTAAATTCAATAATTACATTCATCACAAAGTATCATCCACATATTGATTCAAATCATCTATCATCACTTGTCTATTATTTTCAAAAAAAAAAAAATTACCTTGCTTACAAGTATAGTAACAAATCCAACTCATGCAAAATAACATTCATTTCTCTCTCACACACATCACTTCATTAATAATACATACAATTAAATCACAATTCATAAGAACTCATCAATCAATTTATTTCATTCCCCATAAACCCACCTATGGTTGACTATATGTCCTTTCTTAACTTTATGTTTCAATTTTGATTTCATCTATATTCCTCACAAATTATCTCTTACAACATATAAACTATTTTATTCAAGATCTAATTTACATTTCTCCCTAATTTGAGCTAAAAGCCCCATTTCAATTTTAATAAGTATGTCAACAATTCCATTACTTCAAAATAAGTAATTCAATTCACCTCCAACCAATGTTTCTATAACACAACTCATCAATTAAATATAATTCATAAGCATTTAAATCAAATTAATTTATTTCCCTTAAACACCATCTTGGCTAGCCAAACCACTCCCCATGATACCATGATTTATTCTCCATTCCACCAAAATTTCACACTCTAACCATCTATTATATACCAATATACCATTTGTCAATCAAATTCATGATTTCCCCTAATTATTGTTTAAGAACCTAATTCAAAGCACACTAACAATTCAATATAATTACATGCAATAATTTATTTCATCAGACATCACCATACACACATTAATATATATCAATTAGACATAATTTATAACAATTAAGCCAAATTAAACTAATTCCTATTGTCTTTCAAGTGGCCGGCCCTAAATGTTTCTTTTACCCCATGATTTAATTCAATAATTTACATAATTTTTACCGTACTAACATTCTTTTCATTTAAATTTACCAAATTATAACTAATTTTGCATTTCCTCTAATTTTTACATAGGAACCCTAACTTAAAATTCCTCAAATTGCTAAAAACATCACTTCAATTCTACTCAAACTTATATAAATGAATTATAAGCACCTTACTTGGTAATTATTTAAGCTTTGAAATGCAACCAGTCAAAATTTTTCCAATCGTTCTTCTTCCTCAAAATCCCATAGCATCACTCTCTCTCTTTCTAGCCATTTCTCTCTCTCTTTCCTCTCCCAAAGAGTTTTTAGCTTCCAAGTATAAGTTTCCCCTTTAAATTTCATTCATTTCTTATTTTTCTAACCAATTTTTTTTTCATGAAAAACAAAAACAAAGAGAAGGAAGAATAATGGACGTTTCACTCTTTTTTTCCTTCTAACCAATTGAATGTCAGCCTCTTAAAAGGGAAAATAAGGAATTTTTTACTTGTTTAACATTTTTCCCTTATTTATTGTCCATGTACTATTTTTAATATTCTTCTACCCGGCTGTCAATGCTATCACAAGATCTTCCCGAAATATGATTGACTTGATAGTTTCACCCAATATAACACAACTTTTCAGGAGACTCCTAGAAATATTTTAGTCCAATCCAATAGTCGGATTGAGAGTTATGCTTGGTAGAGTAAAACTTGATATCAGGTAATTTTTACACCAAAATTCAAATTTGTGTTATATTTTCTTGCTTAAATCCAAATTTTATACGCAAGGCTTATATTGGCGGTGACGGTCGTTCACGCATAAAACCATACATTAATTTATTTGAAAATTATAAAGTACTTTTCTAAATATGTTCACCCTAGATTTGGAAATATTCTTTCTATTTAGCACTAGTTTATCAATTTTTAGGTTATGGGTTTACATTGTATCTTTATGTTTGCTAGATAACATTTTTGAAGCCTAGAAGCATTTTAATAACGAGGTTAAACTAACTACTTTGAATTTCATTACATTATATCCCAAAACAATGCTTTCCTTCTTCTTTTTTTTATCTCTTTCATTTGGTTTTTATTTGCTTTTCTTTGTCTTTTATTTCTCCATCATTCTTCATATTTTTTTTAAATTAACATAGACATTTTATTTCAACTTCCTTAGTACATCATCATTCCCATAATTTAAATATTCACTTTATACTTTTAACACAGTATTCCTCTTCTTAGTTTTGTGAATTTTTTTTAGGAGTTACATTTATCATTACACTTTTTTTTAAATCTAAAACCATAAAAGCATTATGATCATAATATTTAAAACTTGTAACCTCGGTTTCTCTACCTTACTCATATTGAATTCCCTCTAATCAGCCTTATGTCGAACCCTACCATTTTCATTAGCATGCCCCTCCAATCTTTCCATTATATTTTGCATATCACCCATCACCAAAGTGAACTTTATCAACAATTGAGCAACGACTCGTAATTAAAAAGTAATGTCATTACCTGATGTTGGTGGTGCCATATTGATTGACTTAGACTTCTTTAAATCTAAAAAATTGGTTCATGATAAAGAAAATATGATTCCTCACTCACTCCCTCACGTGTTTATACTACTCTCATGTTTCACACAAATTTCTTATGGCGAATCACGAAGATAATAACATGACAAGACAAAGACACAAAAAGAATTAAATATATGATATGGAAAGACAAAGATTTGACTCGAATATAAACTGAAAAATTATAAAACTAAACTTACTTGAACTAAAAAATGAAATGAAATGAATCAAAACTAAAAACTCAAAAAGAATTGACCCTAACCTATGATTTTTAAAGAAAACCAGAAAAAACAAATTAACTTTTAACCTGAATTTGTGATCTGGTTGCTTTTGGGTAGAACAATTAACACAATTTTTTTATTTTTTTTATCAAACAACCCTAGACACAAACTACTAAACTCTAGACATGAAATAATTGAAAACTGAATCAAAGACAGCAAAAGCTAAGAAATCTAAAAATAACAAGAAAAAAAATAAAGGATATGACCTACTTTTTTAGGTCATGCTCCGATACCAACTGATGCAAATCTTGTGATCATATGTTCACACAACCTACAAGAAAATTAAAAACCAACCTAAGAAAGCTAAATATGAGGTTTGAAACCCCGACCTAAAAGTAACCTTATATCTAAGAACCAAAGGTATTGAAAAAAAAACTTTGACCTAAAGAAAACCTTGTACCAAAGAACCAGAATGCGCATAACACCATGAAATCAGTTAACTTTTGATAAATCAATGTACGATCTTTGTCCCTGTAAAGAAAGGTTTTTTGCAAAATGCAAAACAAGGAAAATGTCCTATTTATTCAAATCATCATCGCTGTCGAAACTTGCAGCCATAAAAGTAATATATAGTCCCATCTAAATAACCCTAATAGACTTCTTTTGGGTTCCAAACCAATAGGCTCTAACTAGTAATCAACTAATACAAGTTTAATACTGAAACAAACCTTAAAACAAGAATAAAGTCCAAAGCTAATAATATTCAACACTAAAATAAAAAAAAAATCATAAAACAAAGTCCTCTTGTTTGAAATCTCTATGCATGGTTAAAACTCCCCCTTTGCTTTACTTGGAGGCTTTGTCAAAACTTTATGCTCAGAATTAGCTAGGAAACTTTGTTTTTAATTGATGGAATTATCCTCTTAAATTTCCTCCCTTTAGCCTCCTTGATGTTCTAAGAAATCCTATAAAATAATGAAAAGAATAACAAAAAATATCTCAAGTCTTTTTGCCACCACATACATTCCATAATGGATATAGAATCCTTGTAAACTATGAATAATAGTTGTTTCTATAAATATCTCATTGTTTACATGTAGAATAGGTAAGCCAATAGCTAATACATATATTTCCAAGAGCATTAAGGAATCCTTGTATTGATTGGAATTCATAATACACAAGGAAACAATGTTTTTTTTTCACACATTTCTAGAAGATTTCAGTCTTGATTTCAAACATATTGTTCTCTCTCATCTAGATGAATTAGCAAGCCTACTATATATTTACAAAAGGTATGGACGTATACTTTCTAAAACAATTAGAATCTCATCAGAATTCGTTTTGTAGCTTAAGATATAGTCCAAACATTAGATGAAGGTCCAAATAGATAGATCTGACAAGATTCCTCTAGTAACTTTGACCCTCTAAAATAATACCTTCCTAGACTCTCATTGATCTGAACATTTCACCTAATGTAGAAAAACATGTCAAGAAATGCCTATAAAAATTTCAATTTAATTCAATGGTTGAGTTGAAAGTTATGCTCGATAGCGTAAAATTGGACAAAAAGAAATTTTATGCCAAAATCCAAATCTAACCTTGCTTGGATGATATCAGTTTCATTAATTGAAAAGTACATTTACAATCAACTATTGCCTTGTCTACAATAGAGGCTAAGTATATGGCATTTGTAGAAGTAGTGAAAGAATCTTTATGGCTTAGAAGTTTGGTTAGTAATCTTACTTTGTCACATAAGTTTACTATTATACATTGTGATAGCTGAAGTTATATTCATCTAGCCAAGAACCAGATGTACTATGAAAAGAGCAGACATATTAATGTCAAGTATAACTTAATTCTAAATATTATATCATAGAGAGTTGCATCAGTAAAGAAGATTGCTATAACTGAGAACCTTGTAGCATGTTGACGAAACCCATCTTTGCAGTCAAGTTCAAGCATTGCTTGAACTTGATTGATTTATGTAATACTTGAGATGTGCATGGTGGAGGCAACTAAAAAAGAGTTCAAGTTTTTTAAGTTGGCTCAATTTAAGCTAATGTGAAAATTTGTTGGGTTTGTCTTAAATTATAGATACAAGTGAGAAAAGAAATACTCATGTATTTAGTCCATATAAGAGCCTAAAATTGTTATATTATATAATAAAGCTTATTTATGATTGCTTATATTCTCTACACTTTGATGGTCAGAGAGATGAGAGAAAATGTAAGTTTTGGGTTACTTTGAAATTTTAGGTAGGAGAGCAATTTTATGTGACACCTTGTAATCTTTTATTTTTTCTTAGTGAATTTCTCTTATTATCTCACCCATGGCATAGACCTAAACTACGAAATCAAGGAATTTTGTGGGTTCTTTTGCATGATTGATTATACTAGTTTTTTATATATATAATTCTACTTCTAAATTGGTTTAAGAGTTTAGGGCTATTTCTACTATGATAATACACCAGATTGGTGGCCCATGCGATGCTGTAGACCAAATCAAAATAAAACTTTAACCTAAGAACAAATTTAGGAGACGATTATGTTTTTAAAAAAGCAAGAAAAATTCGATAACCATGTTAAATCTTGATTAATTTAATAATACGATAAAAAAAATAAGGTAACAACAACAAATTAAAAAAATATTGCCACGAGCAAAGTTTGGCTAACATGTGAAACCCGTGATCTGGACATGAGACATGTCCAAATTACATATCTATCATATGTCTTAGGTCATAAAGTCGGGATAATTCAATAGAAAAATAAATTGATGATAAATAAAAACGAAACTGGAAAAATTAGAGACAAAATATAGATCAAGATATTTAATATTGCAACACAAATCATTTACCCGGTTGTATTTAATGAATTTGTTTATTAAAATCAATTTATAACATAAAACACACATAAAATTTATTGAATAAAATAAAGAAAAAAATATTATGCAAGGCTGCATGCACATATTAAAAATATTATAAACAAATAAAACATTTTTAATTTTTAAAAATAAATTTAATCTATATAAATATAAAAAATAAAAATGAATCATACACTCCTAAAAAATTAAATACACCCAATATAATTAAAAAATTAACGCCATTTAAAAAAATGCTAAATAAGCCAAAAAAATCATAGAGAAAGAGCATTAATTAAAACATAAACTTAAGAATCATGTAAAAAGACATATAAAAAGGTATTAATTAAAAAATCAATTTTTTTTAAAAAAGAAAAGAATAAGGCCAAATGTTGTTGGGCCTAGTAAGCTAGGCCAAGCACCAAGCCCATTAAGAAATGGCTCGCACGCAGACTTGCAAGGCAGGCCCAAGCATGCAGGCCTTTTATTTTATTTTTTAAGTTAATGGAGCGGATCCGCTCCAATTTAGTTTGGAAAAAAAATAGACAAGGTGTCGTCTAGATTCCTAGATTTCAACCCATTTTTACCTGTCTATTTTTTTCACAAAAGAAATTGGAGTAGATGACATGGCTTAAAAATAAAAATAAAAGGTCATGCGCGCTTGGGCCTGACCTTGTAAGTTTGGGTTCTCGTTTTCACCCCAATTGTGTTGTTTGGTTAAACATGATTCATTTTTTTTTTCACCCGAAAATCCATTTTGAACCCATTTTGACCTAAAACTCCTAGAAAACACCTTAAAAAGTAAAAACCATTTGACACAAAAATCGATCGTTTTAGTGATAGAAACGTTGTCAATGACAACTTTCTCTCTCTTCGCTGGAATCCAATGAGTCTTTCTTTCTCCTCCCACCGAAAAGAATTGGAAAATGAGAAAAATGAAGTTTTGTACCAAAATTAATTTTTTAAAAAATTAAGAGACCGATCACCAAAAATCCAAAAAAGATGAGGAGTAAAAATGAATTTTTAAGATAAATTTTAAAGTCGCTATCTTTTTCACCCTTTTTTTTTCACTTTAGTTATTTGTCTTTAATTCAACTCTCCCTCCTAAAAAAAATATGCAATTGAGTACTAATTTGGATTTAAAAGAACTAAATTATACAAAATAAAAGTTTGATGGTCAAATTAAATTTTTTTAAAAATCACCGCTCCGATCTATGAAATAATGAATAGCATTTATGCTACAGTAGACGGAGGAGCTATTCTAGTAAATAGATGAAATGTACAACTTACATACCCTCCTCCATGTCCTCGTTGTCCTGTATGGTAATTCAATGAATTCAGAAGTATTAGATTTCGTGGAATTGGATTTGTGATTCTGTGGCCAGTC
>Ga0307514_10005571_pt1 | contig 11170 bp, 14 predicted proteins | sample 16_EM_MG_FD_203088 | JGI IMG/M metagenome (GOLD analysis project Ga0307514, IMG submission 203088) | Populus trichocarpa ectomycorrhiza microbial communities from riparian zone in the Pacific Northwest, United States - 16_EM | ecosystem: Host-associated > Plants > Roots > Unclassified | place... | reverse complement strand
GTCATTCGTCATCCGCAGCACAGGAGTTCGAGTTAAGATTTCCGCCATGGGCGAACCAAAAACGGAAACATGCACCAATGTCACACAAATAACAAAACTGAATTGGTAAAACCAAACGCAAAAAGACACCAGTGAAAAACCCACACCCCAAACTGGGCGATGTTTTTCGCCATTTAGGGACACACAAATGTGACTAACCAAATCAACCGTATTTAGCCTTGAGCGTCCAGGTTGAACTTTGAACCGTGAAAAGGAGGTCCCGAGTCTCAATCATATCCCTCCGATCATTCGTACGAGGGGGTGTAGGAGGTAAGAGGGGATCAGGGTGAGGTAGCGGTGACAAGAAAGGCCGAACGAGATCCACTCAAGAAACCTCGTGTTGAGACACTTGGTGTCGGGGAAGGAGAAGAAATACGGAAGGAAATAAGACGCAGTACAGATGATGGAGGGGGAGAGACGAGCACTAAATACAATGTGGAATTGGTGGGAAAATCCAGAAAGCAGTGAGGCGAGGCGAGGGAGACTTGATGGAAACGGGGGGCGGCTCGGTTGGTCCGTTCAGCAGCCGACAGATTTACTGTTGGATGGATTTACTGTTGGATGTCGGGACGCTCAGATGGATATGCATGCCATGGATTGCCACCAACAGATACGGGCTCGTTTGGCGTGTACTGATATTGGTGGGGCTGTGAAATGGTGGGAGTGTGCTGTGCGTGCACAAGAAGCAATCAATGGGCACACCGCATGCAGGTGATTAAACAAGCGAAGAGACTAACCAAATAGTTGTCGTCCTCGACCTTGACCTGACCGTAACACTCGTTAATGGACAGAAGAGTGTCGTGTTCTTGGTTCAATAACCGTGTATAACGTTATACGGGATAGATGGGGTGTGGGTGTGTAGGGGGAGACCGATGAACGGGTGGTACAAGTGGGTTGGTGTTTTTCAATGAGCGTGGTGGTTGTTGATAGATAATCGATGATGTTCGGATAACTTAGGCCATTAACTCGACAGTGGCGGGAAAAGTAATAGCGTCTTCGTCACCGGCGATAGCGTCGATGTCAGCCACAGCGACGCCGGTCTTCAATTGGAAGCCCTTGCCCAACGTGGTGATAGCATCGACGTGGGTATTGAGGATTTCATCCTCCTCATCGGACGACAGGGTACCCTTGGAAGAGATCGGGGAAGTGGAGGTAGATCGAATCATCTCTCGAGCGCGCTGAACGAGAAGTCGCTTGCATAGACAATCCTGACGACAGCGGTGACAATGGTCCGATATGTCCAGACCGGGCACGAATTCCTCACATTCACTGGGAACCAAAAGACAGGCATCAGTATCATTTGATGAATTGGGAAACAAACAAAGGGAGGAGATCCAACTGACGTTCTGGAGCGACGATCTTTGGCGCGTCGTGCACGTCTGATATTGACGATTTTCTGGGGACGATATGATACATTGGATTACAGGAGGGAAGAGAGGTGTTGAGGTGGAAGATGGGATAGGGCTGGGACGTTGTTGGGGACATCTACCCTCGAGAGGTTCTACCCTCGAGAGGTTGGCATGAGGCGGGCGATTCCAAGGCGGGTTGTGCGGGGGTGATGGCACACGTGGACCAGGGGCGGGTTGGGGAGAGCGGAAGCGTGGAGGGAGAGACTCGGCATCATGGAGCGCCAGTTTCTGGACATAGATTGCCTCGGATTCACCTTGAGCCTTGGAAGGAGGGGATTCTGCGTAGACACAGGCCGGGCAGAGGGACGGTTCTGGTTCGGTAAGGAAGCCATGGCCTGCTGCAAGGCGAGCTGATCCCGAGGAGAGAACTCGGCGATAACCTCATCATGGATCCATGGAGCGGAGCGTTGTAAGGACAGGGAACCGATATCTCCGTTGTAGGAGGAGGGACGGAAATTGTTCTGTGGGATAGATGAGGGATTTCTGACAGGGACGGGGGTAGCCGCCCGTCCACCAATCACCGCCACCGACGCGGCCGCCAGAACCATTGCCATTCCCACGCCCTCCACCGAGCAGATGCACGCCAGAATCGGGCAGCCCAGGATGTGGCGTCCACGTTAGCACTCCCCGGGGGGTCTGCCAAGCCACACTGGTGGGTGGAACCCTTAAAAGATCATTGACGACCAAGTCGACGTCAGCACGTTCATTGCCATTCTCGTTGGCTGGGGTCAACACGGCTCGGGTGAGGCCGTAAGGTGTGCGTTGGGAGGGTCGGGTGTGAGAAGAAGTAGAACGAGGAAGAACGAGGATGGGCATTGGATTGCCTTCCAACAGGGTGACCGAACGAGGTGTCGATACGGGGGAGATCTTGGTTCGTCGATCTATGGGAGACCGCTCGGACCGGAGTGGGTGCAGCGCAAGGTGACCTAACCGGATCTGGGGTGGAGGTAACGTATTGTGGTGCGTTTCTCGAGGACCGGAAAATATCAGGGATGACTGGAGAACAGGTATGTGGAACGCTCGAACCGGGACCTGTGATGGTGGAAGGCTACGTTGTTGGGGTGAGGTGGTAGGCCTTCATAAAGGGAAATGGGTGGGGATGGGCGAGGGTCGAAGGGACCAGCAAGGTAGATGTTCTGGGCGTCCTGGAAGAGCATCTGGTCGTGTTTACGAGGGTAGTGTGGGGGGGATGAAGGTGGGCCAAGGTAGAGTCGTAAATTAGAGAGCCAGCCGTGACTGGGGAGATTTTACACGACTGTGGTATAAGAAGGAAGAGGTAACTTCGATGATGGGCTTTCCCTCGTGGATAATGTTGCCGGTGGCCTTAGCGGTCTCGCCAGCGCCGGTGGAGGCCCGTCTGAGGCCCCTTGTCGTCCTCGACCTTGAGCTGAGCGTAATGCTCGTTAACGGACGGAAGAGTGTTGTGGTTCTTTTGGCGCCCAAAGATCGCGAGACAATCGGCGACAGATGATGTGGTTTGTTGCCGCGCCTGCGAAGCAATGTCGATAGAACGTTCGAGGGGCACATCGCGGCGAAGGGAGCATACCAGCAAGTAGTTTCTGTCAATGTCGGAGCCATTAAAGAGGCGGTCCAACTTTTTGTAATCGAAATCGCCCCAGGTAGCAGCGTTGGTATCACCGCGATTGGAGTCGTTGGGAGTGTTCAACGACCAATGTCCAGTCGGAGGAACTAGGCAGAACGATCCTCGAGCTCCCTGCGTAGCTCAAGGTTGTCCTGTCGGAGACGGGCATTCTCATCCTCGAGTTCACGGATGCGATCCAAAGAACCCATTTCGACACTGGCAATGTTCATAGCTGCTTGAAGTCTCGTGATAGTTTGCTCGAGCTAGGAGAGGGAGAGGGAGGGAGGGTGTCAAGACGGACGCAAATGAGTGAACAATCAGATATTGTGCCAGCGCCGGTACTGACGACAGAAGAAATCTTCGCTCCAGCCGTGACGACTTCGCTGGTGCACTGGAGGGGGAGGGATGGTCGAGCATACAGAAACCATTCAAAAGTTGAGGAGGTTGTCGTTGGTTGACTGGGGGAAAATAGTTCTCATGAACTACAGAAGAGGAGTCAGAACGGCCTTGGCTCATATGAGAGGGAAAGCGGACCTTGTCTTTACGAAATGTGGTGTCCATTTCTTGCTCCACCCAGTCCTTGTACTATGCGGGTTTCGAATCATACAGCTCATCGCCCTCGTAATTGTCTCCAAGAACGATGGCATAGTCTCCCGCTCAGAATGCGAGGCAATCGGACCAACTCCATCAGGGCCAAAGTTAATCGCGCGTGTGGTGGTCTCTGGGAAGTCGACGGCCCTGGTCCAGTGGAGCGAAGGCGTAAAAATCGGTTTCGTGGTGGACCGCGTGATCGAGGAAGTGGACCTCCTTCATTCAGCTTGGCGGTTAACCGGGGACTTCTCCAAGATTGAAACAAATTATTCGTAGGTGGATGGGGTGGGTACGATAACAGCATAGATGCCTTGTGAATGGCTGGTTGCATCGGATATGTGTGATGGGGCGCGGGTCGGGCGGCCGTGACAAGACGGGTTGACACGTCACCAGGAGAGAAAGACAACCGAGGTTGGCGAAACCGCGGAATGTGAACATTGTTCCGAAATTGTTGAGAACATCTTATCATGGATGAGGTCGGTGGAAGCTGTCATTTGCCTCTAGTTTGTCTACGCTCCAATGTGAAGGGTCCGCTGACAGAGAGCTGAGAAAGAAAATGGGTTACCGTCAGTGAGCGGTGTTAACGGTAACGGTGAAGGAAGTGTGTCGCACCTTGTTGACCAGAAATGTGTTGGGGTCTGCGGGCACCGAGAGGGGGTCTAAGGTGAAAGTGAATGCATGTTATAGTTTCTCAAGTACATAGATGGAATGGGAAAGGCACTCCGTCTTGACAGAGTCAGTCAGAGTTCTAATCTAGCCGGAAAGCGGACGTGAGCATGGACGACGGGTTGATTGGATCAATCCAACCAACCCCGTCAAGACGAAGTGCCAGCAATACCCAAGCAAACAAGAAACGGGTCCACGAACCTTGATATGAAATAGATCCACCAGAATCCAAGGCGGGGTCGTACTGAGAGGGAGGTGTGAGGATATCGAAAGATACCCTAGAATACCGAAACAACAAGGCGGTCAACTCGGGACCATGTTTTTTGCTGTTGGAAGCCGAGTGTGGGAACTGATGACAAAGACTGCGCCACAAAGCCTTTAACTTCCCGTTGGCTCGCAGATCAGTGCGAAACCATACTTACTAACCAACCACCACCTCCTCCCCACCAACACCCTCAGTACCTCGTAGTTACTGTTCATCATGCTTCATGGCAACAGTGCTAACACACGATGGTGTTTCTCCCAGCGTAGCGTTGATCCACACGATCTTGGAACAAGGACCCCCGTCTCTTTTGTGCGTCTATTTTACTTAGCGCATTGAAGGTGTACTGACGTCACTGCTACCCAGTTTTTCAACACAACCAGGGTACGTACTCATCTGTTTTGTCGTCTCATCTGCGCCTCACCCCTCTTTGGCACCAGGGAGCACGAGCACCGGATATCTACGAGGCGATATCAATGGACCAATCGTATTTTTTCTATCTTTGATGTTTAGCTTGCTGAGCTGACTCCAATACGTCATAGGCTTCTTCCGGGCCACCTGCTCCCTGCGACACTCTTATCCTACTCTTCCCCACCCCACTTTCCACTCGCGGATGTGTCCACCTCGCTGTCGTCGCAGCCATTCCTATCCATGATCAACCTCGCATCGGCATCGGTGCAACTCGTCATCTTCTGATGTCAAACGGGTCTGCCCCTCTTCTCTACCGGGTCATTTTGAGGCGATTGCAGGTAGGGGCGGGAACGATAGCTATTTCATATTGTTGTGACCAAATAAAATTATTCTTCATTTATTGATTTGCAATAAGTATCCGACACGAGTATCCGAGCTATTCCTATAAGATTTATCGAGAATCCGAACCGGTGGATCTTGTGCCAGGCCAATTTCGGCAATGTGCACCATCCTGCATTCGGTTGTAACTATTTGCAGACATTTACCGGGGGTGTGAAATACACTATTGCAGGCATCGGGGTTTCCATCCGCTTGGGATAGCTTAACTACATTTGGTTGCGAGGAGCCATCTAGAGATGGCGTTGAAGGTAATGAAATGGTGAGACCAGGTCGGACAGCCTCGGTCAGATCAGATACAAGAATGTCTGGCCTGCTGGGGGCATGTCCGGCGTGATCTGTTGCCGCGGGTTTTGCTGATGGATTCATCGACGTCGAACTCGATGATGTGTGTGGCATTCTCCCCTTGAAGCCAGAGCGCAGGGTACGGGGATGCCGTCTTGTAGAGGGTGCAAACCGAAGCATCCAGCGATCGACTCCAAACCGGAGCGAGGAGGGTGGCTTCATCCACAGCCCCGAGTTCCGGAATGTGGTACAACCGGATTCCACGACGATCGGTCGCTACGAAACAGCTTTCGGATACAACGAACACTTCGGTAGTGGAGTAGTCCTGGGTTGTGCGTAAGTCCGGATGACCTGGCATGGACAGATCATCGTACCGCATGTTCGAGAAAAAAACGCTTCTCGACCTCGTTTGGACCGGGATCTTCTACGATGATAATCCAGGTCCTTTCCCCCCCGAAGTCCCCGTAGATGAAGAACATCCTGTTTCTAATTGCAGATACACCCCACGCACTGTGGACACGGCAAGGGCTGAAATTACAGCGCATGTCCTGTTTTTTCTCGATGACCTGCGAGACAGTGTCAATGAGAAAAACTTGGGGGCTGGGATCGAACGATCAGTGCCTTCAAGGGTAGTAGAGGTGGCAATGGAATCGGTGAAACTTACTTCCTGTAAGCCTCCATCCATACAAGTACGGGGCACCCGTAAGAGGTTTCCGTAAGGAGCCTACTCCAGTAACCTGGAAATATTCCCATGTTCGTCTTTTTGTATCTGGCAACCTCCCGTGCTTGTAATTTTCCCGTAACCACTGATCTCTCGATCTTGATCAAACTGATCTCCCCGTTATCACAGGGAAGAACGACGAATTCTCCGCCAGGAATAAAATGAGCATCGATGAAAAAGTCTCTTGTGAGTAGGTGCAGCGAAAGATCCCCTGGACGAGATTTGGTCCAACAAACGTCCACCCTGGTGCGAGATATGACCAAATCTTTGAGTTCTGCTTTCGATGGTGTCGTTCCTGGTGGGATGGGGATCTGGTGGGATCTAGCTTGGTCCAACCAAACCTGGTACTCGTCCGCTACCCGTTGCAACTGCTTGCAAGTCTGGAGTACGATGAAATCAGCCACGCCGAAAAATGAACATGGTTAGGATCGTTCGCGTACAGAAGAGAGGATCAGGATGTCAAGAACGCAGCATTCGCTGAAAACCCGAAGCAGCACGTCCGATGGAAGGTCGACGAAAAACCTAAGTTTCTGATCCATTAAGCTTCAAGCCTGAGATCGGTGGAAGAATGTCTCGAGGGAGCCTCGTGGCCGGAATGCCCAGTGTAAAGTCGGGTGAAGCATCAATCGTGCATTATTGTCCGCCGCAGTCGACCATTGACTCGGTGGTGAAGAAACATCACGGCCGTAGAATGATTCCAGGGTAAAATTTAAGACCTTGAGCCCAAGAGTGGATGTAAATATACAAGTGAGTGACGAGAGAGTTGCAAGTAATGCTTAAGCATGGACCAATCGGAATCATGAGGGGTGTGTATAGTTATCGAAAGGAAAGGGGTGGAGTGACTGAGGGAAAAAATAATAATGCAAGAATAGAGCGGTTGTATCATATATAGAAGAGAGGTGGGTGCGGATTTGAGGAAAACGTGTTGCAAACAAGAATTAACCGCGAAGCACGCAAGAGGGAGAGGGACCGGAAAGACAACCGAGATAGCAAAACATTGTGACTTTAAAGGGATGCGCATCGCGGGTGAAAGAGGGAGAGCGTCCGAACGAGCGAAGTTGTTAATGATACACAATAGTTCCCTTCTTTTCGTCTTCCAGATACCTCCCAACCGCGGGAAAGAAAAGAAGCGTACAGGCTGTGGGAAAGCGCCTAAGCCATAACAGAGACGAGCGTCTGGCTTCTCATCGCACGTCTCGTCACTGCAAAAAGATCCCTTTGGTGAAGTGTATCGTTGGACCCGCGACCGTAACGTTTCGGAGGATGCGCGGTCGACTGGCCATCTGATTTAGGCTGGAATCCAGCTTTAAGTCTTTGCCGTCCTTCGCGTGATAACGTCGAGAGATCGCGTTCCATTTACCCCGCTCGACGATGTGCCGCTGGATCTCGGTCATGGTCTTGATTGAGAGCTTGGTGAGGAATCGCCCGGCGTACGCACCACCAGTTCAACTCACACCGCCAATCCCCCAACCCCCTGGAGGACACGCTGACTGAGTTGACCCGCTTATCTTCCATCCACCCCCCCCCCCCGGCCAAGGGCTCCACAAACGTCGGCACAGTCCAGCCCCAGTTCGACGTACTCCTGTTTTGTGATCAGCGAGTCCTATATACCAACGTCAGTCAGTATTCGACCAACATGGACTGGAAGGAAACCAACTCTGATTATGACGAGAAGAACGCTGGCGGACCCAAACACAGCATTGACTGGTGTAATGTTCGTTGTATCCTTTGCGACATTCAGACCGTCGATGGCTGCATTGAGCGAGGAGAGAACACCGTCCCGACCCTTCGGTAGTTGGGATTTGGTTGCCATGGTCAAAACTCGGGGCAGAGAGCGCCCAAGCCTTGACACAGATGAGCGTCTGCCTTCGAACTTCCTGTGCTATGCCTCGTGGAAATAGACTCATTTGGTGTATGGAATTCTCCACCGTGGCTTTCCAAAAAATGCACGCGACCGGTCGTCTGCTTTAGTCCCCATCTTTCACTTCACCTGTTGGCCGCTGGTGTGACGATCCCGACTGACTCTTGACTTGAATTTACAACTTAGGGGTCACTACCGCGGAGGAATCCGCCCTTGCAGAGATTTCGACTCCCTTCTAGCTACCACCCGGCCAAACTGCTTGTAGCACCGTAAAAAACGAACGAACCGACGACGCATATATATATATAAATAGATAGGTGCTCCACACGCAGGAATCTCCCACTAGGTAAGTATATCTGCAATGTACAATTGCCGTGCGTAAGGAGTGACATACGATCTTCGGCCAGGCTCTGTGCCAACCACAACCATGATTCTCCCCGTTATCTCATCCAAGTTTGTGTACTTCACTTCACTTCGCCCACGCCAAGGACCGTCATTCAGACCCGGTATTGGTGCACGAAGTCGTCTCGTGTCAGGTTTCCCCAATACCCCCGTGTTGATAACAATTTCGCCTTGCAATCCAGTCTCAACACTCATCCCCTTCTGACCCTGGAGTTTGAGAGTATTACCCAGGTAGAAAGCGGGTCTTCCCTCAGTGATGTGATGGTTTACGACCACGGGATAGCGGCCGGATTCGTCCACATCGAACTCGATGGTGTGTGTGGTCTGCTTCCCTTGAAGCCAGAGCGCAGGGTATGGGGATGCCTTCTTGTAGAAAGTACCGTGGAACTCGGAAGCATCCAGCAACCGACTCCAAACAGGAACGAGCTTGGTATCTTCATCCACAGCCCCGAGTTCCGGAATGTGATATAACCAGATGCCGCGATGATCGGTCGCAACGAAACAGTTTTCGGATACAACGAAAAACCGTGCTTTGGGAGTGTCGTATTCCTGGGTTGTCTGTAAGTCGAGGTTGTTTGGTGTCGGCAGACCAACGTACCGCAGGGAGTGCTAGAAGAAGGCGTTTCGCGACCGCATTCTGGCCGAGTTCTTCTATGACGATAATCCAAGTAGTCTCCTCCATACCCTCACAGATGAAGAACATCCTGTTCTTGATTGCTAATATTTTCAAAATATCGAAGACATCATCATCATAGATGTCAAAACCCATGGGTTGCTTTTTCTCGATGACCTGAGAGACAGGATCAATGAGAAAAATCTCGGGGCTGGGGTTGAATGATCAGTGTTTTTAGGGGCAGAAGACTCCGAGGTGATACACCAGTGCAACTTACTCTGCGAGGTGCGTGGCCCCCACCGATACAAGCACGGCACATCCATAGGACGTTTCCGTAAGGAGCCTACTCCAGCGATCTGGAAAATTCTCCACCCCCGTCTCTCTGTATCTGGCAACCTCCCAGACCTTCAATTCGCCCGTAACTGCCGATCTCTCGATCTTACTCAATCCAACATCCCCGGTCCCGTACAGAAGGACGACAAATTCCCCACCGGAAATGAAGTGGGCACCCACAAAATCGCTATCCATTTCGAACCGGTGTAGCGACAGATCCCCTGGACGAGATTTAGTCCAACAAACGTCCACCCTGGCGCGAGATATGACCAAATCTTTGAGTTCTGCTTTCGATGGGGCCTTTCCTGGTGGGATGGGAATCTGGAGGGATCTGGCTTGGTCCAACCAGACCTGGTACTCATCCACAGTGTGTTGTAACCGTTTGCAAGTCTGGAGTACGATAAGATCAGTCACGCCGAACAGTGAATATGGTTAGGATCATTCACGTACAGAAGAGAGACTCAGGATGTCAAGGACGCAGCATTCGCTGAGGATCCAAAGAAGTACGTCCGATGGAAGGTTGACGAAGAGCTTCGGTTTCTGATCCATTATCGTGGGATCGGTGGGAATGGTGGTGTCTCGAGGGAGTCAGGGGAGTTGGGACTTCGAGGGAGTCGGGAGAGTTAGGACCTCGGCTGACCACCGCTGAATTTGTTTACCCCTGCCTCACGCCTACACTGCTGTTCCCTGGACGGCGAGTCCCAACAAGGCAGCATCGCCGAACTGAGCTCTACCACGGTTAGCAGGGACATATTTCACCCGGATTCAATTCGTTCTGGCCCAGATCAGTCCCCAAGAGCTCTCAATACAAAGATTTTTCCCAACTCGGGTGACCTCGAATACAAAAGTTGGTGACATTGAGTCAAGGCTGGCGGCGGACCCTCCGATGGCGATGACAATTGACCCAAAATCCGGCCGGCGGGGCCCCCGATGACAATGGCCAGCCAGGTTGGTCGGAATGGTACAGTTCAGGAAACCTACATGGGCCTTGGCGGCTTCGGCGGGATTTTGAAACCCGCTGATGGCTTTCGGTTAGCCACGGAATACTACCCACACGAACGTAGTTGCTCCTGCGTCCTTCAACACATCTATTATTGCTACGGAGGATAACGCGTGGTAGTTCCTACGTGGTGGTTTCGAAGGCGTGGCGGTCGATGTATTTATTTACATCTGGGGACCGGCAACCCTCCGCAAAAATTTGATTCCGCGCGGAATTCCCACACACTCGGGTTTTCTCGGGTTCGTCTGAACCTAATTACTTTGAACGGCGGCATGCTATGCGGGTTTTGAGCACATAGACTTTGAGAGGGTGCATTAAGGGTTAATGCAATAATGGGGCACCGGATGGAAAATACTTGGAACAGCAGAAATTGAGGTTCGACCTCGAAACGCCCTCCAAACCAACGATCAAATTGAGCGAAGAAACCCCACCCGAACTAACCCGAGCGCAAGCCTTTGACCTCGGCCATCGGGGACGAGGAACACGTTTTTTTTTTTTTTTTTTAAATCATTTCTATCCCGCAGTCAGCACGTACGTACTACACGAGGTATCAGCGGCTGGTATGTACCTAGCACACAGCTAAATTTTCGGTGGGGGGA
>Ga0307514_10005570_pt1 | contig 11171 bp, 11 predicted proteins | sample 16_EM_MG_FD_203088 | JGI IMG/M metagenome (GOLD analysis project Ga0307514, IMG submission 203088) | Populus trichocarpa ectomycorrhiza microbial communities from riparian zone in the Pacific Northwest, United States - 16_EM | ecosystem: Host-associated > Plants > Roots > Unclassified | place... | reverse complement strand
GATGAATCTTGTGCTTCTACGCACGTTTTATGATTGGGTTTTCATTTGTCTTTCCCTCTCTTGTTGTTGTTTTAACTTTGTGGGACTTCCTATTTGGGTTGGGTATGTCCTAATTGGGTAGTCATTACTTAATAAGGGAAGGATGTAAGGAATCTGTGTTTTCCCCGATTTCTCATCATGTTATTTCTACTTATCTTCTTACGTTTATGCCTTTCTTATAGCGTTATAATTGTGTCATGACTTCATTAAGCAAGTATGAGCAATTCTCGGGTTTTTGAGTCGTTATAAGTCATCTTGCATACCAGGTTGGCGCCTAGGTTTCATGTTGTTATCTCGATGTCAGCTTGCGCTCCTGATGACGTTTTTGATATTTCCTTATGACTCTTTATATTGTTCATAATGACTGCGTCATTATGATTGCTATTGGACTCATCTGGTATGAGTCTTGTACTTCCGCATTTGGACGTTCCAGTTCTCTATTAAAGGGGCTGTTTTCCACGCTCCATTATACCTTTGTTCTTTACTCAGTTTCTTACCAATCAGATTAGTAGTAATAATCAATACTCGCTATTCTAGTCAACTTTTTATTCCCGAAATCTCAAACTCTTTAAACTCTCTCTATCTCGAGCTCCTGTCTCGTTGCCTTTGTGCAAGTAGCCAGTACCTCTAGATACGTACCTACTTAGATAGTTAGTAGTATCCCGCCGGTCTGGGTACTCGCTATCTAAATAGGCCCCCATTTACATGAGTCTATGCACCAATCATCATCTAAGTCCAGCTAGCACCCAGAAACCCAGATGATGAGTGCGACCTAGAAACTCCTTCTCCGGATGAACGCGAGTACTTCCGCAAAGACCAATTCGACCTTGTGGATGACACATACGACCTCGTAGTATCCTATTCGGAGAATGAATTATACCTAATGAAATTTACCAAGTGTAAGGCCAAAGCCTGGCCACGCACCGACCACGGGTTTGAATATTCAAAGGCCAAAATACGGAAGAGAATTACCCGAATGCAGAAGCATTTGCAGCAGGTCCAGGCATGCCACAAGCAATTTAAGCGTGCCAAAAAGAACGAAATTGTTGATTCGGATGACAAGGATGTGTTTAGCTGGGTACGGTAGTTGAATCCCCAAAGCGGGAAAGACTTCGTGAAGGCAAGAGCTGCAGCTCAGGCAGGAGCGCACCACCTGGGCGCCAACCGCAATGACGAGAAGGGGGCCAAAGCAGCTGCAAAGGCGAGATTTAGGAAGCCCCAAAAGGGGGATTGCAACTGGTGGATGGAGGATAACAACGACGATGAGGAGGAGGAGGAGGAGGAATAGAGCAAAGATTTGGATTAGAGGAAGAGAGGTAAAGTTGTCCGATTGGGGCCATGATGAGGACGATTCTAGGTAAATGTCAGCCCTTGCTAATAAAATGTCTAGTTTTAGTTCACAATATACGAGAGGTGGGGGCAGTCTGAGTCGGATGAAGGTGGATCATATGTAGTTGAGTGTACTTATGTAGTTGAGTTTACTATCAATACATGTATTGATTGGCATGTGAGATCTCTGCATTAGTGCGAGGCTAGCATTAGTACCTATACCCATTGGCATCCGATGTGAAACACTTACGTGACTAAGGCAAGATAAGGCCAAAATGGAAGAGACCAAAGCATAACCAGTACAACATGCAGCACATATATGGGATTGCTCCCCAGCCTGAGTGGGGCAATCCCATACAAAAGGTCCTCCGTGATTCTCACTCTCACTCTTATCAACCTCTGTTCTATCCTCCTAGCTCTCATTCATCTCCGTTCTATCCTCTGTTCCATCCTCTCTCATCCGCCTCCGTGCCATCCACCCATTTCTTATCCATGTCTGTTCCATCGTTGTAATAATGCCATGCGAACAAGCTATGAAACTTGTATCGTGATCAGGATGCCAGGAACGGAGAAAACAAAGTGGGGTCGCACAACCTAGCAGCAAGGAAACATGTGTCGCATCCAATACGTGACAAAAGAGAAAAAGAAGGAAGTAACTGGTGGAACTGCCAGGGAACAAAAATATTCGGGTCCAGCCAGATTCAAAGGTAAGTATGAATTCTAGACAGGATTTTTACTAGTTTAGTCAACAGTGGGAACTGACTGTTAGACAAAGATCATAGGCGATGAAGAAATCATGCCAATTGAAACTGGTAGTAAGTCTGATCCTGGAGTACGCATAGAAGAGGAAGATGAAGAGGCAATTGATGATGGGGAAAACGATTCGGACGTGATTATCATGAAAAGTCTGCAACATGTGGGAAACAAGACTCATTCGTTCACCTCGATACCTGACAAGCTGCAACGCCTTTGCTATGTAGCCAAAGAATGGGTAGTGGACTACATGGTATTCAATAACCCATTCCTTAACTCACTTGAGATTCTAAATCTGATCCATGAGGCTTGGGAAAGAGCTGAGAATACGGAGAAGAATTACCAGGAGCGAACTAAGGCCTGTGATACATTGGTAGGGTGTTGAAAATTGGCACTTGGAACGTCCGATAGTTAACTTGCGGCAGATAAAGAGTGTTCATTCACGCCACATGTCGTATTTGGTTCACGAGTGTCGGCAAAAGATCAACCAGCTCTATCATCTCGGATATCAAACGCAGGAGAAGGTTGAGACAAGGGTGAAATAGTTGTTGAAGGAGGACAGATTTGTTTGTTGTGAGGAGACACGACAGGTAAGCGGACACTAGAGGTTGTTAAACAGCATTACCATGGACGGAACAGGAGTTGGGCCAGAGGTTTCGGGCATCGGAGATTGTAACATTGATATATGAATGTTACTTTCAATGAGCGAGGATGAGAGGAAACCGTGATGAGACCTTCTTCGACAGCATCAATGCCATATTTGTTTGCTTTATTGCAACGACAACACAGCATTGTCTCAAAGAGTGGAGGACTGGCAAAGCACCTACCGAGCTCGTCGAGTTCAAGTACGAAACAGCTACAGGCAAGTTAATATCGGACGCGAAAGATGAGAGCAAAACTGACCAGTTGCAGGATCATACTACTGCCTGTGCAATACCTGGGGCCTTTACAATGGGCAAGTCAGGCGATTGATATTGGCCATTATCAAGGCGGACTTGCGTACGCGTATCGGAGAGTTCAACAAGAAGATGGAGATTGACAGTACTGCTGCGTGCGCGATCTAGGAATCCGAGTCGTATGCACAGGAGCTGCAACAGGAGCTGTCGAACACAATGTTGTTGCAGGAGTTCCACGGTCCAGACATGGTGAGACCGGATGATGGTGAGTCTTCCCAAGTTACGCCATATAGGATAATAAGACAGGAAGAGCAAATGCGTCTGTTGCGGAACGACCGGTTTTTGGAGGAAATGGGACAAGATCAGGAGGAAGTGGAACCTGAGTTGATTAGCACGGAGGGATTGAATATATGAGAGTTGGGTGTGGATAGTGTGGGCTTGGGTGCGTGATGGGATGGGTTTTTTTAGTTAGCACAGGAGAGATAGGCTGTGTGAGAGTTGGGTAGGACTGAAGTATGGACTTAGGGATGTGATATAATAGGTTTTTGGTTTTTCTTACATCGAATGAGGTCGTTGTGGACATGGGGGGGGTGAATGTTGATTTCTTTGGTATTTCGTGTTTATTGTATTTTTCTAAGGCATGTTTGGTGAATATTGTGGTGGGGGACGTCCGATTAGGGCTGCAAGCATAATGAGAACAAGTACCAAGTGCAAAACACGCAATGTAGAAACAAAGTGAGCTAGAAACATAGAATGGTAGTTGAAAGAGGTACCAAAGTTGGAAGAGGCTACTAGGGAGTACAGAGTTAGGAGAGGAAGTGGTGAGGTCAGGCGCGTTGAAAAAGAGCTGCTAGGGAGTACAGAGTTGGGAGAGAAAGTGGTGAGATCAACTGCGTTGAAAAAGAGGGTGGTTAGGGGAGACGCGTTGAGAAATATAGGGGCAGAAAGATGGGAAATGGAGTGACGGGTGTGTGAGGGAGGATCTTGCGAGTGTAGGGGGAGTGTAATTATGAGTATGAGATAGGAGAGATTATGGTAGGAGCGTGAGAAATCAGACTGGAGCAGAGTGGGCGATAGGTAAGCTAAAGGAAGAGAAAGAACATTGGAGGAATATGAGAGGGTAATAATGCTTTGGTAAGGTATGGCTGCTGTCTGATAAGTGGTAGTGTGAGGAGATAAGGAAGTGAATTGGGAAGGGAGGAGAAAACCGAAAATCCATATGGCACGAGGTGTAAGGAATTCGTGTTCCTGTACATTCGCTAATTTCGCTAGTCATGTTTATCGTGATATCTAGTTATTTGGGAGGCTAGAATATCGCGGGCTTCCCAGTTTTTGAGCTGCGGAGTCATTTGTTGAGTCATACATTTCACGTATATGATGTCATATCAGGGTCATGATATCAGTTGTTATCTATGACTATTGTGTCGCTCATAGTGATTCGAGGTCATTGTGAGTCTTGTTGTGTCTGTCTGTTAGTCATGGTGTTTGGCAATCACTATGGCTCTTGTTGTACTAATCGCGAGCGCTGTTAGTTCTCTATTAAAGAGCCTGACATCGTCGCGCTTTGGATAGTTTTGTTTCTGGTCAGTGGTTCTTTTTACTGTCTTTGCCGACCTGTCCTTTTCAGTCTTCTTACGTGAAGCGCTGTTTTTCGTCTTTTCTTCTTTACTCAATTTCCTACTTATCAGTTTAGTTAGTAACAATCAATACTTACTATTCTGGTCAACTCTTTTCTTCCGAAATCTCGAACTCTTGAACTTAGCGAACTCTCTCTATCTTGAGCTCCTGTCTCGTTGCCTTTGTGCAATTAGCCAGTATCTCTAGATATGTACCTACATACATAGTTCGTAGTATCCAGCTGGCCTGGGTACTCGCTGTCTATTTAGGCCACCATTTATACGAGGCGATTCTTGTAGCGCGTAGTTCTGCTTATAGGGATTGTGTGTGCGGCGCACACATAACGCAAAGTATTTTTTTTGCTGATGAATGCACCAATGTGGCAGAGTTTTGCAACATGCCGTTACGGCCCCAGTGAGGTCACAATGCATACTATTTTTTTTGCTAATATTATTGTTCGAGTGCTGCAATTCGTTGTTCAAGGTGATCCATTTGTCATTCGTTCTTCTTTTCATCATGGTCACCTCTTTCCTTAAGCCATGTGAGGTTTGCATTAATAAGGATGAACTGTCTATTAGTACTATCCTGTTCTCTGAGTATAATCTGCCATATTTCTTCGAGAGCTGAATGCATATTCTATGACAATGCTGATGTCTGTTGGTCTGCTGCAACTGCTGTATTGTGGACGGCGGCTGCTGTTTCTTGTAGGAAGCATTCAGCTCGAGCATACTTGGACTGTAGTTTCTTGACTTCCTTGAGTGCTGCTTGTTTCTCTAGTTCGAGTTGTTGCATTTGTGCTTGTAGTTTAGCTAGTTCAGCAAGCAAGGAGGCCGGGGTTTGGCTCTTTGGTGCTGGTGTCTTGCTCTTCCTAGATGATGGCATAGGCTTTGGTGTAGGAGTAGCATAGTGTACTAGCAATTCTTCATCAGTACTAGATGATGGGGCATCAGTAATACCTCTTGGCAGATTCCATTGTTGTCCTAAAGAAGAAATAAATTCTTCAACTTGTGTATGTATTTGTATGATAGCTCCAGCATCCGACATACCATTATCTGTATCTCCAGTAGGTATAGGGGGCAAGCTTCGAGGTGCACTCATGCTGTAGTATGATAGAGGCTTCGTAAATGTAAATGTCGAAGCGGTGTAATGTAATGGCGGTGCTATAATAGCGTTCACAAGTAGGAGGGTCAAGGTACAATGACAAGAAGTGCAAACGTCAAAGTAATACCAGCGTTATTGGCTTGTTCGATAGGAATGAGATATAAGAATCAGAACACCGCTTGGGGCTTGTTATTTTAACTAACTAACTCAGCTCGCTTTTATAGAAGCATTGATCTGATAACAAGTTATCAAATCTACGTCACTACTCCTATTAGGGAATAGCAAGCCTCATCAGCCAAGCACCCCAATTGGGAAGTGACTACCCAATTAGGATATACGGCGCTTAAGTACATAGATTCTGTAGCCTGTTTCCCAACGCATTATACTCAGGCTGACATACATGAGATAACGCCCAATCTATCCAATAATGACAATTCAACACATAGTTTTCCAAACGTAATATCAAACAACAATAGATAAACATATATAAGAGGTCATCTGAGGACACACACTTCTTCTTGCTCAATCCTTAATGTCATGCTATATCGACGCACTAACGGCCTTCTACCGAGAGGTTGATCAAGCCACCGAGTTAGTAAGTTCAGTTGGTATTGGGGTTCCTGGCTGCACCAGGAAGGTCTTCTTGCCAGAGCTGTAACAAATGTGAGCTCCATGAGCTCTTCGACAGAATACGAGCTCTCGAGCTCACTGATAGATTTGATCGTTGAACGTTTATCGATAGATTTGAGCTTGAAGCTCCGACAGTATGAGCTTCGAAAGCTCACGAACGAATATGAGCTCTGAGAGCTCCGATAGACCCAATAGACCCAATAGATCTGATAGACCACAAGCTCCACGAGCTCCGAAACGATATGAGCTCCGCGAGCTCAGAAACAATATGATCTCCAGAGCTCCTGATCGAACATGAGCTCCGAGAGCTCCAACCAATAGATACGAGCTTCCGAGAGCTCTGATAGGATATGAGCTTCGAAAAGCTCCAATATGATATGAGCCCCAAGAGCTCCGATAGGATATGAGCTTCGAAAGCTCCGATATGATATGAGCTCCGTGAGCTCCGATAGGATATGAGCTTTGAAAGCTCTACAAAACAAGGTGAATGGAAAGCTCACAGAATGGTGACGACGAGCACAGAGAGCTATAAAAAGCTTGATGAGTGGCAAGGAGCTTGGAAAAGCTTGCAGGATAGAATTGAGAGCTGGGATGAGAGTGATTGGATGGTGGAAAAGCCTCTGATATATAGGAATATTCGCCATGCCAATCATGCCGAATACACCGAATATTCACCATACCAAGAATGCTGGATATGATATCCACAGCCTGAGTTCCACCATCCCACCAGATATATATATCACCTAATTCCTCCTAACCTCTAACATCATCACCACTCCCAATCACCAATCCCCAATCACCACTCCCAATCACCAATCCCCAATTATGCAAAATCACCATGAATTGCATGTATTACAAGCGACTGTCCCAAAGCCAAAAGAGAAAAGTATGCTGTAGTCCTAGGACATACTCCAAAGCATACTACCCTCTCGATTGCGGAATTGAAATTGCCGGAAAACAGGAATAAGCCTGTTAGGGCAATTGTACAGTGAGCACATAACCAGCCAACTGGTTGCTGAACAGAATACATAGGATACGCATGAAAAAGAGTTTGGGAAAGAGTTTGGGAAAGAGGCTGCTAGAGTGCATACCAAGACCAGGAGCTAGAAGAGCTCACTGGAAAATAATACAAGGAATGAGCTGAGAGCTCATCAACAGGGGACAAGCTATGAGAGCTTATCCACAGGCCAAGAGCTGTAGAAGCTCAACAGCAAATACAAAGTGACGAGCTGAAAGCTCTTATAGAAAAGAGCTCAGATATTACATGAGAAATTAGATGGGTCTATAGAATTGGGTTTTAGTCGATATATATTGACAGGTTTGATAATTTCATATTTGTTTGGTTAATTCCCACTATTATGCTGTTGAATCTCATACCATTTGAGCATGGCGAGATTGTACTAATTAATTAATGCAAAGCGAATAATATTCTCGTTACGTACCATATCTCCCTATAGGACAGATAGCTCGAGATCCCCCTCGAAAGAATATGAGGTCCGAGAGCTCTACGAAATAATATGAGCTCTAAGAGCTCTGGTATGATATGAGCTCCGAGAGTTCTGAGATGATGTGAGCTTCAAAAGCTCCGATATGATATGAGCTCTTAGGGCTCTGAGATGACATGAGCTTTGAAAGCTTCGAAACAACATGAGCTTCGAAAGCTCTGAAACAGCATGAGCTCCAAGAGCTTTACGATACGATATGAGCTTCGAAAGCTCTGAAATGACATGAGCTCCAAGAGCTCTGATGGAATATGAGCTTTGAAAAGCTCTGAAATGATATGAGCTTTGAAAGCTCTAAAACGACATGAGCTCCAAGAGCTCCGAAACAGCATAAGCTTCAAGAGCTCTACGATACGATATGAGCTTCGAAAGCTCTGATGGGATATGAGCTTTAAAAGCTCTGAAACGACATGAGCTCTGAGAGCTCTGTGGAATAATGCGAGCTCCGAGAGCTCTACGATATAATACGAGCTCCGACAGCTCCGACGAATATGAGCTCCGAGAGCTCAGCCATCCCCGATATATGAGCTCTGATGGCTCTGCCGATAGACATGAGCTTCAAGAGCTCTACAACTGACAGATATGAGCTCCAAGAGCTCTGTAAACCCCGATATAAGCTACGCCAGCTCAAAGACTACTCCTTGCATAGACAAGCTAGGTTCGGCAGTTGTATAAGATACGGGGATACCTATATAGTTGGCAATGCAGAGGTTTAATGACAATGCTATAAGAGCACACTACCTACTGGAACTGGGCAAATTCATTGCGGGATATAGGAATATCCCTAAAAATGTATGTAGAGTTTGGTCTGACGAGGCTGATTTTTTTAAGTGAAATAATTAGTCGAGACGCCCTTTAGGAGAGGGGAGTACTAGCACCGCTGAGCTAGAAATGAGCAAACAATCGAAGATATATCAGTACCATTGATACCAGCGCATACTTCCATACACTCACAACCGCAGTACAGCACTAGTATGACAGAATACTAGTATGCGGAACACGAATAATAGAGTGAAATCTCGGAAGCCCCCAGAATACAGGAAATGGTGGAGTCAGAATTAGTGGAATGCCACCATATTGAGAGAGGCTGTGCAGAGAGTTAGTTAAGTAGCCTATGTCTAAGAGGCCTAAGGGCGGATATTAGGAATAGCCAAAACTACCAAAGTGCAGAATGCAAGAAGTTATGGTGCTGTGTACAAGGCCAATGTGCTGACATAGCTACCTAACCGACATGTCGAACAACTCCTGATACTCCCAGCATCGACAATAAGTCATATGGAATGTCGCTGGATATTTATCCAACATCAGCGACATAGGAAATAATTAATTTTCCCTCCCATATTGGTTGTGCATGTTGCTAATCTGTATTGTTGAGTGCGAGCTAGCACAGCTCAAACAGCCCCTGAGCCACCAGAGCTCACTGATAGATTTGAGCTTTGACAGCTCATGATAGATTTGAGCTTTGAAAGCTCCGACAGATACGAGCTCTGAGAGCTCTACTGAAGGATGTAAGCTCCGAGAGCTTTACCGATAGACATGAGCTTCGAAAGCTCACTGACATGATACGAGCTCCGCAAGCTCCAATAACATGAGCTCCGAGAGCTCTAACCCCTGATATGAGCTACACTACCTCCGAAACCCCGAAAATGAGCTCCGCAAGCTCGATGGCCACTCTCTTGCATAGGCAAGCTGGGTTGGATAGTTGGATGACATGCATTGTACCTTTTCCCACTGTCGCGAGCTTTTTCCTACAGGGTTTTGCCACACAGAGGTTTTTAATGGCAATGGCATGTGGGGATAACCCCATTTTGGAAGTTTTCAGATCTACGGATCCATATCTATCACCCCCTAGATCTAGTGGACAAAGGTCCAACAGACAGAGATCTAACAGACAAAGATCCAACAAACAGAGGTCTAACGGACAAGAGGTCTAGCGAACAAAGATCTAGTGGATAGAGGTCTGAATAGAGGTTCAACAGGCAGATACCTAGCAGCCAAAGATCTAGTGGACAGAGATTCAAACAGTGATCCAGCAGAGAAAGCTACAGTGGACAGAGACCCAGTGGATAGAGCTCCAGCGAATAGAGCTCCAGCGAATAGAGTTCCAGTAAATAGAGACATAGTGGAGAAAGTGTCAAAGGATAAGAGCGTCAGATATGGAGATTTGACAAACCCATATATGCGAGAATCCTACGTTGGAAGAAGCCAGCGATAGGGCATACCAGGATGGGATTAAGAGGCAAGTGCAACACAAGTTAATTGTTCTAATGTATGTATATAGATAGTTCTCGAGGACAAGAACCCTAGGTGGGGAGTAGTGTCACGGGTGTTAGATAATTATTATTATTAGGGCCCTGCGACACAGGACCTAGTATGGACACCTCTCGGCATAGGTAATTACAGGCTAGTACAGTCGCGCCGTAAGCACTGATAACCAACTATACTGATGGAGACAGGCACAATCCAAGTTATCTATCTTCAGCCAGGATGGGATGCCGTCAGCTGAATAGATAATGTAGAGCAGTGAGAAAGTATCATCTCGAATTGGAGGCAGTTCCGTTATCTCCCATGAGGGGAGATAACTAGGATATGAGTGGCTAGGGTGAGTGGGTACAAGTGGAGGCAGCAGCCGAAGTATTGCAAGAGAGTTAGTAAGGAGGCAGCTCAGCCCACACCTGCAGAAAGCTATCCGTAGGAGGGGGCAGTATAGTATTGATAAGTGCATGTATATACGGCAGTGTATATATAGAGGTACAAGAAGGTCAATAGAGCCAACCTCATGGACATCATAGCAGGACAGTAGAGGATACAGCTAAAGTTATTCTCGTATATCTCGTATATCTATATATTCTATTTTATCTTGATAATTTAATTGAATGAATTATTTTATCATATATACAACCGTCGCATAGGACCCCTATTATAGGTTGCAGGTTTTGCGGGTTTTGTGGATTTTGCGAGTTTTGCAGGTTTTGCGGGTTGGTAGATTTGTTAGGTATGAATGTGCAATTTGCAGCTTGAATGGTAAACATATGCTTAGTAGCTAGCTGCTGGACTTTGTATATGTAGGGACTTTCAGTATAACCAATGAACATGGCACATTCTGTCCTTGGGTGGAGCTTGCTACCAGCGGGCCTGCGATCTTTAGGTATGTGGATATAACAGAGGCTGCCAAAGAGTTGTAGGTGTGAAATCAAATACTTTTTATTGTACAGCATTTCAAAGAGTGTTTTTGTTTTCCCTGGTTTAGGTTGCCTTTGTTTTAGCTGTGAATGGGGTAAGTGATTTCGTACATATATAGCTA
>Ga0307514_10005569_pt1 | contig 11171 bp, 11 predicted proteins | sample 16_EM_MG_FD_203088 | JGI IMG/M metagenome (GOLD analysis project Ga0307514, IMG submission 203088) | Populus trichocarpa ectomycorrhiza microbial communities from riparian zone in the Pacific Northwest, United States - 16_EM | ecosystem: Host-associated > Plants > Roots > Unclassified | place... | reverse complement strand
CTTCAGCTACAAGTCTTTTAGCGTTTCTAGGAAATATAATTCTGAAATCTAAGCGGCGCACTAGCAGCCAACGACCCATTCCTCCGTTATAGTCCACCGTTCTCCGCGGACGCGTTTTCTTAATCAACTTGCCGTCTATCATCTGCCGCGCATTGGCAAGCTCAGCTTCCAAAATTTTGTTGTCATCTAGTGGTGGAGGTTGTGGATCGGATAAGTACCGTCTTGGTTTCCAATCGGGGTATGACGTTGAAGGTTGAGGTAATACACTACTTGGTAAAAGAACAGGGAGACTGGACATGATTTCAAGTTGTCCGGAGCGCAAGGTCAAGGATGGGCAAACATTGACAAACACGTGGCCCAGCTTGTAAGTTGACATTGGACAATCACCACTCGGAATCTCTACCTATCTTTCTTGCACTTAATTTGCTCAGCTTCTGATGGGTGACGAATACCCCAGTTTGTTCCGTATGTCGTAGTTTTTTTTTGCAAGTTTGGTTATCATGACTCAACGTTGTCAGGTTCGGAACAGATGAGCTTAGTGCAGCTCTTCGTACCAACGGAGGTTGCACACGACACTGTTTATGAGCTTGGACAACTTGGAAATGTTCAATTTAAAGATGTATTTATTTTGTTCTTTCTTTTCAAAATTGCCGATTTGTCTAAACCCGGAAATGCAGTTGAACCCCAACGTCAATCCCTTCCAACGTTCTTTCATTGCAGAGATCCGACGTGTTGAAGAAATGGGGAGGCGCGTACGCTTCTTTTCATCTCAAATTGCGAAAGAGAAGGATGTTGTTCCCATTCGCTCGTTGTTTGAGTCAGACCTGTTGTTGACGGTTGGACCGCGTGCCGCGCAGACAATTGACGACCTTGACACTACACTTGCCGATAATGAGGAGAGGTTAAACAAGATGAATGAGAGTTACCAGACGTTTAGCGAGAGAACAAGAGAATTGATCGAAGCGAGACATGTCTTGAGGGAGACAGCCATTTTCTTCGACAGAGTTTGTAGTTCCCTAGACACATCGGGCAACATTGATGGCTTTGTCTTCGCAGGCTCAAGGATATCAGACAGAAATACGTTCTTCGTTTGACGAAACTGTCACACCTCTTCTTCAAGAGGACCCTGAGAGCGGTTCTGCTTCTGCCGGCTATTCATTCGATCTCGAGTCAGTCGCCTCTTGCATATGTGTTCATTTTCTTCTACTTTTATTTCAGATTTGTTGCAGGCACCATCGAACGTTCTCGCATGCCTACTTTTGAGCGCGTTCTCTGGCGCGTTCTCCGTGGAAATCTCTACATGAATCATACCAACATTTTAGAACCGTTCACAGATCCTGTGACGGACGCAGAAATTCGCAAGGACGTTTTTATTATATTTGCCCATGGAGATGCTCTTCTTGCCAAGATCCGTAAGATCTCAGAATCGATGGGCGCGACCTTGTATCCCATAGACGCTAATGCCGACAAACGCTCTGTTGCTCTTCGTGAAGTCACAGATCGCCTTGAAGATTTACAGACAGTTCTTTATAACACTGGTTCAAGTAGGCGAGCATTGTTGGTGAAGATGGGCGAACGCCTGCGGAGCTGGCAGGATGTCGTCACGAAGGAGAAGTTGATATATGAATCTCTCAACCTATTTAACTATGACGTTCGTAGGAAAACTCTGATTGCAGAAGGATGGGTGCCGACCAGAGATATCCCAGAGATTCAGCTGGCTCTCAAGAACGCTACCGTACGTCCACTTACTGCTTGATTTCGAACATGCTCTGAATCCAAAGAGTAGGAGACGTCTGGTACTAATGTTCCCCCCTTTCTACAAGACCTGGCTACCCGCAAGACGCCTCCAACGTTCTACAGACTCAACAAATTTACAGAAGGTTTCCAAACTCTTATGGACAGCTATGGCACTTCGAAATATCAAGAAGTCAATCCCGGCTTGTTCACAATCATCACTTTTCCTTTTTTATTCGCCGTCATGTTCGGTGATATTGGACATGGCATGATCATCATCCTCGCGGCTGCCTTTATGATACTCAAAGAGAGGACTTTAGCAAAGGCAAATCTCGGGGAGGTATGAAGCTTTCATTCTTGCCAAAATTAGTGCTGACATTTTTGTTTCTGTCAGCTCGTTGGCCCATTCTTCTTGTACGTCTATGTTCTACCTTTATAGGATGAAGCTGGCTCAGGGTTTTGCGGCAAACAGCGGTCGATACATCATTCTATTCATGGGCCTTTTCTCCATCTACACTGGTCTGATGTACAACGATATATTCTCGAAGTCCCTCCATCTCTGGCATTCTGCTTGGAAATGGCCGCAAACTAATAACACTATGGTTACTGCTGACCTTACAGGGCATCGTTATCCTTTTGGCCTGGATCCTGGGTGGCATGGCGCGGACAATGCTCTTATTTTTACAAATTCCTACAAGATGAAAATGTCTATCATTCTGGGTGTTATTCATGTACGTCCAATGTACACCGGCATTTTGTCTTTGTTTACGTTCATTTCCAGATGACATTTGCACTTTGCTTGCAAGTGCCCAATCATTTCAGGTTCAATCGAAAATTAGATATCTATACCAACTTTATTCCGCAAATCGTTTTCTTGGAGTCCATTTTCGGCTACTTGGTTGTATGCATTCTTTACAAGTGGTCAATTGATTGGTCGCAGGTCACCAGACAACCGCCATCACTCCTGAATATGCTCATTTCCATGTTCTTGGAACCCGGCCATGTCGACCCAAAGGCGCAACTCTACCCAGGTCAAGCAACGGTACAGGCTATATTGTTGCTTATTGCTGTCATTTGTGTGCCATGGCTGCTGGTGTCTAAGCCGTATTTCTTGTGGAAGGAGATGCACAAAAACCAAGGTCAGGGATATATGACACTTGACCCCAACAGTGCGGCGGATGACCTTCCCCAACGCCTGTCAGATCGGATCAGCTTGGAAGACGAGGAAGAAGGCAATGGTCAGGCGCTGCTTCAAGGCGCTGAAGTCCAAGAAGTATGTACTTTGTTTCCGACTACCTCTTCATTTTTTGACCATTCTAGGAACATCATGACTTCGGTGAGGTGGTTATTCATCAAGTCATCCACACCATCGAGTTTTGTCTCGGATGCATTTCGCATACGGCGTCTTATCTCCGACTTTGGGCGCTTTCCCTTGCACATGCGCAGTTATCGGAAGTACTTTGGTCAATGACGATAGGAGGCTTCCTTCATCCAAAGGGCTTCAGCGGTTGGATCGGTTTAATGCTTATGGGATCGTTGTGGCTTAGTGCAACGATCGGGATTTTGTGCGTGATGGAAGTGCGTTTGTCCATTGCTATGACCAGGATCCGTAGATCTCAGTGCTGATAATCTACATTCTAGGGTTTGTCTGCGTTCCTGCACGCCTTGAGGTTGCATTGGGTTGAAGCTAACAGCAAGCATTTTGAGGGAGAGGGACACGTGCGCTTTGCTTTTCCTTGTCTCATCTCAAGCTGTGCCACTGATGCGGGAATTATACAGGCTTTCACTCCACTTTCTTTTGCATGCCCCGAGAACACAGACTGAAATGTAGCAAAGTAGCACTATGTTGTTTGAAACTGCAAATTGAGATGCAATTACGCATTGAGCCAATCTGGCGTCGTGATATTTTTGATTGACATCATGCATGCAATTGACAATTGGAAATCACTCTGTGCCGCATGTTTACAATTTTTTAAAACTCCGCATATAGGCAGTTAAAAAAGTGGGCGTCGCCTTGACTCACTCCTCTCATTCTCTTTTCTTCTTCGCCATTAGAGGTGTGTTTTCCCTTCTGAACAACTCTGTTCACTGAAATTCCAACTCTGTCCGTTTAGCTAGACTTATAGAAGCACATAGAACCTTCTTGTCTTCTTTCCAGTAATACCTCGGTAACTGAATCTTCAACCACTGTACGTACGTACGAATATCAGTCTAGCATTCAAAATCACTCATAATCTACAGACTAGATTTTAGAATGCCCGCCGTTGCTGCTTCGGACATTGTTTCTCCCTCACCCGCTTCCCTCAAGGCAATGGCTACCTCGGTAGACGGTCAAACTTTTAACATCGCGGCTCTTTTTGTTACCGACAAAGTCGTTCGCGAAAAAGCTGCCAAGGATTTGGCTGCTTTCGCTCAAAGTGGTGGCCCTGCTGTTCTCGAATCATTTGCATTCAGTGAAGCGGTGGTCAAGGCCCTTAGCGACAAAAAATCTCCTGCTGCTCGTGAGGGAGCTGCAGCAGCTATCTCCGTCCTCGTCAATAATGGCGCCGTTAAAGCCCTCGAACCTGTTTTCATCGACTCCGGCATTTATAATGCCCTCCTAGAAACGTTTGCCGACAAAGTCCCGGCTGCCAGGACTGCAGCTATTGAGGCTATTCGTGTTTACGTATCTAACATGAATCCATGGGCAACCGTCCTCATTCTTCCCGCCCTTCTCCACGCTATCAAGACCGCTGGAAAATGGCAAGTCAAGACAGGTGCTCTTGAAGTCCTCAACCAGCTGGTTAAAAGTGCCCCCGTTCAGACCGCCCGCCTTACTCCTGATATAGTTCCTGTCCTCTCTGAAGCCATCTGGGATACCAAGGCTGACGTGAAGAAGGCTGCTCGTGATACATTGACCAAGACGACTGCTCTTGTTTCAAACAAGGATATAGAACGCTTTATTCCTGCTTTAATCAAGGCTCTTATTAATCCTGTCGAAGAAGTGCCTAGTACTATTGCCCTCCTCTCTTCCACCACATTTGTTTCCGAAGTCGATTCGCCTACTCTTTCTCTCATGGTCCCCCTTCTCGCCCGGGGTCTTAATGAGAAACTTACCGCTACCAAGCGTAAGGTTGCTGTGTAAGTTGTGCTCTATCATTTCGCCGCAAAGCGGTGTTTACTTATGTCATTTTCAGCATCGTTGATAACATGTCAAAGCTTGTTGACTCCCATATCACTGTCCGACCTTTTATTCCGAAGCTTCTTCCTGGCTTGATTAAGATTGAGAGTTCCATTGGTGATCCCGAGGCTCGTTCCGTAATCGGCAGAGCTATTGCTACGCTCCGCTCCGTGGGTCAGGTACCCGCTGAGAGTGATGGCTCAGATCTCTCCCCTCTCCACCGAGTTGAAGAGAAACAACTTGCGCATTCCCTCGTCGGCATTTACAAGAAGCAAGGGGTTGAAATATCCCCCGGCAACGTGGACACTATGTATGCTTCCTCTCTGGCTGCCAACCTGGTTGACGTGAAGAACTTTGACGTTCCCGAATGGGATAAACTCGCACCTCACCTAGCTTTCCTCTCTGCTACTCCTGACCCTCTCTCCATTGCTCGCGAGTGGGTTGTTCGCTCGGCATCTGAAGGAACTGAAGAGGTTGAAAACAATGATGATGAAGAAGAAGGCGAAGACCTCTGTAATTGCCAATTTTCTTTGGCGTATGGTGCCAAAATCCTCTTGAATACTGCAACTCTGCGTCTGAAACGCGGTCACCGTTATGGTCTCTGCGGTAAAAACGGTACAGGAAAATCTACCCTTATGCGCGCCATCAACAATGGCCAAGTTGAAGGCTTCCCTTCGCCTGAAGAAGTTCGCACCTTCTATGTTGAGCATGATATCGACGGCAGCGAGGAGTCGATTTCCGTTCTCCAGTTCATTCTCGATGACAAACGCATTCAGGTCTCGAAGGAAGAGATCATAGAGACCCTTGCCTCCGTTGGTTTCTCTGATGAACGACAAAGTCACGCCATTGGCAGTCTCTCTGGTGGTTGGAAAATGAAGCTCGCCCTTGCTCGTGCAATGCTCTTCAAGGCTGACATCCTCTTACTCGACGAACCTACTAACCATTTGGACGTTGTTAATATCGCTTGGTTGGAGAGCTATTTGACGAACCTCAAACACTGCACTTCCATCATCGTTTCGCACGATTCGAGCTTTCTTAACAATACCATCACTGATGTCCTCCACTTAAACCGCTTCAAGGTCCGCCGGTACCGTGGCAATCTCGAGAACTTCGTCAAGCATGTCCCTGAGGCGAGATCATATTACACTCTCCAAGCGCAAGATGACTACAAGTTCAAACTTCCTGATCCTCCTCTCCTCGAAGGTGTCAAGACCAAGGAGAAGAGTTTGCTTAAGATGCGCAAAGTTGGTTTCCAATACCCTACCTCCGCCGTCCAGCAGCTCTACGATATTACCCTACAAGTCTCGCTTTCATCTCGCGTGGCTGTTCTTGGACCCAACGGTTCCGGAAAGTCGACTCTTGTGAAGCTTCTCACTGGCGAGATGGAACCCAACAAGAGTGGTGAAATCTGGAAGCATCCAAACCTGGTTATTGGCTATGTCGCTCAACACGCTTTCCACCATATTGATCATCATCTTGACAAGACCGCCCTCGAGTACATGTTGTGGCGGTATCAAACTGGTGAAGACTTGGAGGAACTGAGCAAGGCTACTCGCCAGGTGTCCGCCGAAGAGGCGAAGAAGATGAAGGACGGCTCACTGATCGTCATCGAAGGCCAAAAGCGGTTTATCGATGAAATCAGCTCCCGCAAGAAGCTTAAGCAATCATACGAGTATGAAGTCTCGCTAAAGGGCCTCAGCTCCTCTGAAAACATTTGGTTGCCTCGTGATGAGCTCATCAAGCGTGGTTTCGAGAAAAAAGTTCTTGAAGTTGACACTCGGGAGGCTCAACGCCTTGGTTTACTTCGTCCCCTTGTTCGCCGAGAAATTGAAAGCCACTTCGCCGACTTCGGTTTGGATCCCGAATTCGTTTCCCACAACACTATGCGTGGACTTTCTGGTGGCCAGAAGGTCAAAATTGTCCTTGGAGCTGCCACCTGGCGTCGTCCTCACGTCATCTGTCTGGATGAACCCACTAACTACCTTGATCGTGAATCGCTTGCCGCACTCATTGAAGCACTGAAGGTCTTCGAAGGAGGTGTCCTTATCATTACCCACAATCGCGACTTCTCAGAGTCGATCTGTCGTGAAGTCTGGGCTATGCGCGATGGCCACCTTGAAGCGTCTGGTCACAACTGGGTGGAAGGCCAAGGCTCTGGCCCTCGGATCGACAAGAATGCAGCAGAGGAGGCTGAGCAGTATGATGCGATGGGTAACAAGGTTGATGTCAAGAAGATGAAAAAGGTGACTGCTTCTGAGGCGAGGAAAGCTAAAAAGGAGCGGTTGGCTAAGAAAAAGAGGGGCGAGGATACTGATGACGAGATTTAATGTTGTCTGCCTCACGTTTTTCTTTTGGCAATTGTACATGGCTCTACTTCTTGATTACGGTTGATGCATAATTTGTTTCACGTTCCTGTTCACATTCTGATTTCTACGATTACTTGTACTATTTTGTGAGATAATGCTAGTGCGATAATAGAGCCTGTCAAGTACGTTATCTTTGTTGAAATATTGTGACGGGTATATCATAAACAAGGTCAATGGTCAACCGATGTTCGTATTGATTGATGGCAACAAGTTCTGGGGTCTGTTCCTCCTTGCCACCCGTTTCTTTGCAACATTATGTTGACATTATGCTACATCTGGGATAACACCGGACTTAGTGAGGAACCCATGACCCATTTTTCCCTTGAGAACACGAAAACATTGCTTTCTAGGGAGTTGAACCATGTTACGTGATGGAACACGTTACCGCGTAAGCAGAGAGGCCATGACTGATTATATTAACACGCGTCGTAAGTTGGAATTACTTATCTCTGTTATATAACTTGACACTGCGCCACTCGTTTGTTATCCCCCCTCTCCTTATTACTTCATTACGCCCTGCTCTTAGAAATGGAAGGCGCTAGGCAAATCCGTATTGAAACAAACTCTGTTCAAATTAAGTTGCCCAACAATTTCACGTACTATCAGTACGACGGTAAGCCACCCCCTGATCTTCTACTACATGCGTTCAACTGATCTCGTTCATCGTAGTTGGTTGGTACCAGTTCCTTTTCAACATCATGTTGAAAAAATGACTCCTTTGAATTAGTCTTCACCAAAAGTGATCCCAAAGGACGTGATGCAGGGCCGAAAAAGAAAATGATGCTGTTTCATCATCTCCAGAACGCCGTAGCGCCAGATGTGTTCAACCCGCGTATGATATATGACAGACAGAGTATTGCTTTTTGTCAAAAGCAATTACCCTTTTCCTCGTCTGGGAACGCAAGTGGAAGTGTAAGCGCCCTAATCTCAGTTATTCGATTTCTCGCTATATTTAATCACACAGTTCTTCATACATCTTGACAAAGATCAACAAGTCCCGCCGGGTACGAGAGGCTCCTTCCAGATTGTACTGTCACCGACCGTTGGTGAAGTGGTTCGCCGACAGTAAGTTTTCAGAAAATCATCTTTTTTTATTAGATTAATCGGAATTTCAGGGATATTGAAGAGCTACTCGTTGCGGGTGGTGGTCCTCACTCCAGCGCCACTCTCGGGCCTCGGTCTCGAGGAGAAAGAGCGAAGAATGTAGTTCAACTACTTGCTCGCCAAGGTCCTAACTTGTAAGAGGCCCGGAAGTAATTATGTTGTTCTGACTTTCATCAATTTGTAGACGTTACCGGACCAACAACGGCCGCTCGTATTTCTCAGGCGTTCGTGGAGAGTCGAGGGACGTCGAAAATACAGGTCGTGGGATTGAATTCTGGCGAGGAATTTTCCTGTAAGCTGACATTCTCATTTATTCAGTTTATCATGCTCATGTGGACATAGTTCCGTGCGCCCCGCTCTTAACAGACTCATCTTGACGGTTGATACGTGTTCGACTGCAGTGTAATGTGGTCATTCCCTCTCAGTTCTGCATTCGGACTAAAGACTACCACAGTTACCACGGCGGCTCGCTCATCGATGTGTGCCTTGACTTCCTCAATCCGAGGCAAAGAGACTGCCGTCATTTGGAGCTTACTCAAGATTCTCCAGAGTTCAAGAAACTTGAGAAGTTTCTTAGCGGCGTTCGAGTCACAGTGAAAACGGGCAACAACAAGAGTTCCCGCCCGAAGATCATACGCGGTTTGAAAGAAAAAGGAGCACAATTTGGGTTCACGAAAGCCGATGGGGAAAACACTACTGTCGAGGTAGGTAGTTCAAGACCGTTTTGAGCAATCCACTTATGCAATGTTGTCAGCATCACTTTTTTGAAACATACAACGTGCGTTTGCAGTTCCGGAACATCATTGGTGTCTCGTTCGAGAAGAGGAATTCCGAGCGACAGAATGTTGTCCCCGCAGAATTTTGCAGCATCGAACCAGGTCAGATCTGTCACAAGATCCCTGATGAGTTGAGGGCTGGAATGGTCAAATTCTCTGCCATGAAGCCAGGTGATCGAAAGCGAAGGATTGTCAAAGAGGTAAGTCTTACTGAGTATGTATGTATATTTCAATGACTTTTTTTAGATTGGTGAATACATACGCTCAGAGTACCTGGCCGAGTCGCAATTGGAACTTGATCCCCGTTTGATTAGTGTTCTCGGTAAGCAGCTCACTGCACCACAAGTTATGTATAGGAGTGGACCCATGGTTTGATTCTTATTTTCCGTTGAAAAAGAGTTTGATCCTAACTGTCTCTTCAAAGCATCCCAGGCCTGATGGGTCCTGGAACGTTGTCAACAAGCAATTATATGACGTTCGCCCCCTCACCAATTGGGCCGTTTTGAATCTATGTCCTACTCAGGTGACCACTGAAAAATGTAGGGATTTTATGATTCAAATGACGAATTGCTGCAAAGCTCTTGGTAAGAGACTTCAACATCTTTACGAACTATCTTTTTTCATGCTTTTTGATAGGCATGCGTAAGAGTACATTCTTAAGGGCCTATTTTTTTCTTTGATATGTTTTACTTTCTTTAGCTGTCCAACCGCCCTACGAGATTGCGACAGGAAGCCCATATACCGTCGATAAGGTTTGTCTGGTTCATCAGATGATGTAGTCTACTAATGATAATATAGAGCCTCAATGATATGTTGCGGTCGGTGAGAAACAATCCGCAGTTCATTGAGGCTCAGAAAAAGGCACCACCCCCCTTCATCGTCATTGTTTTGCTGGAACAAGACGCTGGACCGACGCGAATAAAGGTCAAATACTGGGGCGACATTTCTCAAGGTATGCAGAAATGTTCAAGTTTCCTCGTATTGACTACTAACTCAATTTCACAGGTGTTTTGACACAGTGTTTGCGTTTTGGAAAATTCAACACTGGAAGTAACCAATACTGGAACAACGTTGCCATCAAGTAAGTTTTCTTTTTTGACATCAATTCTTACTTTATTCGATATTTTTTGTCCAAGGTTAAATGCCCGCCTTGGTGGAACTAATTCGTATGCACACTCCCCATTCTGGGATGGGGTGATGCGACCCCTTGGCCTGTACATGATAATGGGTACGTTCTCAAACATTCCGTCATTAATTTACTGAAAGCCATTTACCAGGTGCTGATGTTGGTCACCCTGGACCAGGGATTCAAAAGCCATCTGTGACAAGCATCGTTTATTCATGGGACCAATATGCCGCAAAATACGCTGCAATGAGCGGAATTCAGCAACCCCGACAGGAAATAATTGAAGATTTCCGGCAATACGTCAAATCTGCCATCTCGTCGTTTGTCCAGGCAAATGGGGGCAAAATTCCTGCGAGCATTTTTTTCTTCCGTGATGGTGTTTCGGAGGGTGAATACCAAACGGTGTCCAAACATGAACGGGATGAGTTGCAAGGTATGTTTTTGATGGTTTTCCTGAACTCAAACAGCAGAATGAAATTTTTTTAGCTGCTATTGATGCCCTTTGGGTTGAAAATTCAGTCAAATATCCCAAACCAAAGATAACATTTGTCATTGTGACAAAGAGGTTAGTTCAATTTTCAATCGCTTTTATTCATGTTGACGATGCCCGGTTAGGCACCATGCCGTGTTTTTCCCAGAAGGGTAAGTTGTTGCCTCCACAAATCTACTAATCAGATTCTCATGTTACTGTTAGAAACGTCAATCCGAAGGACAATTGCCCAGCGGGACTTGTGGTCGACGCGGATGTGACGACTCCAGTGTTGCGCAACTTTTACTTGCAAAGCCACACCGCGATTCAAGGAAGTAAGTCACCTTCGGAAAAAACAGTAGTCTGCAATCTTACTGATCCTTTCATGGAATCGTTTAGCATCGCGTTCTAGTCATTACATTGTGTTGCAGGATGA
>Ga0307514_10005568_pt1 | contig 11175 bp, 10 predicted proteins | sample 16_EM_MG_FD_203088 | JGI IMG/M metagenome (GOLD analysis project Ga0307514, IMG submission 203088) | Populus trichocarpa ectomycorrhiza microbial communities from riparian zone in the Pacific Northwest, United States - 16_EM | ecosystem: Host-associated > Plants > Roots > Unclassified | place... | reverse complement strand
TCTCAACTTAGCTGGAATGGGCTCTCACCACTGTGCTTGCATGATGATACGGGATTGCCAAAAGCAGCTAGTATTTTACCGGCGATCGAATGACCATGCCCGATCGAATCTAGGGTGCCAATGGTATGCTGCCGGCGAAACCGAGCAGACTGTTGCCAGGGGCCCTACCTAGACTTATGGCTAATGAATTGAGCTGGTGGTTTGGGGTTGGGTGAGGTACTCAGTCGCCAAACCTGCGTTGGCAATAAAATCCGGCTTTCTTCAAGAGTCGATAGGCCTGTGGTGTCAACCGAGACAGTCATGCATCAGTTCATGCGTTCATGGTTTCACAAAAGTACTGTAGTTCATGCATGTCATTCTGCTCTAGTCTGGATGCAATTCTGCTTCACATCTGGTGCAGGATGGAATTATGTAATGTACTTAGTGGTGTGGCGCGCTAACTAACTAGTCAATTTAGGCCATAACGGTTGTAACGATCATAAACAACCCGTGCGTGGGGATTGGCTTAGGTACACCTATCCATGCCTGGGTAAACAAGATCCGCTCATGATGCAGGCGCTCAGAATTGGTTCCATTCGCCCAGAACTAGTATCCAGAACATACATCCTAGATAAACACAGACCCTTTGCTAAGCTGGCTATCACCCGGCTACAAGTGCGATGCTTAACTTTACGACCAAAGTTCCTCCCCTAGGATAACAATATTTCAGTGCAATTTAAACAGATCCTCAGGAATTCTAGATGGAAGTCACTCATACCCAGGGGATTATTTGATAGACCTTGTGGTGTACATACAATAAATACATCACTATGCACTCAGCATACCCATAGCGATAATAATGTCCACTAACTATGTATATACCCCCAATTACCGATGACTATTGGAAATGCTCCCGGTAGCTACACATACTATATATATAGAATATGACAACCAGGAAAGTCCCCTGGTCAGAACACAACCCGGAATATCGATATTATGGGGCGGAATGAATGTTTTACTCCACCACTGGTGAATAATCCTATGTAGCCAGTCATAACCCTCAAGTTGCACAGCGAGTGAGCACATGGGGGGCTTTGATGACACACCACACCTTGTTATCTATAGCAGGTATCTATGGCTGTTGTACGATATTGAATCCTCAATGTGACCAATCTTCGAACGCATATTTACAAACATCAGTTGAGCAAAGCCAAATAAAAGAAGGATGCCTAAACCCAGATTTTAAACTAGGCATCCTTGTATTGGGTATCCGAGTGAGTACAGGGGGTACATGGCAATGGGCTCCCTCCCAACCATCCACTAGGCCAACTGCTTAAACCAAATAACTACCCGGCTAAACAGGCACTGTTAACATGAGCGATACAATTACCCCTGGGATGCAGGATAACTTTAGCACGGAATTACACCCTTTTGATCAACGGGGTGAACGATTGGTATTTCAGGAATACTGGGGCTATTCTCATTTAGGTACCCTAAGCTTCGTTGCATGTCGCGGAATAGCCTAAGGGTGGGTTCAAATACTCTGTTGTGCAGGAATTTCGGTTACCCTGAAGTCAGCACTCTGTTTTTTTATTTTTTAAGTAATCATTAATCGCATTCAGCCTATCTAGACTATGGTGATGGACTGCAGCCCCCAGGTTTCCCTAGATGGTATCTCAAGTCAGCACTCTCAATTTCCCATGAGAGTGAAGTCCCGTTTGCTAAGTCACGCAGTCATTCTGGTCTACAAGCGGCCTTGGTACTTGCTTCAGAATTTTGGGAGTTTGAAAAAAAACTGAAATGCGTCAGCCATGATGAACAATAGAATATATAACATAGGTGAGGCAAATTCAAACAAGGCACATCGTAGATATGAACAGAAGATAGCTCTCAGCACCTGCAACCGGGTAATGACTCCCCCAAAAAAACCGGGTATTACCCTACGACGGTAGATTAAACTTGACCACCACACCAGGTCCAGTTGGGCATATATTAGTAACCGTTGGCCCATTGGACTCTCTTTGTCTGCACTGCAAATCCAACAGGTCAACAATGCCGTCATGTCCCCGAAGCTTCGCCAAATGACGAGGTGAGGAGCCCTGGGTGTTTGTCAAGCCGGGGTTGGCCTCTCGGTCCAGGAGAAGTGTGGCGACCTCGAGTCGGCCCATGAATGCAGCAGCGCCTAGGGCAGTACCATATTCACCCCCAATGATATTGACATCCGCACCTCGATCCAGGAGAAGGGTGATGACTGCTAGCCTGCCGTAGTAGGCCGCAACCCCGAGGGCGGTACCATATTCACCCCCAATGGTATTGGCGTCCGCACCTCGGCCCAGGAGAAGTGTGGCGACCTGGAGCTGGCAGGAGAATGCAGCAGCGCCTAGGGCAGTACCATATTCACCCCCAATGGTATTGGCATCCGCACCTCGACCCAGGAGAAGTGTGGCGACCTCGAGCTGGCCCATGAATGCAGCAGCGACTAGGGCAGTACCACCATATTCACCCCCAATGATATTGGCATCTGCACCCCGACCCAGGAGAAGGGTGGCGACTGCTAGCTCACCCCCGTAGGCCGCAGCAGCTAGGGCAGTACCATATTCACCCCCAATGATATTGACATCCGCGCCTCGATTCAGGAGAAGTGTGGCGACCTCGAGCTGGCCCATGAATGCAGCAGCAGCTAGGGCAGTACCATATTTACCCCCAATGATATTGACATCCGCACCTCTATCCAGGAGAAGGGTGGCGACCTCGAGCTGGCCCATGAATGCAGCAGCGCCTAGGGCAGTACCATATTTACCCCCAATGATATTGACATCCGCACCTCTACCCAGGAGAAGGGTGATGACTGCTAGCTCACCCCTGTAGGTCGCAGCAGCTAGGGCAGTACCATATTTACCCCCAATGAAATTGACATCCGCGCCTCGATTCAGGAGAAGTGTGGCGACTGCTAGCTCACTCCCGTGGACCGCAGCAGCTAGAGCGGTACCATATTTACCCCCAATGATATTGATATCTGCCCCTCGATCCAGGAGAAGTCTGACGACCGCCAGCTTGCCCCTGTCCACCGCGGCACCTAGGGCAGTACCATATTTACCCCAAATGATATTGACATCCGCACCTCGATCCAGGAGAAGTGTGGCAACCGCTAGCTTACCGTCGTAGGCCACAGCATGTAGGGCAGTACCATATATACCCCCAATGAGATTGACATCTGCACCTCGATCCAGGAGAAGTGTGACGACCTTAAGCCAGCCACCGCGGGCAGCAGCAGCTAGGGCGGTCTCATATTTACGAGAAATGATATTTACATCCGTGCCTCGATCTAGAAGAAGTTTGGTTGTGTCGTAGTTGCCAGCCATACTAGCGATGCATAGGGCAGCCTGAACATCCCCGATTCCAACTCCCTCCAGTATTTCTACCACGACCCATTCCGTCCCATACTCACTAGCAAAATCCAGTAATGAACAATGATGGTTGCAAATTCTCATGTCATTCCCTTCCTGGTGCCAAAGCCACCTCACTAACTCTCCTAGGCCAGCAAATGCCGCCAAAAACGCTGGACACAGGGGCTCCGAGAGGGCCAAAAATAAAGGAGTATACTCCGTTTCTCTATCACGTACCCAGGATCCCCATTTAAGATAGCTGGGGGATGCCTGTTTGAAAGAACCCAAAAGGCTGTTTAGGAGTGGAATGTTCAGCTGGTGGTTGGTACCGATGTCTTTGGATAGAATGAGGTCTTGGTATGATCTACAATGGTGGAACCAGTTGTAGGCGGCATACTCGTAAAGGGGTGATTCCAGAGGCGATTGTAGCGTCCATAGACAAGACTCAGAAACAAAAAGTTGCGCATCGACGACACTGACATCCCACATTTCATTTTGCATCTCCAGATATTCTTGAGCGGAGAGGTGTGAAAATCGAACGACATCCAGCGTGGTATCCAGTAGGAGTAAGCCTTCACAGGACTGTATAAGCAGCTCCACTGCCAATGGTGAATCTTGTGACAGAGCAGGGCTGTCTAAAGATAGAGATGGGTTTAGTTCTGTTGCTGCAATGAGCTCTTGAGGTGTGAGAGGCCATTTGGAAACCAGCATCCACTTCAAGGCACGTGTGGCTAAGATGAAGTTGCAATCTGGCTGTGACTTGATGGAATTCATAATCTCATCGTAGACTCCCGTTAGTCCTTTAGGAAGCTTGCCCAATCGTGTACGAATATCCGATTCACGCATTAGTTTACAAAGATCTCGTAGTTGCCACTCAACCCAGAGAAACCTAAGTCATAAGTCATAAATCAGTACTACTTCTTCTGCATCAGGCCAAAGAGACTTACATTCCATTAGCATCTCTTAAAATTACCTCCTCAATATGTTTCCGGAGCTCGGGGGAAACGTTTCCTCGAAGCAGCCTCTTATCTTGAATCCTCAAAGTGAGCTGCTCTCGTACGTAGTTCTCAATGTCCTGGGCATTATCCCTTGCCTCAATACAGACATGCGGCAAATCTCGCAGGTGATTTTCAATATCCAGGTTATGGCGGCTGGATATAAACACCTTGAAGGGGTATTTTGTTTTCCGCATTACAGATAGTAGACCTCGTAGCAAATGACTCCGAACCTCCTCAGAGCATTCATCCAGAGCATCTAATACAACCACAGGATGCTCAAAGCATTCAACCAGGTGACCCAAGAGGCTAAGGCTGGAGTCGAAATTGAGCTGACTACGAGAAGATGGATCTTTCTGTTCTTTGTTGTAGGCCTCCAAAGCCTCAGCACAGATGCGGGTCTGGACATGGCTTGCGAGATCCTCTGGAGGGCACGCCAGTTGCTTGATTAGGGAAAGCACGATCTTTTCTCTGTCTCGACGGTCTGATTCATCTCGTTTGCAATAGAAGAATGCAACCTTATCAAACTGGCCTATCCCTTTGAGATACTCGATTGTCGCAGAACTGGGAGCAGTAGTTCGTCACACCATGCCCTTATTTGGATTGAGACGGAATCGATACTCACACAAGTTTTGTTTTCCCAGCGCCAGCTACAGGCCTCTTAGCAATATATCTTGACAGTAGGGTAGAGGGCAGGTTCAGCTAGGCTACTTACGGGTTCCATGTAGCCATAATAGCGCTGCCGTCTTTGAATTCTCCCAACTTGTAAACTCTTTCCTCCTGAATAGCCAGGCCCCAGTATGTTCAACACGACCCTCACACGCAAGATCATGGTGGCTTTGGTATGGTATGGTAGAGAACCACCGAAGGATAGTGATCCTCTTATTTTCTTGGGGTAGTCGTGGCAGTCAATATGTGAATTAGATTCCGTCCCTGGAGCTTCCCTCGTACTCACCTTCAATATCTTTGTATATCTTGTCCACCTTTCTATCGATCCTTGAGATGAAGTCCTTCAGGAGCTCCCGAAGTTTATAAAACTCCTCTAATTGAATCACCGTTTAGAATGACATGGAACAATGGATAAAGTGAGTGTATCTACCTTTGTTATGTTCACGTGTAGCTGAATGATCTGTATATATCTCACTGGGGCGTTACACACACATGAATGCAAACAGGATTTTAGGTCTCGTACAGCAATTTTCAACAGCGATAACAGCAGAATTGACTGCAGACTCTGGCTCGTCAGTTGCTCTTATGTCCGCCAAAGTAGATTCCAGAGTTTTCAGTTTATCAATCAATTTTCCTAGTAGACAGAATTAGCCTTGCCAAAACGCACACGTACAGTGATCTATCCAGCATCATAGCGCACTCTAGACAAGAACATCCACTCCAAAAAAAATAGACAATGGGCAAAAAAAATAAACAATAGGGGATCCTACTCTGGAATACCCTGATCAACCGACACAACGCTTGCAAGATAGCCGTGTATAAAGCAAGTAACCCCTTGCGGAGATTTTCTGTCGCCTCCTTTGCATTCTTTGGAATATCGCCAGTTAGGTACAGCTGCTCGTATATGGCACAGCGGCCAATTAAACTGGCAACTCGCTCCATTCCAACAATAGCTGCTGCCAGTTTTTCTTGTTGCCCAACGGCGAGCTAGATTAATTAGTATAGTAGTCTCAAACCTAGTAAATGTCAGTGGGTAGTGGTACGGACCAGTAATATGAACCTAACTCCCGCCCAAGGCAGAGCAGCGTGTACTGGATCATACTGCACCGCTATGTCTCCAACCTCCTTAAATTTGGCGATCCAGCCAATAAGCCTGTCAGCTGTTTCTTGCACGTCGAAGTCCTTACCCCCCCACTTTAGCTTCAGCCGACTTGCCATATTGGCCTCTTTCGCCTGAGTTGCCGCTTGCAAAACACTCTGCAACGTCTCCAGTTTGTCTGTACCCAGCTGTTGTTTAAGTTTATCCGGAAGTTTATTGTAAGCGTTGGTCCATAGGTCGTCGCCCCCCCTTTCCGCGCTGGGATCATGTGGTGTTGTCTGCTGTGAACCTGGTGTTGCCTGCTGTGAAGCCGAAGTAGCAGGTATAGGTGAAGGGCTTCGGTGGAGTAGCTTCAAAGGCTTAAGGATTTTGTCCCTTTTCTTCTCATGAGGTGTACCACCAGATTGAGCCGAACTATTCTGGTCCTCCCCAGTCTTCCCAAACCCAAACAGTCGATGCATTTATAGGTGGTTGAATTTAGGGTTACCGTTGCTGGTGGGATATTCGTACTTGGGAAAACAACCTTAGGTAGAGAGAAGCTGAGCGCGAGCCCAGCATGCATACTGAAAGCCTTCGAGATTCAGCCGCGCAGGGATCAGTGCATCGAGCGCAACTACCAATACATTTGAGGGGCTTTAATTTCTACAAAAAGAACGGACTGGCTTAAGTAGGTAACCAAAGTCAATTTCACACCAACAAACTTGTTGCACTATCGGTAAACCCTACCTATGTACTGTAACTAGCGAAGCTAGTCAATTTAAGTCCACTATCCCAGTGTACTGTAATTATAAACGAGTGTGGCATTACCTACACACTACGAGGTACAAAAACTTTTCATTGACTCTGCTTAATGTAGGTAGGTAGGCTCCCCCTCATAGCCCTTCATATGAAAGCTCTAACCTCCAGCGATCGATACACCTGCCACTACCTAGACTGCGCACTCTACTGCGATAAATGAGTGGAATCTACCTACCGCAACCCTATCATTACTCCCGATGATTAGCTTTCACCACCACGACCCTATTATTATTCCCAATGATGAACTTCGGCCTCGGCTGGCGACGCGACCTAGACCTTATCTCGCTGGAGCTCATCCATAGACTGTTATGAATTCGCCCCCAGTTCTCCAGCACTCGATAGCTCCGCTAGCCCTGCCAACCTCGATAAACCCCCCAGTCCCGGCTCTCCATTCGGCGGCCACCTGCCCGCAAATCTATGTGCACGTGCGGCTCCACCAGTCCTTGATGTTCACTGTGGATTATATTCCACCCTGCCAACCTTTATCTCTGAATCAATCCGCATGGGCACCGACAACGTCCCGGTACCCCGAATTGATAAGAGACCCTGAATCCTGTCCTTGCTATCCCGTGGTGGATTACATTCCACCCTATAGTACCAAAATAACCTTCGGTCAACATAACCGCGTACCTCCAGTCAAGTCGTATGACGACCAACCATATCCCAGTTGCTCAAATTGATAGGAGCTCCCGATTCCTGTCCTTGCTATCCTGTGGTGGATTACATTCCACTCTATAGCTATACCATGACCTCCAAATCGATTCGCATGGCCACCGCCACCGTCCCGGTACCCTGTGGTGGATTACATTCTACCCTATAGCTACACCATGACCTCCAAACCAATTCGCATGGCCACTAACAATGCCCCAGTACCCCGAATTGATAGGAGACCCCGAATCCTGTCATTGCTATCCTGTGGTGGATTATATTCCACCCTATAGCCACAACATGACCTCCGGTCAGTTCACATGGCTGCCAACCGTATCCCGGTAGCCATGATTTGATAGGAGTTCTCAGACTACCTCGCTTTATCCCTGACCTCGTATAGGCTCTAACATCTTTCACGGCGAAGCGGATCGTCACCGGGAAGTGGATCAAAAGTGGTGATTATGTAGTTTTGACGATTTCTCTTCCAATATCCAACCAAATGAGCTCAAATTTTGGGAAAGTCTTGTAAATGGATAGTAGTTGCTCCAAAAAATTACAGGAGGGCCCATGTTAGTCTGGTTGGCACAAGCCCCTTGGTAGGGCCCATGTGCTTTATTACTCCAACCATTAGTGGGGGGATCATGTGATCCACTAACCCATTTAGTGGGTAAATAACGGGGGCCATGAGGGCTTTGGTTAGCAGAAGTCATTGTGCCCACTTAGTACTTGAGGTCTGAACATGCTGTGTATGTAATATGTCTGTATAGGGGTGGTGGTCTCCACGGGGTAGGTTAAGCGGAGTCGCGGATCAGGTATTTCATAGAGTAATTTAATCAAACCAACTCCAAATCAAGCACCCGATAGCCCAAAGGAATATACAGATAGAGGGGCGTCCGTGGAGGAGCTAAATATACCGTTTGACACTTTGATAATATCGCACGATTGCCATATCCCAGAATTTGCCATAACCGCCTAATCAGACTATGAGTGCGAGGAACCACGACTTATATCGAATGAGGACCGTGAAACGTTGCCATTCAAGCATCTATCCTTTCAAGGTGTTGAACGCTTAATGCTACCTTTGCTTGACAGACTTATGTCAACATTTACCCCTTCCTGCCATGTGTCAGTTCTGGTCACCAATGCTGAGTTGGGTATCTACAAGAGTCTACAGTCTCTATATATGGCCCTTAGCTATTGCCTGCTTGATTTAGACTTAGTTTGATTGAGTTACAAGAAGAAATACAGAATCTGATGCCTATCTCAAACATCCTTTGGGAGACTCGATCTCACTGAGTTCGGAGCTGGAATTGTATGTAGGGCAGCTCAAACACTCGCTTCCCTCTGCAGATTCATTTGAGGTACTAGCTGCTTGATTTGGGCCTAGGTTAGTTGACTTACAACGTGGAATACAGAATCTCCATCCCTGCCTTAAGCGAGTTTTTGGGATATTTCCTCACTCAGCTCTCGTCATATAGTGTAGCTATGATAACAGAACACTCTCCACAGTCCGGTGATCCTTTTGGACTATCAGGCGCTTGATTTGGAGTTGGTTTGATTAAATTACTCTATGAAATACCTGATCCGCGACTCCGCTTACCTAACCTACCCCCGGAGACCACCACCCCTATACAGACATATTACATGCACAGCATGTTCAGACCTCAAGTATGGTGCCGGCAGTCTAGAGAATACAAGTCTTGGCAAAATGGGACATTTGTCCTGAGCCTTAGTCAGCACGGTTTATTTTTTTAAATTTTTTTTATGTACTCCGTAACACGAAAAGATTGCCAACCACAACAATAATGCCTCCGCTCAGCAAAAGAAGAAAAGCGTGCCTTCTTTCCACTGCGAAAGCTTGCGAAGCTCGTAAAGCTCGAAGAGTACCGGTACCTGACGATAATAGTGATATAGAACTTTACTTTGACAGTGAAGAGGAGGACTCGGAGCTTGATGGGGATCCTGGGGGTGCGGATGTTGATGAAGAACTAGTTATAGAAGGAGATGCTTTGGCACGCTTGATGGCTATAGCTAGTAGCATAGACTGGCAGACTCGGAACAACCTAATTTCAAATACCAGCGTGGAGTTTAACAGTGTCATAAAACGTTGTACGTACCGAGCTCGAAAAAAGCAAGCCCGATTTGCAACACGCAGCTGCTACAGTAATACAGATGGAGACTAGGCTGGCCCCACACCATGCCTATTTTGGGAATTTTAGTCACTCTTGGCATGGGACATTTATTGGCTCTCACATACAAAATGGTCTTTTCTTTCTACCTATCTACTCACTCAGTTTTTTTAATATTTTTTTTTTGCAACGTAATTATTGTTCTCCATAGCCAAATCTATCGATTTTACGTTAAAAATATTCGAGATCTGTTATGGTGGTGATGTTGATACGTTCTTGGCACACACCCCTAAAATGGTATTCTCTAGACTGCCGACACCATACTAAGTGGGCGCAATGACTTCTGCTAACCAAAGCCCTCATGGCCCCCGTCTATTCTTATATTTACCCACCAAACTGGTTAGTGGATCACGTGATCCCCACAGTGATGGTTGGAGTAATAAGCCCTACCGAGGGGCTTGTGCCAACCAGCCTAACATGGGCCCTCCTGTAATTCTTTGGAGCAACTACTATCCATTTACAAGACTTTGAGCCCATTTGGTTGGATATTTGAAGAGAAACCGTCAAAACTACATAACCACTACTTTTGATCTACTTCCCGATGATGATCCGCTTCACCGTGAAATATGGTGGTCTTACCCAAGCCTTGTTCATCTTGACCGTGCTGGCACGCACCTCCCGGCACGACCTTGCCTCTGCATTGTGTGATAAGTACGCCATATCGCCTTGCATCCCTTGTATCGCCTTGCCCTTCCCTCTGCATTGATTAATAGCTTGATATCACCTTGCCTCTGCATTGAACGATATCCTGCTTCGCCTTGCCCTTTGGCCCTGCATTGTGCGATACCACGATATCGGATATTGCCGTGCCCCTTGCCCCTCCCTACCTTGTCGCTGTCGCCGCCAACGTCACCGCCGGCAGCCAGTCATCACACTACGCGACCCTATAGACTTGCTTTATAATACATACGCGCTTCTATACCTAGACTTCAGTTGTGCTCTTATATTGCTTACACGCTCCTATCAGTTTACGCGATCCTATAGACTTACTTTCTAATGACATACCCTATATTTAAGCTCCAGGCCTGCTCCTATATTGCTTACAAACTCCAAGGGTAGGCTATTTCACCATATTCTATATAGGATGAATGCGATTAATGATTCTCTAAAAAAAAAAAGGGTAGGCTTTTGCTACACAATCCTATAGCTATACATCTTAGCGCCTCTTACAGTAGACCTGCTCTATGTACTCCCTGTCTAATTACGCGACCCTAAAGCTCTTATATCCTCCAATCTAGTTTGGTGGTTGTGCTTCAGGGTAACATTAGTCACGTGGTCTATGAGTTCTTGGCGCACATACCACATCTACTGGCGAACAAAGGTCCATGTCACTTTTCAAGACATAGGCCGAGCTCACGTTAAATCCACTTGCTTTTGAACTTGTATATCGACTATCCAGCCTGAGCTCGGCC
>Ga0307514_10005567_pt1 | contig 11176 bp, 14 predicted proteins | sample 16_EM_MG_FD_203088 | JGI IMG/M metagenome (GOLD analysis project Ga0307514, IMG submission 203088) | Populus trichocarpa ectomycorrhiza microbial communities from riparian zone in the Pacific Northwest, United States - 16_EM | ecosystem: Host-associated > Plants > Roots > Unclassified | place... | reverse complement strand
TCTACGCTCACGTGATAGTCACCTATCTCGTCACTTTTCTCATTGTCTTCTGTGTCGATTTTCATTGGAGGGCGATGATTCGTCTGCGTCGTACCTGGTTCAGGTCACCAGAGTATCTTCAGTCATTCTATGCCCGTACTCTTCAGGTCAGGCATGTGCCGAAAAAGTTGCAGGGCGATGAGGGGATCAAGGCTATCTTTGAAACAGTCAAGGTGCCCTACGCGACTACAAGTGTCCACATTGGCAGAAAGGTCGGCAGGCTCCCAGATTTGATTGCTTACCACAATCAAACTGTCCGCGAATTCGAGGAAATTTTAGTCAAGTATCTAAAAGGCGGGAAAATCAAATCAAACAGGCCAACGATTAGGATTGGAGCAACCTGCGGCTTTGGTGGAACAAGGAAGGACGCAATCGATTGGTATACGTATGTTTCTGACGATTAGCCATATATCAACCTCTCGGAGAATTAATATGCACCCATGTAGAGCAAAACTGAAACGCACAGAGGCTGCCATTGAGGAATATCGAAGCCAGATTGATACACGAAAAGCGGAAAATTACGGGTTTGCCAGCATGGCTGCTGTTTCTTATGCACACGTTGTGGCGAAGATGCTTCGCAACAAGCATCCCAAAGGCACCAATATCGAACTCGCTCCCAATCCAAAGGACATCGTGAGGCATTATATTCACGAATTGACAGTCTCATGTTTACAAAATGCTGCCCCCAGATCTGGGATAACATAACTAAATCTGACGCTGAACTTGCACATAAGCGTTTAATTGGGATATGCTGGCTTTTCGCAGTTTGCTTCATCAACACAGTCCCTTTGCTCGTTATTTCGGTTCTTGCCAACTTGGGATCTGTATGCCATCTTTTGGGAGTTTTTATTTTGATCATCTGGCTAAAAGTCGCAATAGATTAAAGCATATGTGCCCTTCCTTGAAACGTGGTTCGAAGCGTCTCCTAAAACATTTGCACTTGCATCTGGTGTGCTACCTCCCGCTGTGTCTGGACTCTTCAGTTTCTTCTTGCCTATCATCATGCGTTGGTTGTCCAAGGTACGGTGTGCTAAACTTGACGTGTTATTTGAAATGTTGATCAATTTCTTTACAGTACATGGGGGCTTTGACACATTCCAAACTGGACCGTGCTGTCATCGCACGGTATTTCGCATTTCTAGTTGCCTCACAGTTGATTATTTTTACGCTCATCGGTGTCATTTTCAGTGAGTCCCACACTATGCTGGTAACACGAGTGACTCTTAATTGCCATATCTTTTTTAGACTCCGTCCAGCAGGTCGTTATTCTCGTCGGCAAAAAGGCGAGCTTCCAGGAAATTATTGACAACCTTCATCGTTCGTGTCACGTCTGCTTTGATATCTTGCACTGACTTTGCCTTCACCAGAACTGCCCAGTGTCATCAATCGAACATACATAAACCAGGCGTCATACTGGTTGACATTCTTCCCGTACGTTGATACTATAATCAGTCACAACTTACGCATCTATTGATTCTTTTCTCAATAGGCTACGTGGCTTCCTCGTCGTATTTGATCTTGCTCAAATTATCAACCTGGTTTGGCTGTCTTTCAAGACCCAGTGAGTTTCGTTCTATCTCTGACAATCTTATTCTTATATTGTTCTTGTCTAGCGTATTTGGTCGCACACCTCGAGACATTCGTGAGTGGACACAACCTCCTGAATTCCAATATGCAATATATTACTCAAATGTCGTAAGTCGTTGCGTGATTACGGATAAAAAACGTCAGTTTGATGTTGTTAACTCAGCTGTTCATGGGTGCTGTTGGATTAGTTTTCGCACCTCTGGCACCTCTTGTCGTCGTCGCAGCAGCCATCGTTTTTTGGATGAGTTCTTGGGTGTACAAGTATCAACTCATGTTCGTCTTTGTCTCTAAGGTCGAAAGCGGAGGAGTGAGTAATTCTTCTACTTCCATTCTATGAAATTCTCAACTCATCGTTATCGCAGCGCATATGGAACGTGGTCATCAACCGAGTACTTGTTTGCGTTTTCTTGATGCAACTGTTGATGATTTTGAGTCAGTTTAATTGCATCTTTGGCAGAAAGGTCACCAACTGACTTTTCGTAGCAATGGGCCTTCAACTAAAATTTAGCTCCTTCCAATGGATCGCAAGTATCCCACCTATCCTTATTGTCATAGGCTACAAGATCTATATCAACCGGTTCTATTCTCCTGCGTTCAATTTCTTCAACCCTTCAGACGAGGAACTGCGCGTGGCCGAAGTCTACTCTCAGCGTGCTGATCATAAGGGTAACCGCCTTGAAAAGAGGTTTGGGCATCCTGCATTGCATGCGGAGTTATTCACGCCGATGTTACATAAGAATATGATGCCACTTTTGAGTGAGGTCTACCAGGGCAAGATTGGTAAAGAGAAGGCCAGGTTGGATGAATACGGCGGACAACAAATGGAAGCTCAAGTTGTGCCGGGAGGTATCAAGATTGCTGCAATTGATCAGGTCAGTTGCAATGTTGCATATACGCTTGTGGCCGTACTGAATTAGATTTGATCTACTACAGACTGATCTTGAGTACGATCCAGCACTATACCAACGCGATCGCGGAGAACTTGACTGGGACCGACGGTCGATTGCGTCAGTGGCCATGCTCTCTGATGGCCCCCAGTCGAATTATGCGCCATCGATGGTTTCTAAAAATTGGGCCTTTGAGAATTATCTGGCAGGTGGCCCTGGTATGCAGAGTGAAATCGAGCTCACACAAGTGGATCCCCTGCAATCTCCACTGTCCGATTCTCGTGCAAATGTTATGAACCAAGAAGGATTGGCATCTACGCAGGCACTTCTGGGACCACAACGGAGTTATACGCCAATCCCCTTGCACGTCTCTACAGACAACTTGAACGAGTCCACTGGCAGTCGCAATTCGTCACCACAACACCTGCGACAAATGAGCGGCAACATGTTGGCTGGCCAACAGATGCGCCCTCAGTCAGCCGGAGCATACAATGCAATGATGCAGTACCCACCCCAGCAACTACATTCGAGGCAGAGTAGTGGAAATATGCTTGGTACGCCTCAGCTCCGGTCTCCTTCGCCTGGACCGTATCAAGCATATTCTCCTCAGCAATCACCGCAACACGCCCGTCAAACGAGTGGGAATATGCTAGCCCAAGGTGGTGGACCCTATCCCGCTTATTCCCAACAAGATGGAAGACAATCACCTGGACCATACCAATCATATTCTCCTCATGTGTCACCCCAGCACGCAAGACAGATGAGCGGAAACATGCTCTCTAGCACTCCTCCACCTGGATATGCTCCAACGCCGCCTGGCTTGCAACAGCAACAGCAACAACATCATCATCATTCAATGGGCAGCAGTGGTCACGGCCGTGGTGCATATCGAGGCTATTAACTTCAACTGACTGCCTTGTTGCTTTTACATTTGGGATTTTTCTATTATTTCTGAACTCTTTCCCTCTATATATATGTCGCTTCTTCCATCTTCGGTGACGCAGAACGGCTTTTTTACTCAGGGTACCGGTGATGCCATTCATGCCCCATCTTGGTTTGGGTCGTGGATTTCCACCGGAAGTTGATTTGATGACAGGCTACAAGTCGGACATTTGTATTTGCACAAGCTCTGTAAAAATTTGATTACCGTTATTCACGAATAATTCTCATTTCTATTCCCTTTGAAACCTTTTTGCGTTGACACATCACGGGCAATGGGACACAAGAATCAAAATATCGCGAGTGTTTGCATCGTAGCCGGTACATTTGTCGTACAGATCTTATAATAATATGATAAATTTTAGGCAGGTTCAAAAGGTGAGTCACAACACGTCCTAGCGTAGCGCCCAAGGATGACAGGCGTGTCAACGCAAATAATTGAGTTTCCTCACGCCGAATAACCTTCTCCAAACCGATTTCCGCGCCTGAAATGCCTATCCCTCAGGCGTCAACTGTAATCATGGACTTGGAGACTACCTCAACTACAGTTGAAACGACTGTGACTGCTGTGACCCCTGCATCCCATCAACCACAACCTGGCTTACTCGTGACAAAGGAACTAGATAAAGCCCTCGAAAAATGTAGAGTCGAGGTGAAGAGAATAGCTGAGGATTGTAGACGGAAGAACAGGAAATTCAGGTAGGCTCAGATTTCCTTTGACCGTCTGAACATCTCTCCATCAACTACCCACTCAGAGATATTGAATTTGATCTGGAAAACGATAAGAATCGATGCCTTTACGGTCTCTTTATCCAGTCAGGCGAAAACCATCAACCAGCCGATGTCCACCGCGTTACACAGATATTTGACAACCCACAATTCTTCATCGATGGGGCGGCAAGTTCGAATGATATAATTCAAGGTGCTCTTGGAGACTGTTGGTTCCTGTCGGCCCTTGCAACTGTTTCGACTGCACCAGGTTTGATAGAAAAATTATCTGTCGAAGTATGTCATTTGATTTTATAATGTTTGTGGACAAGGCTAATATTCATTGAAGCGCGACGAGAAAGTCGGCGTATATGGGTTTATTTTCTTTAGGGACAACGCTTGGGTCACTGTTATCATCGATGAGTGAGTCTTACCTTTTTCTTTCTTGATTTTTTCACTTAGTCAATTTCTCAGTATGCTCTACACTCGCGTGCCAAAATGGGAAGAGTTGAAATCTAGTGAACAGGAGCTTTACCATTATGACAAAGACATATACAATAAATCCGCTAGGAAAGGTGGAAAGTCTTTGTACTTTGCGAAATCCGGTATCGCAGGTGAGAGCTGGGTACCCCTACTTGAGAAGGCATACGCAAAATTGCATGGAAACTATTCTCATCTAATTGGAGGACACGAATGCGAGGCTATCGAGGACTTGACGGGGTAAATTTTGACCTTACATGGATTTGCGTTAAGTTAATTTCTCAAAAACTTTTATCAGAGGCGTGTCAACGGTCCTGCAGAGCAAAGATATCCTTGACATCGACGTATTCTGGGAGAAAGAACTTGCTCTCGCGAACAAAGATCGCCTTTTTGGATGTTCCTTTAACGACCTGAATAGCGACCGCAGCGGCATTGCAGGGGTGATGGTGCAAGGTTTAATTGGGGACCACTCGTACTCGGTCCTTCGTGCTGTTGAATGCAACGGAAAGCGCTTCGTCGTTGTCCGCAACCCTTGGGGCAAGTCCGAATGGACAGGGAGATGGAGTGATGGTTCGAAGGAGTGGACACAGGAGTGGCTACAATTTTTGCCTGAGCTGGGGCATCAGTTTGGAAATGACGGCCAGTTTCTTATGGAATGTGAGTTGGCTCTGTCGTGTTCCTCTGCTACACTTATATACGTTTCGCCCAGATGTGGATTGGTTGGACTGCTTCTATCAAATTGACAGAACGATCCTGTTTGACGAGACTTGGTCCATGTCGTCACAATGGCTTCAGGTGACGTGTCCACCCTTACCTTCCGTGTGGTCCCATGGCGAGGTATCCTGTATGGCCCATCTATTAGTTGTTGTGCATATTCCTGAATTGATTATTTCTAGTCAAGTTTAGTCTTTCCGGACAGACGAGTGCCATAATTGTCCTCTCCCAACTTGATCAACGATATTACAGAGATGTTGCTGGGCGCGCGACATGGTCGATGGATTTCACTCTCGTAAAGGAAGGCGAAGAAGAGCCAATTTCGGACTCAGGTCACTCAGACTTTTATCAGCGGAGTGTACACCTCGAGGTGGATCTAGATGAAGGTAATTACTTTGTCTATGTGAGGCTGGATCGCATTTTGGACAGAAATGAGGTATGTGCTTGGAAACAAGATACAGTTCTTTTGATCGAGCTCATGAATAAACCCAGGGACCTGATTTCGAAAAGGTGGAGGAATGGCAAATGAGAAAACTGTCTCGTATTTTGACTCAACGTGCGAAGAGTCAATCAATTGCTGCAAGTAAGGACCTACGTTCCTTGACTGCCAGTAGTAGCTAATCTAAGTGTTCTAGATTTCAAGGCAGAGTAAGGCATTATGTTTGGGCATCTAAAGGCGCAGACCTAACCGCTATATAGGACTCACAGGGCGTATATTCCGAAAACACTCGAAGAGTTAATCAAGCTTGATTTTGAAGAATACAAGCAGAAGAAGGAAGAAGAAGCAGGCATCACCACCCTGACGGAGGAGAAAGTCGACGAAGACGGCACCACAACCACCACAACCACTACTACCACCAAAAAAGTCGAGACAGTTGTTGTCAAGGCATCAACTACCAAGGTCGACTCTAAACTAGATAAGAAGTTGGCTGATACCCTTTCTACTTTGGTTGCTCCCTCCAAATTTGGTGTACCCATCAAGTCGGCGCCGCCAAGCGGGGCTAACACCCCCGCAACCAACCTAGGTGACAATCCAAATCAGCCAGACTCCGTTGAAAAAGGGCATCTCTCTCAGCACCGCAGTTCAAGAACTACTCACCTTCATGGCAAAAACTATGGTGACGAATCCCCCTCCCCTATTGTTAGTCCCGATGATAAAGGCAAGGTCGCGGTTCCTCACGAAAGCAATGATGATGTGGTGATTGGGTTGAGAGTGTACACACATAGAGATGTGGCTTGTTCGGTGCAAGGGAGGCCAAAGAAGGATTTAACGTATGCTCCTGTGATAATTTCTACAGGAACGATTGAGGGAGCACTGTTGGAAGCTTCTGCATCATTCAATACAGCTCAGTGACAAAATTTAGCCATGAGGATAAGTACAAAATCTGTTTTTATATAGCCTGTAGGATGGAATTGAAACTGACTAAAAACTCATGACACTGACCATTTTTTAGAATGTATATGCCAAAATATTTCCACTCCGGAAAGTAGTGTGATTGTTTGAATTAATTCTATGATTAAGAAGCATACTAGTAAGCGAGTCGTTTCTTCAGTCAGAATTGTACGAGAATCCTGGGTAGGTGAAATAGATTCCTGCGTGAGTGCAGAGCATTGAGTTTTCGCCTACCGTCGCCATTGATCTCTGTTGTTCACCTTCATTGAGGACGGCAATAGAGTAAAATGTTTCATCCACTTACAGGAGATGGTGCTATTCGTGAGACCGACAACGATGCTGCAGTTGCTAGACTATCGGCTGTCCGGAAAGGCTATCTGGATGATCCCTATGTCAAATATCTCATCCCTCGTGCCCATCTACTGCCACCTCGACCACCTCTGATTAACATAGGAACTTACATTAGGACAACTGCCCTAGACTCTTTGATAAACCAATGGTTACACCTTTCCGGAAAGGCAGGGAGACAATGCCAGATCGTGAGCCTTGGTGCTGGAAGTGATAGCAGATTTTGGAGGATAATGGTAAGTTGATGATTGTCACCATGTTCTTCCGAAAAACAATAAACTTTCGAATAGGCTAACCCTTTAAATGAACATCTGAAGGCGTATATCGAGATTGACTTTCCTGAAATTACGACAAAGAAAGCTATGTCGATAAAGAAGAGTAAGGAACTCATGCAAAACTTAGGCGGAGTTTCCCTTGGTAAACACATTCTTCCTGATACCTTCTGGATACATGCTTAGATTGTCATAGCCCAAGGTGGAACCGCGCTTCATGCAGCGCGATATCACTTACTACCCGTAGATCTTAGGCAAGACCCTTCCCAGAGCCTAGAACCAATACTTCGATCTGAGTCCGGACTGAATGATTCCGCACTGCTTGACCCATCTCTGCCGACGCTTCTCCTCTTTGAATGTGTTCTCGCTTACATGTCATTGGAGTCCTCCTCCAGACTTCTTCGATGGTTTGCCAATTACAATCAGAATAGCGTCTTAGGTTGCATTGTCTATGAGATGTTTGGCCTCAATGACGCATTCGGACGTGTGATGATCAACAATCTGAAGGCAAGTCGCCCTTATATTCTCTTGGACACAAATTCACCTCGCATGATCAGGAGCGTGGTATCTCCCTACCTGGCGCCGAAGCATTTCCCACTATCGAAAGTCTGCAAAATCGTTTTCTTCAGACTGGATTCTCGGCTGCCAGAGCGCTTTCTCTCAAAGAAATAAGAAAAGCATATATCGATCCGGAGGAGCTTTCAAGGCATGGTATTCAGATTTCGCTCCATACCTGAGCCTGACCCATGTAAAGAATGTCTAGACTGGAACTTCTTGACGAAACAGAAGAACTGGATCTGGTATTAGCACACTACGCCATATCCTGGGGCTTATTGCTCGCTGCATCAGACTCACACGAAGATTGGGGTAGATGGGGTTTAACACAGAGGGTGAACGCTTGACATTTGTTAACTGCAGAAATCAATGAAACTAAAATATTTAGTATCTAATCCAAAAAAAAAGACTCTGTGGAATTTAAACTGAGTAGAAATTAGTGGCCCCTGCTCTTCCGTCAAACTCAATGACCTCATTCAATCCCATGACTTCGAAAAACGCTTTGGGATCCATGCCTTTCGCAGTTGCAGAGTCGGTACCGGTCTTTTTCAGGGACCGCATAGCTTCACGCACTGCATGGACCATTGCGACGCAGGAGACAAGCGAGAAAACTGGAGAAGAACGGCTGAATTAATTTGCGACTGGAAGTACTGGAAGAAACTTACTGATGACCTTAGCACCCAAGGCTTCCGCTTCTTGATAAGTAAAAGAAGGTGTGAGACCACCAGAGATCACGTTTACCAATACCGGTTTGGGCACGAGTACTGCCACGGTCTTTCGAAGCTGCTCCTCAGTTTTCACGCCTTCTATGAAGCACACATCTGCACCGGCATCTGCGGCAAGCCTCAGCCGAATAAGCGCCTCTTCAAAGCCCAATACTTGAGCAGAGTCCGTGCGACCAATGATGACAAAATCCGAATTGCCTGGGATCGAGTCACGCGCGAGGACGGCAGCACGAATCCTGGTGACGAACTCCTCACGAGAGACTACTTGCTTGCCCATGAGGTGACCGCAGCGTTTCGTCTGTACTTGATCTTCAATGTGGAGAGCAGCGACACCAGCTCTGGCGTATTGTGTCACCACACGTGCAATGTTGATGGGGCCACCAAAGCTAATCCAAAACATGAGAGATATGAACTCCATTTTACGGCAGGTTCTCACCCGGTATCAGCATCTGCGATAACAGGAACTGATGGGTTCAAGCTGCAGACCATTTGCGCAGACTAAGGGTTTGATTACTAATCGCAAAACCAACCAAGCAATGTCTGTTCCTACTTCGACAAAATCATTTAAAGTTGCTATGGCAAGATCTGGTTGTCCAAGACGAGAGGCAGTTGTAGCAGCACCACTTTTACCAGTAATGAGAGACGCGCGCATAGAAGACAAAAACGACACCAACCTCTGATACAAGCATGTGAAGCCCGCTTCGAGCGCGCAACGCGCGCTTATGCCATCACAGATGCCGGGAGCTACCTTTAGAATGCGTAAATTGGTTGTGCACAACAGAGACAAGTCTCAAAATCACTTACGACTATGCCAGGTCTGGCAAGCATCTGACGGAAACGGGTAGCAGGATTGTTAGAAAGAGGGCCTCCTAGATAATTGACTGGGTCCAATCGAGGATTGCAATAAACGGCCGGGAACGCCGACGACGAGGAAGAGAAAGCGGGTAGGACCCTCTCAGAGGTGGGGAAGTAATCGATGCCAGGCATATTGATACTTAGAACTTAGCAGTATGAAGGAAGAGGGAAAATAACCAAGCAGGTTGCAGAAGGCATAGAAGAAAAGTCTGCGCTATTTAAACCATAGCCACAACGAAGAACTAGATTTGGGTGGGCAAACTGAAATCCAAGGTACATGGACCCGTGAGGGCAGAGCCGGTGAAGGCAATGGAGTTTTAGTTGCTGCTATGCCGACCCGTGATTCTCGACGAGAGAGCGCGGCGCAAACAGCGGACATGTCCAAGGGAAAGCTCGAGAGAAGGAGCCAAGCAAAGCCCAGAGACGTGCCAAGAACCAAGACCAAGAAACAAAGTACCTGCAGGCAAGCAGTTGTGGCCAAGAGGCTTTAGGCAGTGAGAAACGCTGCTAGAATAATTAGTTTACAGTAGTAAAGTGGGTATTTGTCATACTTCACTTGTACCTTATTGCTTTAAAGGGGAGGTGGCACCAAAAACGCCGAGTGAAGTTGCGGAGGTTGTGAGGCAAAAAAATCTACAGCAACGGCACTTGTAAGATAGAGGCGTTGCCAATTTTGAGAGAGCCCGATTGAGCACTCCTCATGGTCTCAACATCTATAGCTTGATCCGTATGCAGAAGGGGCGAGGGCAGTGTTGAGTTCACCATGATCCTTCAGTGGTGCTTCCATTGCAGTTTACAGGGGTCAGGATGCTCGATAAACGTGTAATCGTCTAAAGGCCATTAAGTCGGCAATTCGATCATAAAAACTCTGTAGCTGGAGCCTGAATGGCAAAAAGGATTATTCGACCATCTGGAGTTTGTGACGTCGCAATCTGGGACGAACGACTTATGCGTAAGAGAGAACACAGGTAAGAAATCCCTTATGACTTCGACAAAGGAATTATCTGCCTTTTCCGCAGCTGCTTACGGAAAGGGCTATTGCAGTCAAGTTTAAACCACAGAATGCGCGTTCTCAACATCTTTCGGTCTTAAAGATGATATAACTCAAGAACCTAACATTGGTCTGTCCTTGTCATAGCAATAAATCAGTATAACTTGAAGTTCAATGACAACAAAGAAAGAGTGAATCAGAGAGAAGATCATGTCTCTTGGGAGACATCATTCTGGATGCACATTGTCCAATAGGAACAAGCCATCCAGTCCGAGATTTTGGGATACAAAACATTTTCATTCCTGATATCAAAGAAGAAATGGTGCTTACAACGTTGGTAGCGTCCCTTTACGGTCAATACTCATGATCAGTCTTCGAGAATCGAAGTCTTCTTCGTGTTCAAGAATCAAAGAGCTGGCGTTGAGGTATTTTTTCTCTTATGTAAGCCCATCAGGCTCTTGGCGATCCAATCCGTGAGTCGCCACGACTAGGACTGCAGTTGTTAATTTGGATTTTCCCGTAGTGGCGAAGGTTGAACAAGCCAAAAAAAAAAATGGAATATTATTTGGTAACAACGCAAACGTTATTCTCGAGGAATAGCAGGACCACGCAAAAGGTTTATGTAGCATAGTAGCAAAAAAGTGATTATATTTGCAGGCCATCAACTTTGACAGGAAGATTGT
>Ga0307514_10005566_pt1 | contig 11176 bp, 8 predicted proteins | sample 16_EM_MG_FD_203088 | JGI IMG/M metagenome (GOLD analysis project Ga0307514, IMG submission 203088) | Populus trichocarpa ectomycorrhiza microbial communities from riparian zone in the Pacific Northwest, United States - 16_EM | ecosystem: Host-associated > Plants > Roots > Unclassified | place... | reverse complement strand
AAAAATAACTTTGATTTTTCTTTAGAAAAAACCTTTGGTGTTGACATTATTGGGTTTTATTATGTCATAAATTAACCTGTCAAATTAATTAAATATGACTAGGTCCATCTTTTAAAATTCAAGTTAAAATTCAATCTAGATTAGATTCTGAATCGTTGGCTCTGATAGTAATTGAAACAAATGAAAACAACACAAGCAACATGATATTTTGTCAATTAGAATCACCATTTAAAAAAATTTAATTCAAAATTTTATTATTAACTATTTATTTTCAAGTAGTATGTTTCTTTAATAGATTTATAACTTTTTAAACAAACTCAAAAACCAAACTAAGCAAATTATAAAACCTAAATATAAAGAAAAAATAACTAAAACCATAAACCAATTAGAATAAATAAAATTATTAAACAAATTATTTAATTTTTTAAATAAAATTGAAAAAAAATATATTTTTTTAAATCCTATCTCAACTTTATTACGAGGTCACCACAGATACTATACCATAATTTAGAATAAATAAAATTATTAAATATATTATTTAATTTTTTAAATGAAATTAAAAAAAAATATATTTTTAAATCCTCCTTAGGAAGCATATATATATAATTGTTGCATGCACAATCTCAACTTTATTACGAGGCCACCACAGATATTATACTAATTTAGGATTTACTTGTTTTTATGTTTGGAAAATATTTTAAAAAATTAAAAAATCTATATATTAAATTAATTTTTACATATTTTTATATTATTTTTGATGTAATAATATCAAAAATAATTTTTTAAAAAATATATTATTTTAATATATTTAAAAAATAAATTATAAAACAACGCTGCTAAAACAACAACACCAGCTCATGGAACTGGCCATGCCAGGAGCCGGTGGTAAATTGTGGGCATGGCATGATGCAATCATTCATCCACAGGAGCATTATTTGAAATTCGAGTTACCAATGAAGACAAACCGATAAAAAAAAAATTAAAATAAAATAAAATAAAAAAAAGAAGGGATTGATACAATGTCCTAATCAAGTACAGAAGGAATCTACCCATTGACTGACTGATCTTATCACAAAGACAGTCCCCAGTCATTGTATCTACTTTTCTTAAATAAATAAATAAATAAAAAGTTAATAAATATAATAATCTTTCTTCTTCCCCATGATGTGATTTCTTACCAATAAAATAATTGACGCCCACCTATGATATCGGTGATTTTGATCTTCGTCTTCTATGAAAGCAACAACCAAAAACCTGTACTTCCCCGTAATTACTTTTAAGCACATAAAGCTGCTCAATCCTCCAATGGCATCACTGATTTTGATCTTTGTTTTAGATAATAATATAATATCTTAAAGTATAATTACGAGTTAATATCTTATCATTCTCGACACTTTGCCTACGCCTAAAAACGAGCTAGCTCCCTGTTCCTCCCAGGATTGAAATACCAGAACAGTGAAGCTGATTCTTGTCACAAAACAAAACTCATTACTGCATAAAAACGTGTACAAATTCAAGGCTTCCACCTTAATTATATACAACAACATTGAACTGCAAGAAGGATTACAGCAAAAATACAACAATCTCCTCTGCGAGAGGAGAGGGATAACTTGGGGTTTTTCGTTGCAGCATAGAGGGAGTTATTACCACTGAGAGCCCGTAACTCATCAGGAGTGAAGAAGATTCGACGAATGAGGAAACAAGTTGGCATTCCAACATTGTCAATCCAACATCAAAATCAGGGAAAGACAAGTGAACTTAGAATGATGGAACAACGCCGAATCCATAAATACTACTCCGATCAACCTCGACTCCGGAATCAGTACGTTTAGCGAACCTTCCTTTGATTCGAGGCCTTGTTTCGGCATAGGCTTTTCGCGATGCATATCTAATTGTCTTCTCGAATTTTCGATTCTTTCTCTTCTCTCTATACCTTAACACCCTTGCTTCGCGGTCAACTGCTGATAGTTGCACTGTCTGGTTTGCCGACTCCATTCCATTGCTCACTGATCTACTGTAAGGGTTCGATATGTCTGTCAAGGTACTGCCATCTGGTACGACTCCAACATCAAGAGATGAAGAAGAAACCTGCAGTAAAAGCCCACAAGATCAGGACTTTGGAACTACAGATAAATCCCTTGTAACAACAGATGGACTAAAACGATGATAGATTCATGAAATCACAAATGCTACTTAGAAATCTGTAACAAGCTAGCATGACAATTTTCAAAAATGAGAAAACAGATTACAAACACTTTTAAACTTGAACTCAACATTCATTGGTTGACTAGTTTTGGAGATTGAAATTTTGTTGAGATTGGATTCATTTCTAAATTGAGTGTTTGAAAGTGTAGTGTCTATTATTTTTTTTATTTTATTTTAAAAATATATTTTATAAAAGCATCAAATTAATAATTTTGATATATTTTGTAAGTGTGTTTTTCAATAGTTTTAATATATTGATATTAAAAGAATAAAAATAAAATTATTTAGGTATATTTTCAAGATTTAAAATGAGAATTTTTCACAGCAAAATCAAATACACTTTAAATTTAAAATCCCCATCAATTGAAGACACAGCTATTTGCTATCTAAATCTTTAAATTAATTAAACAACTTAAATTTGACAAAATTATAGACACTATTAAACTGAAAATCTCTACTATAGGTAACTTGAATCTAGCAAAATTATAGTCTCTACTAACATAAACAAAGTTTTAGTAAGAAGTTGAAAACCCTAGCAGCTTAATTAACTCTCAGAACTTCTAACACCACCCACAACTTCACTATACGTGCCTAATAGCACTAAACATTTTCAATTCATAACTTGTTTTTTAGGTTTTATTATCTCAGGCCAACTTTCAGGCACCGAAACTAGGTCGGTCCACTTCTCCGTCCGTTCAAAGTCAAGCTATCCAATCGAAGACTAGAGATTTATTACAATTTTTACAAACAAAAGATCCAATTTAGAGAACTTACACTGTGGCTCAAGGAGTTATAGCCATAGCCACCAGCAAAAGTTTTAGATCCAGCAGAGAAATCCAACTCAAAGCAGCAATTGTCATTCACCAAAGCAGGAGCTTGAAACCCTAATTTGTTACTTTGCACAGGCACCACCCCATCAGTAGTACCTGAACTGTTCTGCTCTTGCACTTCCACTTCCACTTTCTGATCCACATACCGATCCAAATCCAAATACGGGTGCATTTCCGCCCCAAACACATATTGACCCGTATTCAGATCCAAACTGTCCACCCCTTTAGTATTCCCCCCACCAGGGTTCGGTAACAGCCACGACTCCGCCTCTGCCTCCTCCCTACTAACATCATCCCCACCATTCACGTCATCAAGGTAACGATACTCCAAGAAGTTAACGGCAGCTCCACCGCCGTGCGCAGCGGAGGAAGAGTCAAAGAAGGGAGTGACAGGGACACGTTCGTGGCGTTGGGCAAGAGGGTTTGCCGAGTGGATGTCACGGTCACAGGTGACACATAGAGCGGCAGCGTCAGCCTTGCAGGTGACATGAGCTGGGGCTTGTTCACAGACTTCACAGACCCAGACACGCGCGTGGCGAGAAGCAAGCTTGTTGGCCGCGTGGATTTTGGAGTCGCAACTGACGCAGAGGAAAGCTGAGTCAGCTCGACAAAACAACGTTGCTGTTGCTGATTTGCATGAGTCACAAAGCTTTGATGCCATTAAGGAAGATGAAGGCGAAGAGGTTCAAGACTTGAAGCTTCTGTTGAGCTGTTTTCTGTCTCGATGGGGTTCTTTAGGTTGAAGCGTAGTTTTATGGGGTTGGTTGAGTGGTTTACTGTTGTTTAAGTGTTCGGTGTTGCTGTATGGATCTATCTAGGGGGACCACGGAGATCTAAGTGTTGTCCAATGGGAGGTTGACACGTGGATGGTGTCCTAGCCAGATATAAAGGGTTTTGGTTTTTTATTTTGTTTTAACAATGTTATTAAGGGGTGTGTTTGATTTGGTCGTGTTTAAATTTGCATTTTTTAAATAGTTCTTTGAAAATAATGTTTTTTCGTGTGTTTTTTTTAATGGTTATAATATGTTAATATAAAAAAATAAAAAATATATTATTTTTAATTACATCGCGTAACCGTATACAACTTGTATTTTATACAATTAATTTCTCAGAATTGTTACCTGAGATTTCATCGAACAAAGGGAAATTAATGGGAAAATTTCATTTTTATATTCTTTTTAGGAAATTGGGGACTTTGATATATTTTTTTATATTATTAACGTGGATAATCGGGTTAATTTGTATACACGTCGACTAATCTACGGGTCTGAAAAAAATATTAATTTAATATTAATTTTGATGTTTTAGTAAAGGGGTCAATTGTGTATAGTTGGAGGGAGGGGCCACCGAGAGAAAGGTGATGTTTTCAGCTTTTTGTAGGTGAGTATGAAAGGGAGAGAGAGGGAAAGGGGCGAGGGAGGTTTGAATAATGCGAGCGTGGAGGACCCAGAGGGGGCATGCCGGCATGGGCAAGTTACTGTTCGAGAGGGATATGTAGAGAATGACTCTAGGGTTAGCTGCTTTCCTTTCCTATCTTAAGATATGGCCTCAAAGGGAATTCTCAAGTGGAATCCATTTTTTTATATATATTTTTTTAAGGAGATAACATTGTTTCATGTTAAAGGAAAAAAAGAAGATAGAAACGTTTTTTTAAAAAAAAAACCATTAAAAATCGCATGACATCGTTTTTTATCCGACCCAGATCCGGGTGTGTTTCTGTGATGTAAACCGCCCCAAATTCTTGAAATGACACTAACGCTTCTGCATACACTAAAAGAGACTTTCGCAACACTTGCATTGAAATCGAAGCTTAAGAGAATCTAAGCTGATGAAGTTGCGCGGCGTAGAGTAATACATACAGCTTGCAACCACAGTATCCTACAGCCTCTCGAGTGTCAATTTGCTTGCTCAGGCCTCAGAGTGGATTCAGATGGCACAAGGAAAACGACGAGTACAGAATCTAGACAAGCACTGTCCTGGTGTACTGTTTAGTACCACAACCTGCCTGTTTGCGAAACTCAGTAAGTACCAACTTTACATTATCTTTCTACTGCCAAATTTTGCCCTGCAGTAGACTTCATTGGCAGGTTCCTCTGCTCTGATACAGGTATCTATCAAAGAAGAAAAAATACGAGCCAAAGAGGAGGGGAAAGCTGCTGTTCGGCATTGGCAGTGAAAAGCCCATCACAGCCCCTTGGAGGCTATTATTAGATTTGATGCTTAAACTTCAGCCTCATTAATTCTTAATCAACTTTGAGCTCACGGGCTTGACTCATTTCTTCTGAAAATTAAATCAGGGTGCAGTCTGTGTTTGTCAGATTGGCTAGCCCTGGTCGACAGCTTGGGTAGCAACTCACAAGCTTCTCAGGAAATAGGCCTGGCTCATTTGTTTGGAGCATCCTCTTCACAGGCAGCTAAAGCCAGTGTATTGCTAATGAAGAATCAAAGTAGGCCCTCCTCCATACCTTCCACAACCATGGTACTAAAGATGAAAATATGAATTTGACACACTAATTTGAGGGAACAACAAAAAGGGCAGCAGCTAATTATGTATTGTGTTAAAGCAGTCTTACAAGAAAAATATGTATTTTTGCTTCAGTTTTCCCCAAAATAATCCTGCAAGTCAGTATTTTAATCTCAGCATATGGAAATAAGAAATTGCGAAGTCACCTCCTGAGATTATGCCAAGCTTGAATCGAGGGTAATAACACTTATCGCTCCAGCATTCGTGTGCATGAGATTATGCTCGTTCTGGAACTTGCTTGAACAAAGTTAGCCACCTCCTGATTTGAGAGTGTTACTCAACCTGCAAAAGTTGATTTCCCACTTAGGCATTTATGTCAAGTAATTGCGGGGCACCAAACTTCAGTACCATAGAGAAAGCAACTGCGTATGGCTACCGTGTGAAGACGAGTAAATTGGTACTTACGACCCCATGAAGCCAGAAGAGAAAAAATTGTTAATCCACACTAGCATTTTTTATTGAAACGAAAATCTGAAAGATTTCGAGAAGTCAAGGACAATAAATGATGTTGGTCCCACTTATGCAGGTCCCAGGGAGGATAAACTGGCTATGGTCCTAACTTTCACTCAAGATAAAATATGCTCCTACCAAATGAAATTCCCATGTGATTCACAATGCACAAGTGACAGAATATGTGACAAAAAATTGCTATCTACCATAAGTGAAAATTCTAGGTACCAAATCAATCTTTTGTTTTCTTTCTTCAAAACCAATCACTGAAAAATCAATCAAAATATGAAGAATCTATTAGACTTGAGTAGGTTGAAAAGGAAATATAACCTCAGCAAAATGGAGTTTTCTTTTAAGGATCAGAAACAAAAATGTTTGCCACTTAATCTTTGCAACACCAGATATAAACCACAGTTACACTTTTTTCCCATGACATCTAGGTGATACCATATATGATAAACCGATTCATAATACTTTGAATTTAAGGATACATGCGTGTCTAGTATTTTGCGATGAAGAATGCTTACCAGTCCAAGCCCTCAAAGAGGCCGTCACCCTTAGTAGCACAAGCTTTGAAGATGGCCCATTGGCGACTTTTTATTTTGTGCAACTCCAATGCCTCAGTCACAGCAGCAGCATCAAGTGCACCAGGGAGATCCTGCTCATATAAAGCAATAGTTGCAACATGTTATCAGAAACTCCAGTGGTTGGTGACAGATTTTTTCTTTTTCCCAATACTGGCTTGTATTTCATACACAATGTTGAGAGTACAAGGAAGCCCATTTTCAGACGATCAAACTAATCAATTATTGACCCCTATATAACTGTAGGAGCTGACAAAGTTTATCCAAATTGTGGATGTTAGAGAAAATAGTCTTCACCTGCTTGTTTGCAAAAATGAGGACAACTGCACCTTTCAATTCTTCCTCCTGCACAAAGGTCCAATTTCATATCAGAGTTCTTAGATGCCATTAGAGCTAATGAAAATTGGTCTGTTTTCCAATAGATGTAAGCATGAAAAACGAGTTCCTATCTACATAAGAAAAACAAGATTGCAGTTCAGAATATAGCAGAGCTGACAATTAACAAAGGATAAGTTTTTTGACAATCAACAAAAGATAAATTTTTTCCTTTGATTCTCTTGCTTTAATTTTGTGAAGAAATTACTAAACCTGATAGATAGCTACATTTTTTATGGTAAAATATCAGAGGAAAAAATGATTACATAGCTTAGCAACAATGATCCCAACAACTCACAATCCCATAAAATGCAGTCCCCCTGTCACACTGCAGACAATATGAAACTGGAAGTTTTTTATTGTCCAGATATGTTGCAAATTATAAAAAATGTAACCCACTTAACTCCATGACCTCGTACTAATAATTCTTGCTTTTGGTATATTACAATGATAATCACCAATTTTATGAAATAAATATAAGTCACAAATTAAGAGACTAAATCTGCTGTGTTTTGCTGCTATCCTTTTCCATTTCCCCAAGCAATCAAAGTAAATAAATATGTTGAGATTGAAGAGGACAACCTAGACCAACGACTACATCTGATAGAATGTGAACAAACATTACCCACTAAGCAGCATCCTGGTACTCTACAAACTGATAATAAAACAGATACTCCTGAAGTACCTCCAAAATTGAATGAAATTCTTCTTTGGCTATTCCAATTCTCTCCGTGTCACTTGAATCTACCACATAAATTACAGCTTGAGTATTCGGGAAATAACACCTCCAATATGGCCTGAAAGAAACATACAAACTTATTCACAGGGAAGGCATGAAGGAAAAACAGACTATTGCATGCCAAATATCCACTACCAAGGAATCAGCATAGACACAAACAAAAAACTCGAGGGAGGACTGAGCATAAATCCATGAAGGATTTTAAGAGCATCGAAATTTAATTGATTGCATCGCTGTAACTGTACTTCTCAACAACACATATAGCATTCTCTACACAATACAGAAACCAAAAGCACATATGTTCCTACTAAGAACACCGGTCAACAGCAATAATGGCAAACAATTTCTACAGAATGTAAACTACATTTTCTTCAGAGAAGAAGGGAGAAAAGTTACCTGATACTTGTTTGTCCACCTGTAGCACCAAACCATAAACCAGATTAATTTACAAAATGAATTGCTACATGAACTTAAACAGCATAACAAATTCACTAGAAGATCACTGTTAAAAACCTCCTTTGGTTTCATTAACCCCAAGGCAACTAAACTAGAACACCAAACAGTGAATTCGCACACCCTTACAGTTCAGAATCCACACATTAAGAAACTAAAAATAAACCCTAAATATCTCATGTGCTTAACAAGTACATCAAAATCAAGCCCACTTGACTGGACCCCTTGATCACTCTACTGCATACTAGCTCTCAGTATCCTCTTCATTGCGTAATAAAATCAATCTAACAGACTAAAACTCCATTAATTCATAGATTAAAACCAATTACTTACCTAAATCCCAGACTTGAAACTTAATGTTGTTGTACTGTACAGTTTCTACATTGAATCCAATCGCTACACCACGTAAAAAAAAAGCATCAGATTAGCAAAAATTCAGAAAAAAATCATACGGTAACATAAATTCCCAACTCAAATTTTCTTCCTTTTTTAAAAAAAGAAACTCACTTGGGATCGTGGAGACTACCTCTCCCATTTGAAGCCGATCTAAATCACAAGAAAACACACCAAAACATCACAAATATGTAAAACTAGAAAAACCCAGAAAATAAATAACAGAAAGAAAGTGGGGGAGTTACAGAGAATGGTGGTTTTGCCAGCATTGTCGAGGCCGAGGACAAGTATTCGAGCTTCTTTATTACCAAATAAAGAAGAGAACATTCTACTAAACAAAAGACCCATTTTTTTCTTTTTGTTTCTGTTTTTCACACTTCGAAAATTTCTAAGTGCATGTCACGAACTCGATCGGTTTCGCAGGTTTTTGTTCATACCAAGTACTGAAGCTCTCTCTCTTTACTTTAAACAAGCAAGCAATTTCCAAGAATCTTCTGTTCAAGCCAGTGAAGTGTCGAGAGTGTTGTGGGCTATGAAGATGTGGTTCCGAGCAGGGCAGATGGGCTTGTGAACAGGTATTGTTCCTTGAGTGTCAGCCCTAATACGAATACATACATGGATTTTTTAAATAAATAAATAAAAATATTGGTTCAACTTTGATGCACAAAAACTATATTTGTCACACTTTCGGTTATTGGATCAATTTGTGAGTTAATATGTCATCTTTGCTTATTATTTTTATTCAAAATAATATTTTTATCTTTATTTTCATGTGTTGATTGATTTAATCATGTATGAACTAGATTTGATTAAGTTAATTGATTTTTGTTGAGTTGATATTAAAATTGTTTCAACTTGAACACAACTCGATTCAGATTCTAGGTTATGAGATTTTTAGATCAATTAACTCGATCAACTCGGGTTTAACAATTGTGATCAAAACTAGATTTTTTTTAATCTTAAAAGTTGGTTTAGTGATTAAGAAGATTTTTATTTAATTTTTTGTTTTCAAATCATGGAATTTATTAAATTTCTCTAAATATACGAGGCTAACATGAACGATATGTCTTGATATAGTTTAAAAAAGCATGAGCCGGTCCAAAAATACTATAAGTATACCATGTCTTAATTTTATTTTTTTAAAACCATGTATAAGCTATAGTAGTTTGATTCCAAATAGCTATATTTAACACTATGTGTTCAGAGTTGCATCGTGTGGCCTTATTTGTCGGAAAAGTAAGATTGTTTGGTCCAATAACATGACAGAAACCATGCTGCAAGGGCAAAGCATGTCCTTTCTAATTAATCAAAATATCTATCGAATCACGAGTTGCTATCAGCAGATCGATATAGTGAAATATTTATAGCATGAGATGGGACTGATAATAATAATAATAATAATAATAATAATAATAATAATAATAATAATTAGGCTTAAATTCAATTTTTATATGATGAGTTAGGGTATGTGATAATTTGTAGAGGAAGCATTTCGTTCTCTAAACCAACTTTGATGTGAGGCTAAAATGGATTTAGAATCTTGAGTTTCCCTTTTGCTTTTCTTCAATGCCAAATGATCGCTTAAAATAAAATAAAACAAAGATGGATATCGAAGTGATTATTTGTTTAAATTGCAATGATTCTCTTCTATGTATATATGGGATTTAGACTTGGTTTGTATCGGTGAAAAACAATAATTTAATGCTTTTTATGATATGAAATGGAGTTTTAACCGCGAACTCAAATGTATTTTCAGTGTTTATTTGTTAATGTAGTGTAAAGTTTTTTTTAAAAGTATTTTTTTAAGTTGAAAATACATTAAAATTATATATGTTTATATTAGCATATTAAAATCATTAAAAATATATATTTAAAAAGGATTGATTTAATATCTTTTAAAGTAAAAAATAAATAAAATAAAAATCTAACATGAACTTAGTAGATGCTCTCATTCCTTGTATGCATATTATACAAACTATAATTACCCATGCTTGCCTTCTTTATCAATACACAACAATGTGGTTTTGACTATTGAATTTGCATCTAGTAAGTTCTATTTAGTATTTATTAGGGGTGATTATTTTTTGTTCGGTTCGGTTTTTATCAAAAAAAGTAACCAAGTTGAATTTTTTTTGACAAAAAAACCCGAAACCGGTTCAAATCGACCGGTTTCAGTTTGGTTCGGTTTTTTTGAACAAAAACCGGTTCAAACCGGTTTGGCTCGTTTTTTTCCGGTTTGGCTCGGTTTTGGTTCGGTTTTTTCGGTTTGGCTATGTTTTTTTCCGGTTTTTTCCGGTTCGGTTTGATTTTTTCGGTTTCAGGCTTATAAAACTGAAACCAAACTGAACCGATCGGTTTTTTCAAAATTTTAATCGGTTTTTTTTCACGGTTCGGTTTTTTCAATTTTTTTATCTGATTTTCTCGGTTTAATCAGTTTTTTGGTTTTTTTGTTCAACCATAGTATCCATAAAGATTCCTTTTTTAGTATATAATTGTGATGGGATTTTTTTTTCAAATATGTAATAATGACCATATGATACAAAGAATGAAAATAGCTTGGACATTGCTCATATTTGAGTTGGCGCAATCCTTATATATTATAAATATTATATTTAGTTAATGT
>Ga0307514_10005565_pt1 | contig 11177 bp, 5 predicted proteins | sample 16_EM_MG_FD_203088 | JGI IMG/M metagenome (GOLD analysis project Ga0307514, IMG submission 203088) | Populus trichocarpa ectomycorrhiza microbial communities from riparian zone in the Pacific Northwest, United States - 16_EM | ecosystem: Host-associated > Plants > Roots > Unclassified | place... | reverse complement strand
TTTTTTATTTAAAAAGGGCTATTCTGATACTAATCCTCAACTCGGGCTAAAAAATTAAAAAATAAAATTGAAGGATAGAATAATTAAGCTTAAAAAATTGAGAGTGGAAGAAATATTTTCATTACAAAATCACCTGGCATGGAAGGCCAACGGCACAACCTCAGCCAGAGGAGTAGCAACAGGCGTGGAATCCTTCGACGGAGCTGGGGAATTCCTACACAACGGACACGTGGCATTCATCTTAAGCCATCCATCAATACAGTCAGCATGGAAACAGTGATTACAATATGGAATACACCGTATGGTATCCTTGGGCAGGTAATCAGACAAGCATATGGAGCATGGGCCTTCATTGGGCTTGGGTAACCTCCGGCTGTCGCCTAACACCATCTTAGGGTACGACTCTATAATGGGCTCATCTAGGCCCACCACAACCACCGGCATAAGCTCTATCGAATCCCTGGTGGTGAAATGCCGGTGAGGCCCATAACCATCACTGACACCACTATCGCTACTGCTGTTACGGCCGAAACCATTACCTTTAACCTTTATGCAAGCATAAGAAGCAAGCATTATAGTAGAAATCAGGACGAGGATGCTAACAGCTATGGCAATACCATAACCGAGGCCACTACCCGCCACGGCCGGCGCTGGTGGATCAGCTATGGACATGACTCCTGAGAGAGTGAAGAAAGAGAAGATTAAACGAGTCTGGGAAGAACTAGAACAAGCTTAGAAAAATCGGATGTGTTAGATTTGAAAAGAAAGGAGAGAAGAAGGGCCAACGGGGTCCGCGGGAAGAAATTAATAGCATGAGAGCTTTGGAGTTAATGTTCAACGACTACTGCCTTAAAGAAAATTTTAAAAAAGTAGGCAAACATTTATGACAAACATTGAATTCAGTTGATTCCTTACTTTAGAATTGTTTACTGTGATGGGCACGTTATGTTATATTGTATTCTTATATTTAATCTATTAAGATGATCCATAGTTTATGTACTTTCTACTTTCTAAATAAGTCATCAAACCCCAAAAAGGATTGGTGCGATTCGAGAAGATGGCCTTGAAAATGCAGGCAAGATCTTTGGAAATACCTGGAGGTTGTCAGAGCCGTTGACGAGGCATATGATAATAAAGATAGCTCTATTTATCACCATGGACTTGATATTGTTCAGCATATTGCAAGATCTGGTATCTTTTGGTTTTTAATCATGACCACACTAGATATGTGTTTGATTCTTGTCCATGTAGATGAAGTCCTTTGATCTGAGGATTATGATGGGCTGGACATGCTTGTTATTATGATGTGTCTGTGTTATTGAAGTTCAAAGTTCCAAAAAACTTTAGCCTGTGTTGCAAATTCCATTTCCTGTTCGTTCTGCGTTGGATTTCTGCTCTTTTTACCTGTTCTACGTTGTATTTAAAGTGCTGTAACTTCGGGAGATGGGATGTCGCCTCACAAAAAGCTACACAGTGACCAGGGCCAGGCGACAGTTTACCAAAAACATAGGTCTCTGTATGGGGGCTTACGCTTACACAATCATGACATACGCATGAGGACAATATTCATTCAGCTTTACGCTCCATTTATGTAGAATACTTGTCGTGAGGTTTTGGGGATATGAGGGTTGATCTTGAACTACTTGTTACATTTTGTTTTGTGATGACTGTGTACTTTTCAGCCGAGAGATGTTTGCTGGTGACTTACTATCACCAGTCCAAGGATGATTCTGGATCATCTATCGTGTTCTTGATCCTGGACCACTTATTGTACTGGTCTACGTGTTTTAGTCCTCCTTAGTTCTTCCTGCTTGTCTTTCAAAGATAAGCAGTCACATATCGATCGAATGGTGGTGTATGGTAGCCACACCTTTGTGAGCTATAGCCTGTTTTCTGAAGAGTAAAAGCCGCTGAAAGCTACCAAGGGAGGCCTTATTAATGGATTTAAGAGATGGAAGGAATGGTGAGGAGGTGATCTCCCTAATTCGCTATTGATACTATTGCCTTTACTTTTGAGGCATTAGCTGTCTAAGAAAGAGCATGCTGTGCTGTGCAAAGCTTCCTATATATTTGATGTTTCTTTTCCCATCCCTTGTTGAATTGCTTGTTGATCGAAAGAGATCCAAATGAAGTTCTTATGGGAAGATATGGATGAGGCCCGCAAATCTCATTTGCTGAAGTGGGGTGCAGCCATGAACAAGTAAATCAAGAATTTCCGATGCAGGGATGGTAGCATAGAACCAGAGCTGGAACATTCAAACAGATAACAGAGCAACCATGTAGTTCCTTCAAGGTTATCGTGATATTAGATCAAATTGATAGTGAATACAGAAGACAAAGATAATAAATCTATTGACAATAAGATGGATAGCATGATATTATTTTTGGTTACTGCAAACAAAACCATAATACCATTTGATGTCTTCCTTCATGCTATAAAATACTAAATATAGCTCCTTGTTAACAGCCTTTTCATTGTTTTCCGAGTATACATCAGCAGTATAGAAGAAAAAAATTTGTGTTTCTACAGTTGAAGAAACTGAGCCAGTTTAATTTGCCAAATTAGCACTGCTCACACTTGAAGTTAAAGGCTCAGGTTCATATTGAGATTGAACCGGTACCTCAGAAACTTCTGGTGCAGATTGAACCTGTATCTCGGGGACTTCTGGCATGGAGCTGTCTGCCTGTATGGATGAGGGGGACTCTGTTTGGCTTGGCACTGCAGCTTGGATGATTTCTGCTGGCTTAAATTTGTTGATATAGTAACTGAGAGATGGTCCTTTGTATTCCGCCGTTGTTATGTTAGATGGGTTCTTACCAACTAGGAGGAGAATAAATGAAGCTACAGCTACAGAAGCGAGTCCAAGGCCAGCAACAAGTGCTACTGTGCCTTCAGAACCTTCAGAAGTACCTGCAGTTCCCGAACTTATTGCACTTTCTGCTACATAAACTGCAGGCTGAAAATATTTGAAGTTATAAGATGTTGGTTGTACAGCTCCGCACCAGAAAGAAATGCGATGGAAAAATCAAAATAACAAGCCAGTTATATCATTGTTTAGACATGAAGCCACAGTAAAGTGAACTAAAGATGAGTAACATCTGCCATTCCATGACCATGTTTTGTTGAGAAATAAGCTAGGAAATAAACCATTCTAAAAAAAAGGACATCGATAAAATCTTCCAGAAAAATCAAATCACAGTGGAGCACCATACTATTCAATGTTGTTGTTGTGTCAGAGATGAGAAAGCAGTTTGGTGTATTGATGAATCAACCATTTCCTCGCACACTTCCAAAGAAAATGCAGGAAGACATTCATAGAGGCACTCATGTTTACTATGAATTTGGTTCCACCAACGAATTTTGACATATATGGAAGATGGGTTTGGAGCATACTATAGTATCGGTGATCGCTTTGGGATTGGTTTTTGGTACGATCGGACTCCCATCTCCCGCCACAACTAGAGGCGGTAGGTTTCCATAGAAAATCCATATCTTGACTACTATGATACATTTAAACTTGTGACAAGAGGAAGCAAGAGCCAACTAATATCAGGACTACAGTACAAGCAACCCAACTCAGAGGATAGACAATCCTTCCCAGATAAGGCTGTCCATGGATAGTTATCAACTCTCCAGTGTAATACAATCACCACCACGGACCACTTAAAGGATGAAAACTGATTCATTTGAAACAGATGTTAAGATATAGAGTTAACTCATTACCCTTGGAACATTACCATTTTCCTAGCTAATTGAGGCACACTTATGATTTCAATCTTTGGGTCGTTCAGCTTCTGCCAGGATTGATTCTAGACAGTTAATATGCTTGAAAGGCAATAAGATTAATGTGCTTTGCCGAGAGCAGCCATAACTGCTCTGAGTTGTTGATTAACGAGTAACATATATCGTGATCAAAGTTAACAAAAAAGTGAAGATTGATTATAAGAAAACCTGAAGATTACTAACCTCAACTGAATAGATATTTGTCTGTCCAGCAGTGTCTTTCTCAACATACCCTGTCCAACCGCGTTTACTCGGAGGGAATGTCCCAACGACTTTGGTTTTCTCCCCAGCCAACCACTCCATGCTCACCTTCCCAACCTATTTGACAATAGCAATCCATCATTTCTCTGCATAATGCAATGTTGTACAAACATATGCTTACAGGCCTCAATTAATGCACAGATACTGAAATATAAACTGAAACAAGCCAGACTCTACTTTCAACTAAATTGTAAGAGCAATGAATCAATTAAAACTATCTGAAGAGATCAATAAAACAAAACCCAAAATCTAACTTCCTGACATAGCTGAGTTGCAAAAACACCAAGACCGGATCAACATATAAAGATAAAGATAAGGTAACCATGAAGAGTGAATAATTCTTTTGAACTGACCTCTTTTTCCGGGGCACATTCTTCAGTATTGCATTCAGCGTCATCAGAGGACGCTTTGATAGTGAAAAGCTTCGAGTTTCTCTTATTTCCGTTCGTGTATTTCTTGAAAAGTCTTGGTGAAGTGAGCGCGCAAGTGTTTGCTGATATCATTGCCTGTGAGGCACAAGCCATTAGCAGAGATGACCTCAAAAAGAACAGCACTCGAGTTAGCACTCAGGAACTTGTGGCTTTCTGTGCCTTGAAGGGGTTTCAGGGTTGGAGCTGAGTGAGAAGACAAGAGCCAGACAGTGGGAGACGAGACAGATTTTGGTGGGGGTGTAAGAGATATTTTTTAGGATGGGTTTTTTGTGGTGGATTTTGAGGGGGTAACGTGGAGCATTTCTTGCTGGGCTTATTGAGTGGCCGATGCCTTGGAAAACAAAAGCATTATTTCCCCTCAAATCCTATCGTACCAGCTATTCAAAGGTTAATTTTGAACATCCTATGTTCGGACAATTTTTTTAAAATTGTTTAAAAGTTATAATAAATACAAGGTTTAAGATGCAATTTAAAGTTACAACATTTAAATAAACAGTTGGCGTGTTATTTTTTTAATTATATATTTTTTTAAAAAAATATGATAGTTTTCTCTTTAAAAAATATGATAGTTATAACATTTATGACTATAATCTTAGAACTAAAAAAATCTAATTTTTATCCAATGCCTTCATAATATAGAATTTACAATTCAACAAGGTCTATTGAATTTACAATCAACGTCTAAACGAAGCTAGGCACTGCCTGCCTAAAGCTAAGCGACCTCAATGAAGGCATGAAGATTTTCCATGCATAATATGATTTTATTATCCCATAATGATTAAAATGGACCGTCCATTTTCTTGAGTTGGTACATCAGATGCTGCAGGAAGTAGCAGGAAAGACAATAGCTATGCATCAACATTGCTTCTGTTTTGCAGCAAGGGGACTTTTTGGGAGGATGAGGCAGGGCCAAAACTCTCCTCGTCTTCAACCTTCTTGGTCGCTTCTTGGGCCTTCCCCCAAATCACTGCATAAAATCCTGAGGCTATTATTACAGCTCCAATCACACTGCAAAGGCAGGAAAGAAGGATTTAATTGGGTTTCACTTGCTAGAATTATATAAAGAATTTACATAATTTCAACAACTCAATCATAAACATAATCCAAAAGATCAGAAGAACCTCACATTCCCAGATTCAGAGCATCCCCGAAGAAGACGACACTCGCTGTAGCTGTAATGACAATCCCCAGGGGTGCGAATATAGAAACAAACACAGGACCTGTCTTCTGCAGACACCATGTTGTGACACCAACTTGGAAAGCATGGCCCAGGATTCCCTGCTTGTTTAAAATCTCAGGTCACTGGTTGCGTATTGCAACAATATCAAGCTAACGTTTGAAGTCTAAAGAAGCTGGAATACGAGATGGGTTTTATCTACGTACCGAGAAGAGGACGGAAACCAATCTTGTATTAGATTTTAAGCTCCAAGCAGAGGGGTCTTTTACCATGACCAGACAAACTATTGAAGACAGTACGGTCGAAAAGAAGAAGTAAAAGAAGACTACAATCAACTTTGCTGGGTATTTTTTGAGGATTAATGCCTGAAACATGAAATATGGATACGAAATTAGAATTTGTTGGTACTTTTTTTAGAGATTTTGTAACAGGCTTGTTTTTTTTATTTTGATCAGGGTTTGGTAAATCTCACCTGTACAATAAGCCATGAAGAAGCCATAGTACAATCAACTGCAAGAAGCAATCCTCCAAGAACCCAGTTTGAGTGTTGCGAGAGCACCTGGTGAGATGAATTTGAAGCTGAAGGTAGTGCTTTCAGAAGTAGAGGACCCTTGTAGTAAGTAACAACGAATGCCCCTCCCATCGATATTATGGTCCCCATAGATTTAGCTAGGGTGCTGTAACTTCTACAGTCAACCTTCTCCATCCTGAAACAACCCAGTGAGACTATTTTAGGCCTGTCCATGTTAGTATTTTGAGCAAAAACAAGAAAGGAAAATGAAAGAATCAAGTCAACCACTAAAGAACTGGTAGTAACATAACCTGAAAATAACAGCAAGTACGAAGGTAAGACCAGGAACAGTGTTGAGCATGGCAGTACCAAGTGCAGGAGAACTGAGGTTAATTCCAGCATAACCAAAACTCTGCCCCAAGCAACTGAAAAAAACCATGACAAATCAAACCCAGGATAACAAACAGGACCCAAGAAAGCTACAGGGTCTGAAATCAATTCTAACAAGTAGTACGAACCCGAAAAGGCCAAGCAAGAAGAACCCAAAGACAATTGACAAGGTGAGTGGAGGCCTCTCTTGTGGTCTGCCAGAACAAGGAAATTAAACAGAGAGAAAAGAGTGACAGAGTTACGTAAGTTGTGCATATACAGTTCTTTTATGGTACGAGTGCTGTCTGCTAAGAGATAGAGATGAGGACCTGTGGAAGATTAAAGAAGATGGGAGTAGAATGATGGAGGCAATGGTATTAGAGTAAAGAACAAAGACGAAACTACTCATGCCATTTGACATGGCTGCCTTGCCTGCTATCATACGCCCAGCTTGTGCACACTCTGCCATTATCATCCCCACGATTGGCAGTACTGCAACTTTCACCCCCATTTTCGCCCCCTTCGTTGCTTGATTACTAGTACTGGTATAAGATCTCACAGAGGAAACATTCACTGTAAATTATGGGAATGATGTCTTTTGCTAATTTGCTTCCGGTAGCTGGGATGGGACTTGGGAGTGTTTATCACACCAGCTACCAACTGGAATCTCTGACTAAGTATTTACCGGAGCAACCCTTGACCTAGTGCTGTTACCTTTGTAACATATTTAAGGATTTTTTAAAAAAAAAAATGGATAAAAAATTTGATAAAATAAGGCAGGTTAAAAAAATATTTAAAAAATAATATATTTTTAATTAAAAAATTATTATATTTTTAATTAAAAAATTATTATATTTAGCTAAGAATTTATTTTGAGGGTTGTTAATTAGTGTTTGTCTTTAGAATTAGTGACAAGTGCTAGTGTTTAGGTTTAGGTTTTGAAATAAAGAGTTATGATTTAGGATTAGAATATTGTTTAAGGATTGTATTTAAAATTAATTTGAAATTAAAATTAAAGTTAGTTTGTGATTTGATTTTTTCATCAAAATATTTATTCTTGATTATGTTTTTATTATTATTATTAAATCAATGTTATTTTTTAAATAATTTTTTAACCCGTACTTATTTTGCCAAATCTTTGACCAAGTTTACAAGAATTATGGATACGGCGGTCTCAATCTTTCTCATTATAAATATATAAAGGATACAATATTCGTTATCAGGTGGGTGGTCAATTTCTTCACGCGTGTCGCCTAAGAAAAAAGCTAGCTGTGGGGTCATTTCCAAGTCATGATGATATTCCACGTAATTTTATAAGAAAAGGTGCGTCATTCGAATACAGAAACAATTTTCAATTTACATTTATTCATGGGATTATTCCTGATTTCTTCAAGGAATTCTCCTCGTTAAAAAATTATAAAGAAAGGAAGAGGAATCGTTGTATTTTAGAAATTTAATTTCAAGTTAGGTGGACTTATTTTTTTGTTTATTTTGTTGGTTGGAGTAATAGTATGGTTGTATTAAATGCGTGTTTGGCATGTGATGTATGATAATTTTTATTATAAAATATATATAAAAAATTTACATACATGAGAATCATTGAAAAATATTAAAAAGATATTAATCTAATATATTTTTAATATAAAATAACTTTTAAAACACAAGTGAAAATAAATAAAGAGGTAGTGACGAGTATAGTTAAAGTTTTTCATTTCAAAAAATTTATTGAATTACTGGAATTATCTTCAAATTCCTGCACTTGAAATAGTTCTTGATGAATGCTTTTAAAATTATATTTTGAGAAATCCAAATTAAATCCAATTTGAATTTTATAGATCCAATGTCAAAATATGCTTTAAAGAATTTGAGCTGAAGACAAGTATTGATTATTCTTTATAAAATCCTTCACCCATGAGACGTACACATGCTTATAGCTAAATATACTGCATTAATTGACTTCTAAATAAATCCTAAACATTGAGAAATTGTCGATATTTATGTTATATATATAGCGTGTGTATCCCAGCTTGCAAATATTTTTGAAATTTTTTTCTTTTTCTAAAATTCTCTGAAATTATTCTGAAGAATTACTGAATTTTTTATTTTGAAAAATTCAAATCGAAAGATTTTTTAATAGTGATCGCATCTAGCTAAAACCAATCATTTATGCTACAATCGTGTGCTTTGCTTCTTCTTTTTTGTTTTTCTAAAGTCAAGTAGTGAGAATTGTGGTCAAACTTTATCGACCTTATATTTTTATTAAAATTAAACTTTAATTCATCATTCTCTCTTTTTTTTCCCCTTTTATGCTTTCACCTGGTTTCTTTATGTTTTTTTTTAGTTTAATGTGGGTGTCCGGGCCAGCTTGCGCGCATCTCGACTAATCCCACGGGCCCTGAAGTTAATGACCATGTAAGCCTCCAGTGGCCATCATATGAGCAACCACAGGGCTCGAACCTGAGACCACAGAGAGAGCAAACCTCTTGATCCCAAACTCTTACCACTGGGTCACCACCTAGATGGTTGGTTTCTTTATGTTTTGAACAACAAGGTAATGATTTGATGGTATTCCTCTCAGCCATCAGTTTACCCCTTGATTTTATTTTCCATGTCCCTCTCTATTTTTTTTTTTATGTATGTTTATATAGTAGTACATAGCATTTTTTTAAAAATATATTAGGATAATTTTTAAAATTTTTAATATTAGCATGTTAAAATCATTAAAAAAATTATTAATTTAATATTTTTTAAAATAAAACATACTTTTAAAAAGCATTAAAAAATAAAAGTCACGGAACTCCAATCCACCATTCCTATAATCTTTTTTTGAAAAATAATTCCTTATAATAAAAAAAATATTGTTAATTAATGGCAGCAAGATAGTGCTAAAAAACATAGTTGAAATGATGTTTTTTAAAATTTTGATTTATTTTTTAAAAATATTTTTTATTATTTTAATATTCTAAAATTAAAAATAATTTTTTAAAAATAAAAATAATTTTAATATATTTTTAAATAAAAAATACTTTAAAAATCAATCATTTAAAAATGAGATATTTGTTTTTTCACTGAGCACACAGAACCCTTTTGAGCTTGCAGGCTTTTCATTAAATGGAAGTGGGGCTTGGTACGAAACAAATTTGAAGAGGATCCTACCTGTACTAATTTCAGTATTTAACGTTTGGATTTAATTTAATGAATTATTTAAGTATCACAGCACAAGTACTAGGAAAATTAACCGATAAAAAGTCTCATCAAGTACGTGTTTAATGCTGTATTGAAGGGTATTTTTTAAAAATATTTTTAATTAAAAATATATTAAGATAATTTTTTAATCTTTCTATTTTGATATTAATATATTAAAATCACTAAAAAATACTTAAAAATTAATTTAATATCTTTTAAAATAAAAAATAATTTAAAAATGTTTTGAAAGTAAAAGCTACATCCATATAAGCTAGGAAAATAGGATTTTTGAGGTTATTAACCTCTTGTTACGACTTCACTGCTTGGAATTTCAATTCTAATTTTTTAAAACAAAAATAAATCTGTTTATATTTAGTTAATGTTTTAAAATAAAGAAACAAATATAAAAGAGATAAAAATATATTTAATTAAAGAAATATAAATAGAAATATCCCTATTCACCGAGACTAAACGGAATGAATGGAGCTGCTCCTGCTACTGCTCCTGCTGTCCTTTCAAGCACAGACAAAGGGCAGAGCAGCGAAAAGCAACAACATGTGCAAAACGCCATTTTACTGTCATTGAATGGTGTTTTTACAAACTTTTGATTTTTTTAAAGTTTTAAATTATTTTTTAATATTTTTAAATTATTTTAATGGAGTGCTATTTTTAAAAAATATTAAAATGCTACATATTAAAACAATAAAAAATATTTAAAAAAACCATCAATTTAATATTTTTTAAACCGGATGCATTTATGAAATGCACTAAAATGTAATTCTATACACAGAAACAAAAATGCAATTTAAGTCAAGTCAATGTGATTTTTTAGTTCATTGGAAATGTTTTTGGAGGTAAAGATGAGTTCTTGAAAATTTCTATAGATACATGATTTTTTTGTTTTTTTTTGTTTTTCCCAGTAATTTGTTCTGAACACAATGTCTATGTTACAAAGTAGGTTGCCTTTCTTTTGTTGACTTGAAAGTTAAAAGACAGTTTTGACCAGAACAATTCTACCATCATTGGTAGTTATTGATTGGTGCTACCTTTTCCCGGCCTCTGGGTGCGTGCGTTTTTTTTTATATATAATTATTATTAACATAAAAGGAAGCAAAAGTCACCGCCCGGGCCAAGAATAAAAGCTGAGAAAATTATCCAGATTGTCGTTTATGAGAATTTTTTTAAAAAATAAATTTTATTAATATTTTTATATTATTTTTATGAACCAATTTTTTTAAAATAAAAAATAAAAAAAATATTATTTTAATATATTTCAATTAAAAATATTTTAAAAAATAATCATTAACACAATATAAAACACCATACATATATAAAAAAAAACATTATTAATGAATGAATAAGGTTTGAGTTTATTTATTGAATTTTTATAGCAGTGTAAGATTTTTTAAATAAGTATTTTTTAATTAATAAAAAAAAATTAAATTTTTTTATTTTTAA
>Ga0307514_10005564_pt1 | contig 11178 bp, 17 predicted proteins | sample 16_EM_MG_FD_203088 | JGI IMG/M metagenome (GOLD analysis project Ga0307514, IMG submission 203088) | Populus trichocarpa ectomycorrhiza microbial communities from riparian zone in the Pacific Northwest, United States - 16_EM | ecosystem: Host-associated > Plants > Roots > Unclassified | place... | reverse complement strand
GTCAAAAATCCAAACTTCGTATGTGGTGTGATTTGCGCTTACCTGAGCAGGAACATTAACAGAAGCGGAATGAGAAGAGGGACGAGAGATAACCAAATAAGCAAGGCCGTTGGAGGAGAAGAGCTCTTGAGCAGTCGACGCTTGGTAGGGAACCACTTCACAGCCAGTGGTTTGTGTGGGATGTTGTTGCTGGGAAGAGGAGGATGACACCTGGTAATCCTTCAGTTTCTGGCAGGTCTTGAAAGTATGACTATCGAAAGGGAAGTTCTGGCTTTTATACCAAGAACATTGGTTCCCTTTTGCCGGGACGGTCTTCCCAACTGGAGTGGGGTTTGGCTGTTGATGTGTTGTTGATTGAGCGTTCTTGTCTCGGCTCTTTACGAAAAGAGCTTTGTTCTTCTTGGGGGTCTCAACAATGGAGGAGAAGGCAAGTTCTAACAGACAAGTTCGAACTTCGAGATATTTGAGATCGACTTTCGACTATAAGTTATCAACTATATTAGCTATAGACTCGGGAAGTGTCATGAGAAGATGGTGTGATTTGATCTTCTCATCACTGAGGTAGTTCGCCAGGTGTTGGTATGGGTCATCAGATGATGTATCTTTGCAACATTGAACCAACTGCCTAAGATAGTTCTCATATCCGTTAATGTGATCAAGCATGGTAGTACTATCGGCTATGGACATGGAGGTGAAGAACGATTTGACAGAGGTATACAAAGTGGTAGGGTTACGATGGTCGAATTGATCTTGTAATGCTTGCCAGGCATCCTTTGCCGTAGGTGCTTCAGAAATGATATGTGAAATAGACATATCGACCATGGAGGTGAGGAAGAGCTATGCTGTTATATTTTGAATTTCCCATTTCTGTAGTTCAGTAAGATCAGAGGGGGCAGTTTCTGTGCCATTGACGACATTCCAAAGGGAGCAAGACCGAAGGTAAAGAGTCACAATTGAATACCATGCCCTATATCCTGTGCTATCAGTTAAGTGAGGGATGTTATCAAGCTTGAACTGCATTGGCTGTGTGAGATCTGCAGAAAGGGGAAGGGGAGCACTGCCAGATCCAGAACGAGAGGAGGAGGATTCGCCACCAGCCATGGTAGAAGCAGAGGAGAGATATCCGACACAAGAATACTAAAGTGACGGGATAGCCTTAAAGTATGGGAAAGGCTAGAGCTCCGGGCTCATAACCAATTGTAGTAGGATATGTGGGTATGAAGATAGTATGTATAGTAACGTAAATACAAACGTCAGTATTAGTGGGATAACGTTGAACCAGCGGAGTGTGCAGCAGGCGAGCGTAGATATTCGAGCGAGCAGTGCATATCTGCAGGAGAAAGCGGCATTATTCTTCTAACTAAGAGTGAGATGCCAGTGACTATATACAAGAGAGAGCGGCTGAACAGCATAGTAGAAGATACTAACTGTGATAGGAAGTAATGTAGAGAAGTCCGTAAACAGGAAAGCCAAACGCATGTCAGACTTGTATGAAACAGTGTGGCATATAGAAACAAGGGTGTGAACAGAAGCATGTGAGTAAGATGCGTAATGAATATCCTTGTAGACGAATAAGAATAGGAATAACCCGAGATATTGTAATAGATAACAGAGATAACGATAATAGATACTGGAAATAGATGAAAAACAACAAGAGAATTAATGGTATAAGGCGGGGAAATAACACAAGAAACAGGTGCAGAATGTATGTCCCAACAAAGGGGATCCAAGCTGAAGAGAAGTACTTAGAGCTGGTCCCTCTGGGGCCAGAAGAGTTGAACAGTATCTACTTGTGAGTGTCCCCCCGAACAGCATCCGTTTCCTGCTTCATTCAGGCTGATTACTTCTCCTCTGCAAACCCAACTCTCTTCTGCCCGAACAAATATCATGAGGCGAAACAATATGCCTAGGCAGTCCACACGAAAGTGAGCAATGCTCATACGGGTATCGTCCATGTCCGATAGTCAGAAGCGAGAGGGGGAAGAGCTTCATGACTTGCCACAAAATAAACAAATCCGAGTACAAGATCAAGTGCAGGTACACAAGATACTAGTTTGCAGAGTTAGAGGCTAATGAACGAGAAAGACAGATGAAGAGGAAGAAATCACACAGGTATCCAACTCGGACAAGGAGGAATACAATGGTGAGTACAGGGACGGGATGCCAGATACAGAATCAGAAGATGTTATGCAACTGGAGCAGACGGGGCGAGAAAGTCAGTCTTTTGTTGCTATTGCGCCAAAGCTCCAACCACTATGTTTCGTTGCACAAGCTTGGGTTAGCAACTATACCTATTTCTATAACCTATTCGTAAATTCATTTGACATGATATACTTGATCAATGATGCATGGGAGTTTGCACAAGATCACGAGAAATCATATCTGATGAAAACAAAACTATGTGCCACCTTGGTAAGTCATCCACAGTAGTGAAAACGTCTGATAACTAACAAAAAGTAGCTGAAAAGTACACATTCGCGAGTCAGAGATATGTCGTCTATGAGTGTCGATGGCTAATCTTGAAGTTATATACGCTGGAGTATCAGGAGAAGGATAAGATGGGAAGAAAGATCACCTGGTTGTTAGAAAAGGATCACTTTGTCTGCCGGGAAGAGCAAACAGAGGTAAGTAGCTCGAGGCCGATAAATGATGACGCGGACACTAAGAAATGGATAACAGATGTTGGTCCATCAATTCCGGGCACGCGAACTTATTCAACTCACTTATGATCTCTTTTTTAAGGGAGCGAGAATGAGGAGGAGGTGGGACAGCTCCTTTTTCAAGAAGATCAATCCCTGCTTCGTATGCTGCCTGGCTGCTGCAATGCAGTACTGCTTAAAAGAGTAGAAGGAGGGAGAAATCATCACCCCGGAATTCAAGTTGGAATCTGCGGGTGGTAAGTCAAAAATCAGATGCACGAGTACTGGATGCTGACAAGATATAGTCACCTATTACAGACCTCGGAACACATAGAGTCAGCAGAGCAAAAAGGTAAGGAAACCCCTGCTGGCCAATATCAAGGCAGATTTGAGGACCAAGGTTGAGGGATATGATAGGAGAACTGAAGTAGAGTCCAGCATCCCATTAGTGATTGTTGAGGATGATGGGTATGAGGAGGAACTAGAAAAGGAATTAGAGAAGACCTTGTCCGTGCTGCAACTACCAGTGCTGAACACTGATAGGGAGGTTGAGATCCCGGATTCCCAAAAAGTGATCCCAATGGAGAGGACTAACGTAGGGATACGCCAGCTCTGGAGTCGATGGGAAAGTGGGGAGAAAGTAGAAGATTGAGCACATAGAATACTGCAGTGGGTCCGATTGGGGCTGTGGAGGGGAGTGGTCGCAAGCATGTTGGGATTTGTTTTTTCTTTTTAAGTAGCCATGGATTTGTCAAGGATTTGAGTGACCCCGGGTGATGAGTGTAGGTTTTTTTAGTTTTTTTTTGGTTTGCTGTTAAGCAGGTAGAGGTGGGAATGGTATTTTTTTCTGTGGGACAGTAGAGGATTTTTTTTTTTGAGAGTTGCTGTGTGTTGGTAATTTCGTCGTTTAATTACACTTCGTGATAGGAGGGGTTATAGGAGAGGGGAACATGGGACGTCCAATAGGAGCTGGTAGAGTTTTAGTTTTGGATATAGTTTTAATGAACAGGAGAATTGACTACAATGAGAGTCAGGAAGAATATAAAGCCAGTGAAACTGGCAAGGGAGGCATTATGAACGGAAACGGACCCGAGTAGGATGTTGTAAGAGACAGAGAGGAAGGTGGAGCGTTGGCAAAGCCAGGACAGGGAGCAGGGCGTTGTAAGAGACAGAGATGAAGGGTAAGCATTGGCAAAGCCATGACAGGAAGCAGGACGTTGTAAGAGACAGAGAGGAAGGGTACGCGTTGGTAAAGTTATGACATGGAGCGGGGCGTTATAAGCAGCAGAGAGGTAGGCAAAGCGTTGGCGAAGCCATTAGAAGAGCGACGGAATTGTAGACGGTGGTGCGAGAAGGTGGACATTGCCAGAGACAGGCAAGAGGTAAAGACGTTGGGAAAGGCGATGTGTAAGTGCGGGCATTGAGAAAGAACATGAGGAGAGAAGGGATGTGACAATAGAGATGTGAGAGGGGGTGCGTTGGCAAAGGAGTGTGTTGCGTCCGAAAGCTCAGGGAGGAGGTCGACCGAGGGGTTGCTTTGTGAATGCCAGAGCATTGGAAAATGCAACATAGAGGAGCATGTGCTTTACAAAATGGTGTTAGGCAATATGCCTTTGTGACCTCAGTCAGGTCATAACGCAAACCTGAATTTTTGCTGATGTAGTGAGAATGAATCTGAAGACAACACCAGAAAGGTTAGACAACTATCACCAAGCCAAAAGGAATGGAAACAAGTAACAGGGAAAAAGACACTAGCATAAGGAACCAACAAAATGAACAAAAATAAGAGTTTAGTAAAATTACCAACACCAGACATGTTTGATGAAACAAACCAGAAATAGAGAAACCCAAGAACATTTAACCAATACACAGCACGAATGGCAGAATGGTTAACTTACCAAAAACTGAATATCCAAAAAGAAGAAGCACTGAACAGATTCAGTTGGATGTGTGAGGGTCCAGCTTTGAGTTGGTATGTATCAGCAAAAAAAATGGTTTGCGTTGTGACCTCACTGAGGCTACAATGGTACTTTACAAAACTCTGTGTTGCAAGGATCGCCCTGCATTATTTAGCATCTCTCAGCGCGCTGTCTCTTACAACGCCAGCCTTAACAGACCTTCTCCCTGCACTGTTGGACGTCGCGCGCCTCTTTGCCAACGCCTCTCCCCCATCACTATCATTTACAATCCTTCTTTCTTGGAACATCCTTTCTCTATGCCCCTGTATACCTATTGTCCTTCCCATTTCCCTTACTACCTGCCTGTTCCTTGTATAGTTCATACTCTTGCAACACCCTTTCCATTTGCCCCATCAGCAAGAAAAAATCTGCGTCGCGAACTGCCCCATCTTCCCATGTGTCTATAGCATCCCTTCCATAAGCAAAAAAAAATCTGCGTCGCAGTGTGCACACTTCTAAACCCTGCTTCATGACTCGGTCCTTTCATATTCCGTGTCTGGTACATCTCTGCAATTACTTTATGTTTCCTGATCCCATATATCCGCCTACTCGAATTCACTTAAAATATCCCCTGCTAACTGCCCTACACAGTCACCATGACAACAAGTGATGATGCGAAGTGAGAGTCGTGCTAGGCTGTGACATGAGTGTAGTAGCAAACGAGAGCTCCAGAGTTGTAAACAATCTCTCTTGCTAACCGCAATTGACTATTACCATCTCATGCTGTTACGAACCCTTACCCAGACATTAGATAGGGACTTAGTATTAAGAGCGAGGGTCGTGCCGGGTATTGACACGAGCGTTGGGAGCGAGGAGGGACTAAGGGTCTCGTATACGTGAGTCTTCGAGGTGTGAGTATAAGGGAGCAGGGCGAGACCTGCGGGGTCAAGAAGGAAGCAAACGACTTGGGCGAGACCAGAGTTAAGGGTCCGAAAGCAGGTGAGCGGGAAGGTTTGAGCTACAGTAGATAGAGTATATTCTTGAACAACTAGATACAGAAGTGTATACAAGTTGTTGTGTAGAGAAGAAAGAGAGAGAACACAATCCAGCGGGAATCCAACGTCCTTATATATGCTTCCCTAGTATATCCAAACCCAAGTCCAAGTACCAGATTACATATCGAGAAGAATAGGATAGAACGAGATAGAAACAAGTAGAACATGGCAGAAGAGTATTGCGTAGCCTGAAGACTGTAAAACTAAGCAATACTTTCTTAGCGCAAGTGAGGTCGAGAACTTCCTAGAAGATTCTAGTAGGTTCGAGTTCCGAGTCGTGACAGCCGGGATGCGGTCGGTTGTCATGCAAGTCGGGTCAGGGATCAGGTACGGGCTCATTAGTCTGAGAATAGAATCCACAGCAATAACGTAAGCAGGTATAGGTCCTGCTGAGTCATGATGAGGTCGAGATGCACACGGAAGTATGAAGACAATTGCGTGGGTTGCCAATATAACACCGATGCTGGCAGGTCGCGAGTTAATTCGAGGTCAGGGTCAGGGTTTGTAATAGTAGCCCCTCTTCTAGGGATGAGCTCCTGCGAATCAAGGTCGAGTTTTTCGTCATCGATAATGATGGGGTCGAGATAGGTTCCACTCATTTTGGTAGAGTGCGAGGTCGGGGCTTTGTGGGGTAGCTGGTGTGGAATCGTTTGACCACACTAGGAGCATTCGCAACCAGGTCAGCAGGTTCCCAAGTGAGCTCGTCAAAGCCTACCCAGCGAGCAAGGTATTCAAGAGTTCGACCACGAAAGCGGGAGTCTACAATCTCATCAACTTCCCACTCAGGTTCGTCGTCGACAATGATTGGGGGTGGTACAGGTTGTACTTGTCCTGGCAGAGGGTCTGTAGCGGCAGGCTCAAGTAGACAGTCGTGGAAGACGGAGTGGACCTTCATAGAGGCGGGAAGGTCGAGCTTATACGTATGGGAGGAAACCTTCTGGAGGATTCTGAATTTTCCCAGACGCTTGAAGTCGGGTTTCGTGAATGGGCGAGTTGTCTTGACATTGCGGCGGAGCAGCTATACCTTGTCTCCTACTTCCAGTTTCGGTGAGGGAATCCGGGATTTGTTTACTTGTTCGGAGTAGGTTGCTTGGGACCAGGTCATCTCAGATCGTAGGTAGGAATCGAGCTCAGAAAGACGATCGGCATACTCCTTGATCACGGAAGGTACTGGAAGCTTGGCAACAGGGTTCGGGTTAATTTGGTAACGTGGGTTGTTACCATACATGGCTTGAAAGGGCGTAATTCCAAGGGTGGCAGACAGGGTATTGTTATATGAGAATTCTGCCATAGATACAAGTTCAGACCAGTTGTCTTGTTAGTAATTGCAGTATCCTCGCAGATATTGTTCTACAATTGCATTAACTCGCTCGGTTTGGCCATCAGTTTGAGGGTGGAAGGCCGTAGAAACCTTTTGCTGTATGCCAAGCAGGTCTGTAAGAGCACGGGTAAACGAGAAGACGAATTGGGTACCACAGTCGGAGACAATTGAATCGGGTAGTCCATGCAGGCGGAAGATATTATCCAGGAATAGGCGAGTGATTCCCTTTGAATTAACTTCAGTTGTAGTTGGGATATAGTATGCCATCTTGGACAGGCGGTCTACAACCACAAGCAAAGCATCGAATCCATTCGAGATGGGAAGTCCTGTGACAAGGTCGAGTGAAATTGATGACCACTTTCTGAATGGGACCTGTAAAGGCTTTGGGAGGCCATATGGGGCATGGCGTGCAGGCTTGATTCTAGCGCAAGTATCACAGTTTCATATGTACTGTGCAATAGTTTGGCGCATTTTTGGCCACCAGTAATCTTGGGATACAAGTTCATAGGTTGCTGCACGTCCAGGGTGTCCAGCTGCAGGGTGGTCATGGCAGTTTTTCAGGATTTGGAGGTAAAGGTCAGGTGAGTCAGGCACGTATACAAGCTTGTTGACAAGAAGTAGTCCATTTTCAGATTGGCATTCTCCAAGAGGTATGGTTTTGTGGAGCTTGATACCGTCCCGTAAGGCTTGCAGGATTTTCTGGCCAAGTTTGTTATGTTCGAGAGCATCCATGATGTCACCATCATGGCAGGTTAAGGCAGCAGAAAGTGAAAATTTTGCTACGGGAATCAAGGCTTGTACAGGGCGAGCACGATCATCCCCTTCTTCAGGGAGATCTCCAGATCGGTGGGTAAGAGCGTCAGCTTTGCCGTTGTCCTTTCCAGGACGGAAGAGAATCTTGAAGTCATATTGGGCAATTTCTTGAGCCCATCTAGCTTGCCGACGAGAGAGGAGGGCCTTCGTAGTAAAGGTTTGTAGGTTGTTATGATCTGTAAGTATCGTGAAGGGTCGGGGTAATTGATGCAAGTAGATGTGCCATTTTTCAAGTGCATTGATAATGGCGAGGAGTTCCTTATCTCCAATTCCGTAATTGGATTCTGCAGGGGTCATCTTTTCGGAGATGAATGCAACTGGGTGTAGAACGAGTTTGTTGTTTTCGAGGTGCTTCTGGGAGAGAATACTAGAAGTGACATAATCAGAGACATCGGTTTCGACGAGAGTCTCGAGTTCAGGGTCGAAGTGGCGCAGAATGGGTGCACATGTGAAAGCCTTTTTCAGGCTGTCGAAGACATGTTCACATACTGCATCCCATACAAAAGGCACATCCTTGCGTAGTAAGTTGAATAAGGGTTGGCAAAGGTGCGAGTATTTGTGGATGAAATGGCGGTAGAAATTGGCAAATCCCAAGAAACATTGGATATCTTTTACAGATTTTGGGGTTTCCTAGTTCAAGACAGCGTTTACCTTCTCAGGGTCCATTTCGAGACCTTCTTCTGAGATGATAAAGCCAAGAAATGTCGTTTTTTGTACCGAGAACTCACACTTTTCAGGCTTGATAAAGAGTCCAGCTTCCTTGAGTTTCTGAAGGACTTTGCGGACCTGTTGCTTATGTTCCTTGAGAGTGCGAGAATAGATCAAGATGTCGTCGATATAACAAACGCAGAAGATATCGAGGTATTCGCGGAGCATATCATTCATGAATCTTTGGGCAGTAGCAGGAGCATTGGTGAGCCCAAAGGGCATAACGAGAAATTCAAACAGTCCATAACGAGTCCTGAAGGTGGTTTTCCATTTATCACCTTCCTTAATTCGGATCTGGTTAAAGCAAGCTCGGAGATCGAGTCGGGTAAAGTATTTGCAACTACGGATTTGGTTCAGAGTTTCTTCGATTCGGGGTAGCGGGGTACGGTCTTTAACCGTTATATCATTAAGGGCACAGTAGTTGACGAATAGACGTAGGGATCCATCTTCTTTTTTGACGAAAAGGATTGGCGAGGCAGCGAAGGAAGAGCTGGCACGGATGAAAGATTTGGAAAGGTTTTCGTCAATCCATTTCCTTACTTCCTTGAGCTCAGAGTCTGACATCAAGTACATACAACCGAAGGGAGGTTTAGAGCCTTCGATTAGTGGTATGGTATGATCAACGTATCGTGAGGGAGGCAAGATTCGAGCTTCTTTTTCTGAGAAAAGGACAAGGTAGTCACAGTATTCTTGTGGCACAAGGTTTTTTGCGAGATCATCGTCCTTCGATACACTTGTTACCGGGTTTGAGAGTGCATTATTGGGGCTGTTGTAAAGAGCCATGATGCAGAAGCGTGAATCAGGGTCTTTAAGTGCAACTCGTAAGGCTGCTCGTAAAATTAGGGAGATGTGGAATTTATTCGAGAGAGAGGTGACTGGTGGGGGCCTTGTTGGCAGGCAATGGGTATGGCAGTATCCAGAGGGAAGACAATGGTATTCGTAACTCAGTTAATCGTAAGATTGTGGTGGCGAAGCCAGGGCTTTCCCACGATCAAGTTCCAACCGGCGAGTTTAGTGACCTGGAAGGTTAATTCTTCCATGTGTTGGTCGATGGCAAGTTTCAAGGTACAAGTATGTGCAATTAGTCCTACGATAGAGCGAGCTCCATCTGCTAGGACCAAGTCTTCAGGTTTTTCCTTTGGGGCCAAAGACAAGTTCAGGTTTAAGGCAAAATCAAGATCGATAAACTGGGAGCTGGCTCCTGAGTCTACCATGCAGGTTGCAAGAAAGTCTTCATTTACGAAACAAGATAAAGTAAGTGGGTCCTCTGACCCCAAGTCTCCAGACACAGACACCGACGAAATCCTCAACGTACAAGACAAAGCAATACGTCGGCGAGCCCTCTGACGGGACTTCCGCGAGATCCCAACCAAAACATTTCCAGTTCCTTCCATCACTACTTCACCCAAGACTGCAAAACGGGAGGGGACCGACAAAGAAACAAGGACAGGATTGATGGCACCAGGATGCATCCTGGCGCTCTGTAGCCGGCCATCATTGGCAACGGAGTGCTCTAGTTTTTTGCCACTTCATAGAGTAGTGTCACGGGTATGTGGCACGCATTACTAGTTTTAGGGAACACTTCAGCTATATGTCAGCACTAGGCTAGTACTGTAGCTCCGTAAGCACTAGTAGGCTGTGTATACTGAAGAAGGAAGCACCAACCGAGTTATCTACACTTAGTACAAGGGACGCCTTGTCAAAGGAGATAGGTAATAAGCGGAGATAAGAGAGATCTCTGCGGATTGGCAGGCAACACCTTATCTCCAGAAAGGCGGAGATAGCTAGTACGTGAACAGCTAGAGTGAGTAAGGGTCGGCGGAGGCAATCACCGATGCAAGACCAAGAGGGCTAGCTAGAAGAGCAGCTTGACTCACACTCGTAGGAAAGCTATCTATAGCAGGAGACAGTGTGGGTACAAAGGACGCCTATATTAATAGGAGTCCAAAGCGCCAACAGTCGACCTGATAGACATCACACAGAAACTGAAGAACTCCCAGCTTAAAGTTATTCCCATATAATTGAAGTTATTGCAGAGAAGTATCAACCTTGTAGTCTAAAGTGTTGAATCAAGTATCCTACGCATTTAACTATTAACGGCTGTGGAAGACCCCCGTTATATTATAACTTTAAGCAAGTTCTAGTTACTAAACAATCACAATGTCGAATCAACTCAGAATCGAATGGCATGACGAGCCTATCTCTATTCTAGACCCAATGAAGGCTCTAGTTGTCAAAAGACCACATGAAGTTGTCACCAAGATAGTGAACGCATCTCCAGGACTCATTCTGGAACAAAACCCTATGAGTGTCGAAGATTTTTGGACCTGGTTCCAACTTGTGCTTAAGCAATACCTGAACCAAGAACTCCAATCCATTCAACGCAATCATTCCGACTTGAGGAAGAACTAAAGGTACAGTTCTCCTACCTCCAATGAGCAACTCAATTCATGGTATGCACTACTATGGAAGTCCGAGCACAGATCGAGAACGCACTCAAGGCTATAACTACAATACCAGAGAATGATAAGATGGATTGGGAATGGATACCAGTAACACAGGAACAACTACCAGACCTCGAAGCAGACCTACATGCAAAGATCCAGGATAACACCTTTGCCGAAAAAGAAGAAGAGTCTGGAGATGAGCAGGATCGGAGAGATCGGAGAAGACGAGAAGGAACACAACCCCCACCAGTCCCAGGATCGAGCTTGGGAAAGGGAAAGAACAAGGCAAAAACAGGA
>Ga0307514_10005562_pt1 | contig 11178 bp, 10 predicted proteins | sample 16_EM_MG_FD_203088 | JGI IMG/M metagenome (GOLD analysis project Ga0307514, IMG submission 203088) | Populus trichocarpa ectomycorrhiza microbial communities from riparian zone in the Pacific Northwest, United States - 16_EM | ecosystem: Host-associated > Plants > Roots > Unclassified | place... | reverse complement strand
ATGCATTGCAGTGTAGAAGGTGTGAATATCATAATCATCACACATTTTCAATCTATAGCTACAACAGAAACATATATATTACGTGTGGCTTTGAAAAAGGAAAAAGAAACGAACTCAATTAAAAAATGTATAAACGCCCGAAGCAGAAAAACTCATTGATTAACAATTATATCTATGAATTCCAACAAGGTTCATACAACATCTACTCTCCATTACACTAAACTTCTCAAGAAAAGAAACTTATGACTATATATGAAGGGTTAATTAGCACTACAACTCAAAGAATCTTGCAGATAAAAGAAGATGGAAAACCTAAAGAATGAACGAGCAGTGCAAATAAGAAGTATATTAGTAGTTGATATCAGGATTTTGGACCAATAATCTGTCACGATCTACATAAGTTTGCAGTAACAGTTTCTTCTAGGGAGAAGAATCTAATAGCCTTTGCCACAAGGACCTTTGCAATATATCATCAAGCATTCCCCAGTTCTCTCCGTCGTTACGTACAGATTCTTCACAACTTGTCACTGCATCACTTTCCATCGAACTGACAGTCCACACATCAAAATTTTGAATACATCCTAGGAAACAAAATTCATCCCAAGTTAAGGTCAATACAATAGCTAGGCAGAATGGAACACGTTACAATCTAACTTTGATTTTGATCCAAATTTTCATGGAAGTGAACAAGTGGAAAATTAAAGATAAATAGTTATGCCTTGATTGCATTAGTGTTCTCTCTAGTTCAGTGACTTAACCATCTTCATGATTTTCATGCAGTGGCTCTTTTGTCTGCAGACGTTATAATTTCATGATTTTCATCCCACCACTGATTGATCTTTTTTCATGTTATCCCTCATTTTCTTCAGCCATTATTATTAAACACCAATTCCAAAATTTTTATTATAATTAGACCCAATTATCTTAAAAAACAATTAAAATTAACTCCCGAATCCAAAAAAGTAAAAAAAAAAAAAAACCCACTCATGTACTTCTCTATAAGTATTTCATAACCTATTTTAGTACTTCAGTGTGAGCTTACAGCCACCAAGCCTTTGACTGTTGAAGCAGTAAATGGAGGGACAATGACTTGTTCTTCTCCATGTAAGGATTTCAGGTGGAGGATGCAGGGAGTAAATTTCATAGCAGATGTACTGGTGGGAGCTATTGTATTCTCTAAGATTGACATGCGAACAGGATAGCATCAGATCAGAATCTGATCATGTCATTTGGTCTTACTTATGAATTTCTGCTTTTAGGACCCACAATGTTCATTGTTTTTTCTTTTCTTGAGTTCTTGGTTTGATGCATCGATTTCTTTTCTTTTCTTTTCTTTTTTGTTTTGGAAAATCTATAATGAGAGGAAGAAAGGTTTGGTTGAGATTTTTGGAGCCAATTTCACAGCAGAATAAGGAAATAAAATTCAGTTGCTTCCAAGCCTTTTAGTGAATGTTCATTGGGCTCCATTGTTTTGCTGATACTGGAAATTAAGTAGGTGATCCATTCTCTTTAAATAAGAAAATATATATCTCATCACAAGGTATGAACAGAAATATCCAGTTTAAATCATTAGAATCCCATGGAGTTCGCCTAAGAGGGAAGGCCTGAGAATTGACAGTACGCTATTTTCCAAGTTTCCAGGTTCTGACTCTTGTCAGGTGCAAACACTTCCAGCCTGTTTATCCCATGATTAGTTAGGTCTTGGTCCGAATACTTGGTGCTAATTAAAAAAATAATAATTTAAATCATTAGGTTGTTTCTTTTTGATGCATATGTACACCTTAATATGATTTCTCCTCTCTCATTCATGTAAATCACTAATATTAGAACAAAAGAATATTGCTTTGCTAATAATTAGGATAAGGCGAACCTATCCAAATAAGGGCTCATCATCTCCCTCCCTTCTCGAGGAGAAACGATAAAATTTAGTGTGTTCTTTTGGGCTGTTCATTCAATCGTGATACACATCATCACTCATTTTCATAATATATATTTGTTAATTACAGAGATTCTACATAAAAATCCTTGGGAAAGTTGGTTAATCTAAATTCTATAACTAACTTAATTAAGACTAGTCTTTGAAGTCTGGTATTATTTGCTAATTTTGGGAGGTCACCAACTCATTTTCTTTGACTATCAAGACGACGATGATATTTGGTATGGTCTTAAAGCATGTTTCAAGGAAACCAGAAGGGGCTATCATTGAAGTTTTGTTTGTTTTGTTCTCGTATTTTCTGAGCTGAAGCTGATTTGATTTTCACAAGAGAGACATAGATGGCTAGAAGGAATGGAGAAAAGAAAGAAAACAATGTAGCAGTTGCCATAGACAAGGATAAAAGTAGCCAACATGCTCTCAAGTGGACTGTTGATCATCTTCTCACCAGGGGACAGGCTCTTACGCTTCTGCATATTAAACAAAACCTTTCATCCATCCCCACCCCATGTGTGCCTCCTCTTCTTCATGTCTTAATGATGATGATACTAATCTGATAATTAGTGCTGGCTTGAATGATAATAATCATTATCAGTCATTGTTTGTCGTCTAGACCTTGCATGCAATGCACGTATATACGAATCAGAACATCATAAAATCCATCACACAGTTCAGATTCAACAATTCCGATTTAAGCTAGCAGTTCTAATATCAAGAATCTTTTCAACTTTCGCTTGATATTGCTTTGGTTGCTCGTAATAAAATCTTGAGATGGAATGTTTAAGCATCACATTCACCACCGTACCAATTTTCTCTGTGGTTGCAGGTGGAAACCAAGTCTCCATCAATGAGGTCAATGACGACGTTGCGAACATGTATAGCAAACAAATTACCAACCAAGCCAAATCGCTGTTCCTTCCATTTCGTTGCTTCTGCACAAGAAAGGAGGTAATTTCTGCTCCCTTTTTCCATATCAAATCCCCATTTCATTTGGTTAACGTTTGGTTATGTAATTAAATTTTCACGTGCTACACTAATTTAGCAATGGAGATTACTGGGTTTTTATCCTTCAATCTCACCGTTGACGTTTGATGCAGATAAAATGCAACGAAGTTGTCGTGGAGAAAATGGACGTTGCCAAAGGAATAATAGAATACGTTACCACAAATGCAATTGAGATTCTGATACTTGGTTCATCATCGAAGGGAGGCCTTGTCAGGTAAAGCATTTATGGAGGGCTAGCTGATCATAACTCAGATTCTCTTTGCTACCTAAAGAAATATTTATTTACAGGACAAATAGACATTAGATTAAGACAATAAGTCTAATTCCCTGGGCTAAGTTGATACGTAGAGCTTGCAATTGTTGGTTTGGTTTTCAGATTTCTCAAATCTGGAACAAACCAAGATATAGATGGATAACTGCCAGGACAATGTTCCATCTAATTCTGTTTACGAGGTTCAAGCAACTTCGGATTTCCATCTGATTTCATACAATGCCACATCTCATCCTCTAAGATATAATGAATTTTGATATCATACTAATTATGTTTTTCTTCCCCACAGAAAATTCAAGACCACAGATATTCCAGGTAATGTGTCCAAAGGAGCGCCAGGCTTCTGCTCTGTATATGTCATCAGCAAAGGAAAGATCTCATCGGTGCGATCTGCTAGTGGTCCACCACCTCCAAAACACTCCATTCAAACTCAAATGCAGAGCAGGGATACAGTTGAAACCCTTTTCAAGTCTAGCCTAGGTCCCAGAGGTCTGCCTCTCTAGTAAGCATTTTGTTCTTTACACCGCTTTATATGGCTTTGTCGTTTCTCATTAGAGGTGTATCGATCTTTTACAGTACCAGAGAGGTCACCATATACCCTGCAAGGCCTTCAAGAAGATATGGAAATCAAGTAAGTTCGACAGATAAACTTCTCTGAGGTGTATAGGTGTAAAATACTAATGACCATCAATAATCCATGGTGCTACAGGTTAGTCATATAATTTAAAGTCTAAACGGATAGAAGCTTCTTCTCATTCTCTCCCAGTTACAATGGCAGGCAGTTCTATGCTCTTATTGAATTATACTGGTTTCTTTGAACTTTACACGATTTGACACTTCTCTTTTCAATGCTTGACAAGGAACTTTCAGCTTGACATCTTAAATTTATTAGCAACTTTTTCCATGATACAAACCCTTTTTTTTTCTATTTTTTGGTCGCTTAACCGGTACCACTAGTCCTGGCACTACTGCTTTCCAACACCAACTTTAGAGGCAAGTCAAAGCAAAACCATAATATTTCTCACAACAAAAACTATGGCATCCATGCTCATGTGGCTGCCTCATATCAGTGGCTGCCATCTTGATGCAGCACTGATAACGAGGCTCATAAAGCACCAGCAATTCTTTAAGGAACGAAAATTTGAAGATGATGGCAATTTCTAATTAGAGAATATCCTGATATTCAATGAGAGGACTAACCTGATAACCACCGAAACAGGTCACCATTCACTAGAAGAGGTGGAATCGCCAAATATGAGCCCTCCATTCCAGATTCTGACATATCATTTGTAAGCAGTGGAAGGCCAAGCATTGATCACACATTTCCTGCTATCTACGATGCTTTTGAAACTGGAATGACACCTCGGCTTTCAAACGCTTTCGAAACTGGAATGACACCTCGGCTTTCAAATGGCTCGGATTATGACTATAGATCCTTTGGGTCATTGTACTCAGGAAACAAATCAATAGATTCAAGTTCACAGTATAATTTCTCATCAACCTCACAAGAAAGTAGCAACACATCATGGTCGTCTTCACAGAACATGGTAACAACATAAAGTCCCAGAGAAGGCATAGTTAATGCATGCATAAACACCAACCAACATGCATCTATTTGTGTATGATCCTGATTGAACTGTGTGTTTCCTGACAATCAAGGGGCAGGTTCTGGTTGGCTTGTCCCAATAGATTTCTCCCAGAAGCTAATAATTTTCTCTCCATGCCCATCATCTTTCCTTTATAATGCTTTTACATTTGTTTTCCATACATTTTCAAAAAAAGTAATGTCCATTAGCAGTCATATGATTACCTATAGAAACATAATCATTCATAACAAACAAAAGTTCTGTGAATCATGGGAAGAAGGCAGGTTGACAGGGAGACAAACAATAAACATTAGGGCAAAAGTGAGGCATACACTCATGTAACTTAGAATGGTTCACATTAGAGTAGACAGAAAACATAAATATAATGCATGCTTCATTCAAACTTTATAGGACGACATGGAATCTGAGATGCGGAGGCTCAGACTAGAGCTCAAGCAAACAATGGACATGTATAGCTCAGCCTGCAGAGAAGCACTCACAGCAAAACAGAAGGTACTGACAGTTCAAACCTTCTTTGACAAGAGTCTAAATTTGTTAATTCTATGGTACAAAAGTCCATCTTTCATAATGAATTTATCAGTATATTTAAAAATATATTTAGAGGCGTTCCATCATTCCATCATTCAAGCTCTCTTTTCATTCTCTTCAGACTGGAAGCTCATTATGTATTACTCAAACTTGAAAGTCAAAATAAACAAATAGCTCAGAATATCCAAAATCTCCAACCAAAAGCACCAATGGAAACATTGAATTGAAAATGAAACCTTGAGTTGAGCTGCAATGTGATTGAATTCTGATGAAATTTCATTACAGGCCAGGGAACTTCATCATTGGAAATTGGAAGAACAACAGAGATCAGAAGGAGCGCGATTGGCAGAGGAAGCTGCCTTGCAACTTGTAGCAAAGGAGAGAGCTAAGTGTAAAGCAGCCATTGAGGCAGCTGAATCATCTCAAAGGATTGCCGAATTGGAATTACAAAAAAGACTAAATGCAGAAATGATAGCTCAAAAGGAATTCCAGGAGAAGAATAAGGCACTAGCATCCATTGCAAACAGTGATCTTCGATATCGAAAATACACGATTGAGGAGATTGAAGCAGCAACAGATGAGTTTTCAAACTCGCTCAAGATTGGAGAAGGAGGTTATGGGCCTGTTTACAGGTCCTATCTGGATCATACACCAGTGGCCATTAAAGTTTTACGTCCTGATGCAGCTCATGGAAGGTCACAGTTTCAGCAAGAGGTTTGGAGATCTGTCCATCAACCAAAAATAATTGAGTAAATAAACATAAACCTACATACATCCATCATAACTTTATGGAAATGAACTAATGAAACTGAATTCAAAATGATGATCACTAGTATCCTAGCAGAAGTGATGAAGAGAATCATTTAATATGAGGTTTTGAAACGAGGAACTAGTAACATTCACACTTTTCTTCAGAAACTACAAAGGAGTAGCCAAACCTAGTGATTTTTCAAATGCCAAAGAGCCGACTAGAAAAGTAAATCATATTTATTTAGCCACTAGTTCTCCTGCAACAAATAAGTCTGACAATATTTTGAGCTAATCCATTGCCTTCAGCTCATAAAAGTTGAGCCGCAAGTATTGAATTTAAGTTTCCCAAACTCGTGTTTTTTTTAAATCTTTTTTGCTCTAGGAAGAAAACTAGACAAAATCCAGTGTAATGGCACTGCCCTTTTTTTCTGTCTTCTCTTCTTCTTCTTTTTTCTGTTCTTTTTTTTTCCTAATGAACCATCTGTTCTTAGGTGTATTCCGAATTTCTGACAACTCTTATGCAGGTTGAAGTATTATCCTGCATAAGGCATCCAAACATGGTTCTCCTCCTTGGAGCCTGCCCAGAGTATGGCTGCTTAGTCTATGAGTACATGGCCAACGGAAGCTTGGAAGACTGCCTGTTCCACCGAGGAAACAGTCCACCTCTTTCTTGGCAATTAAGATTCCGGATTGCTGCAGAAATCGGCACTGGCCTTCTTTTCCTCCATCAAACCAAGCCAGAACCACTTGTGCACCGCGACCTCAAACCTGGCAACATTTTGCTTGACCGCAACTATGTCAGTAAGATTAGTGATGTTGGCTTGGCCAGGCTTGTCCCTCCATCAATAGCCAACACTGTTACTCAATATCGCATGACATCAACAGCTGGAACATTCTGTTACATTGACCCAGAATATCAGCAGACAGGAATGCTAGGGATAAAATCCGATATTTACTCACTTGGTATCCTGCTTCTACAAATAATAACAGCCAAGCCACCTATGGGTTTAACTCATCATGTTGAGAGGGCCATTGAGAAAGGAACTTTTGCAGAGATGCTTGACCCAGCCGTTCTAGACTGGCCCATTGAGGAAGCCATGAACTTTGCCAAGTTATCTCTTTGTTGTGCAGAACTGAGGCGGAAAGATAGACCAGATCTCGGAGCGGTCATACTACCTGAGCTTAAGAGATTGAGAGAACTTGCTGAGGAAAACATGCCTAGCGTCATGCCTGGGGGCAGCACAGGAAGCTCCCCTTATCACAGCCAATTTTCCTCAGTTCAAGTGAGTTTTACATGCTTCCATTTTTTTAACTCCAGCGGCAAAAAACCTGCTTGTGCAAACTTCAATTTTTCCTAGGATAACATTTACTAATTTCATAGCAACTCGTAGATCTTACAAGTTACAACCTCTGCAAGCTTTACAATTCAATTGTTTCTGATCTGTTGCCAGGATGTGATCACAGCGAGCTACAATCTGGATATGATAGCTCAAGAAGCCACCCAAGCACACCATCTAGAGGAAGAAGATGAAGGACGATTGAAAAACACTTTGTTGTAGCGAAGATAGATGTATTTGGCATTCAACATTACCTGAAGCTTGTTTTAAATTCTTTTGTAGCTCTTGGAAAACCAAACTCGTTTTAATGCTGGCATGGTTTCTAGTTAAGAGAGTATTCAACCCGGTATAGCCAAATCCAACAGCATATTCAGATTTCTCGAGTATTTACAATTGAAACTGATCAGTTATATCTCAACCATTTCCAATTCCACCTTCAGCCTCCAAGGGTCACCTCCACTAGATCAGCAAGATTTGACAAACATTCTAGGATTTAAGATGATAAGGGACACCTTTTGGACAATTAACGCAGTCATCGGACATTGCATTGCTATTAAGCAGAATAAACATTTAAGGGGAAAATCACGACCATCTCTTCCAAAAGGCAAAGTAATAGCTCAAGGTTGCATGTTGACTCCAAACTCTAAGAATCTAAAAGAATTCTATATGAGCATACTTCAAGTTTCAGTCAAACCAATCAAGATTTTACACAGTAACATAAGGCCAATAGTCAGTATTTCCAAAAGATATGTTTACTCTTGTGTAGTTTCCTGGTATATATTTTAATGAACTCTCTCTGTAAATCCACTTCCGCTGCCTATCAAACTCCATAAATGCCTCTGAACTTGAATGGAAACCCCCATTCCCAAAAACACAAACACTAAAGGATCTGTTAATAACTTTGGAGAATTATCCAAATGCATCATGCTCCTGATGCATCAATGTCACAACCATAAGTCACAAGATAAGGAGCAACCTTATCATGTTTCATATGCTCAAGGCCTAGATGGAGATCCCACAACAAAGACATTCTTGAAAAGCAAGGGCTTGTACATTAAATGTAGTAAGATCGGGATGAAAACCAGCTTCCAACATCTTCAGAAATTCCCTCTGCAAGAGTCTTCATTTTTCCTAAGTATTCACCTTAGGAACTCCCTAGCCTGTAAAATTTTCTTTCCTTTATATATGGAAACGGCATTGCTCTAATTCCTTCTCTCTATGAGGAGTCTAGACCTTTTAAGGCGATCTCAGGCAGCTTCCATCTCTGCCAAAGAACCATGACGACTATAATACATAACAAAAGCATTCCCAGTGCCAGAGTCTACCGGAGACCCTTTGAGACCATCTTCTTCAAAGTATCCTCCATCAAATCAAGTTGACCACCCTTTCCGAAGCAAGAGATAGCCAGTGAGTAAACCTGATGAAAAAAGTCAAAAGTTCTCGAAGAACTCAACTGATCAAGAATTTTGATTACTTCATCAAAAATTTCACTCCTTGCATAATTGTCAATTAATTCCGAAACTACCTGAACACTAGGCACAGAAGAACTATACAGCATTTCCTCCCATATTGCCTGTGATTGAGGTAAAAGGCCACTATAAGCATAACAACGCATCATAGCTGAAAGGGTAGTGTTGTCTGGTAAAAATTCTTCACATTTCAACTCTAGATGGGCCCTTCTTTGCTTACAGAATGTCTGTATTAATGATGCACAATCCACACAAGTTTCCTTTCCACAAACACCCTTATCACACTCCCATTGCCTTATCATCTGTACTAAGCAATAAGCAAGCCCAATAAACATACGCTCAAAATTTCAATTTCCTCCACGAGCTTTCAAACTAAAACCATTTAACAAAAAGTTATGACCTTTTCGAGCACAAAATTCTGGCACGAATTACCATAAACTAACATAAAAAGTGTGACTCATACAGAATTATCAAAATCCCACTAATAATATTAATTCAAAAGCAAAATTGAGGTTCTGTTTTTCCTTGTTTTAAATTCACATTCAAATAAAGTTCCCGCCTTCTAAAGGGAAAGGGGAAAAAAGTAATGCTGAAGTGTTGGCTATAATGTCATCAAATAAGGATCAAACCCATACAAAATTTCCATAGAAAGATTGAATTTTGCATCTTTTTATTAACACACTAAAACATATACATTAAGATTTGTGGGAAAAATAATACCTTTAGAACTAAAGCTCGCTTTTTTGGGGCACTCATGATTGAAAAAATAGCAAAACGCTTAGGTTTAAGAGACCCAACAAGGTGAGCATGACCTGTTGTTGCTGCTATTACAGTTTTTGTTTCCATTTCTAAAACTTCTTAGCATAATCTTCAAAAACACAGAGACAATGACAACCGTTTGTCTCAGAGAAACAGGTTTTCGATCCTGTTTTGTGCGATCCTTCTTCTTAAGTATAGTAGTCAGTATTTTTTAAAGTATATTTTATTTAGAAATATATTACAATATTTTTTTATTTTTAAAATTTATTTTTTATATAAGACATCAAAATATATTAAAAAAATTAATTTGAAAAAAAAATTCAAAATTTATGAAACACAGGTTAAAACTTAATATCAAACACTTTTTTAACTTAATTTTAAAGTGAACTAACCCTTTGGTTCACGCCAAGCCACAGATTATAGTAAAATAAATTTAGTGTATAAAAACATATTTAGGTATTGCTTGTGTATCCATTTGTCACTCGTGCATTGACGGCTTAGATTCTATTTAAAATTGCAATCCAACTGTAATTTTGAAAATTATTGAATTTGTTTTTAGCTTTGAATTAATTTTTTAAATATTTTTTTAATTGTTTTGTCGTGTTAATATCAAAATTATTTTTATGTATTTTTATGCAAAAAATACTTTGAAAAATAATCTTTACTATATTCTAAAACATCCTTATAATTGACTTAGTTGCTTTCTCTTAAAGAAATTGAAATCAAATATTTTTTATTTGTTAGATTTCTATACATATGAGTGTTCAAATATATGTTGGAATTCTATGTTTAATACATAATCATGAAAGATTTAATTTTGACAAGGAAAATTAATCCAAAATACCCTTAAAGTATGTATGATAGATAACAACAAGAAAGAAAAAACAGATAATTGAAATGATACAATCAAGAATTCCCTAAAATCCAAATGAATGATGCTAGCAATTAAGTAGTCAAGAACACAAAATATATAATCATCTAATCTAGTAGGTGGTCAGTGGTAAGAACTTGAGACTAAGGGGTTTGTTTTCCCTGTAGTTTCAGGTTCGAGCCATATAATTGCTAATATGATTACTACTGGAGGCTTACATGGATTAGTCGAGGTGCACGCAAGCTAACCCGAACACCCACATTGATTAAAAAAAAAAAGAAAAAAGAACACAAGAAATGTTACTTTCACACCAACAAGGATGACATTAAAAAAATAAGACTTTTTTTTTTCTTGAGACAAATGAAAGACAAGTAAAGGAGAGAAGGTAAGCTAACGTACCATATGAGAAAACAAGGAAAAACAGAGCACAGAAAAATGAAAGAGCTTCTCATGGCAAGAGTGCAGCACTGACTGTGCATTGACTAGGAAGATCTTAGTCTTAGCATTTATTAGTGATCAACAATGGAGTATCTCATTGAAGTATTTACTGTACATCACCAATAAATTTCTTGCTTTTGTACGAGTACCAATGAGTTTCTTAGTTAGTTCACTTGATAAAATAATTTAGGCTTTTATCAAATTATTATG
>Ga0307514_10005561_pt1 | contig 11181 bp, 11 predicted proteins | sample 16_EM_MG_FD_203088 | JGI IMG/M metagenome (GOLD analysis project Ga0307514, IMG submission 203088) | Populus trichocarpa ectomycorrhiza microbial communities from riparian zone in the Pacific Northwest, United States - 16_EM | ecosystem: Host-associated > Plants > Roots > Unclassified | place... | reverse complement strand
CATACATACATACATACATACATACATACATACATACATACATACATACATACATACATACATACATACATACATACATACATACATACATACATACATACATACATACATACATACATACATACATTAATAAAGATGTGAATTGAATTTGTGACATCTGAGACAGCTGCCGTTGAAGTTAGTTTTTCACGCTTACCTCGGTACAGCTAGACTACTTTCGATATTAGGGCTAGATTTATTTTGCTGGCGCGATTCATGCACAGTATGGGTATTTTTAGATCAAGCGAGACCGACACAAACATCACACAGAGCAGAGGAAAACTAATGAGAGCATGAGAATACGGTTGAGTTGGCGATAGAGGCAGCTACATCGGCAAACTAGAGATTAAAGCTTTCTACCGAAGTTTCCGCCGGCTGGATATATTTAGGGCACGGGACTAACATTTAGTAGTACTAGCTAGGTTGCCGGAATCAGTTCGGCAAAAAGATAGCTATGGCGGGTCCAATTCTTCCAATTTCGGATCCAAGCGCAAGAGCTCCACCCGCACACTCAGTTCTACAGTCCTCGAATCGTGCCACCCCCTCGACATCACTCAATTCTATACACACCCAGCCTCCAATGATGGCTCCAGCTGGGGGATCGAAAGATAGTAAAGCCGAGGGTGAAAGTGCAGGAATGTCGACAGAGGAGACCTGGCAGTCCATCGAAATGACACAGTCTGGTATTGTTGACAAGCCAGCAGGCGAGAATTCGAGGTACCCTGGGTATCCTGAATATGAAGAGGATGAAAGAACAGGTTATGATCGTTTCAGTAATTCATCTTTTGATCATACAGGGAAACTATGGCCAGAAATACGGAAGATGAAAGTGATGACATTGAGGTCCCTGGAAGGATTTGGCACCTTCACAGATCTATCGAAAGGCCCAACACAGTACAAATTTGAGCTTCAACCTGGGTCATATTTGAGATTTGTATGTATCACTCACTTAACAGTATCGTGACCTTGCTAAAGCTCGCGAAGGTCAAAAGTACACATATGGCACAACATCGGTGTCTATGGACTGTGTGTACCCAGCCAAAGTTTGCAGATCATACAGTCGATGTGGCAATTCTCGACCTTGATGTCAAACAGGAGGCGAAACCTATGCAGCATATATACGATTTTGAACTCTTGAAGTCTGCACTTAGGTCCCGCCCAGAGGAATCACAAACACGCTTTATCTTAGTTGAAGACCTATCTCCTGCAATGATCGAGGCCTTAGGTTCTGAGCTAGACTTGGACCCTGAGTTTTTTGCGAATCATATTGCTGGTGCGGACACTAATTATGTGCACGAGAGGAGTCGGGCTCTATTCTTAGATGATGGTAACTTGAATGCACATCCTACTGCATTCCTTGAGCCAAGGGAGTATTTTTCCGTGACATGGAAGAGGAAAGCACTGCAAGGTTTACAAAATCAGTCAACATTGAGAGATGTTTTAGTAGCTCTTAATATGAAGGAAGGATCTACAAGATCTGAGCGACTCAGCCAGTTATTCATGACCGACCAGACCTATAATAGCAATATATGGCGGGGCCATGAGCTAATTGGGACAGAGTCTGCACCTGGGATAGCTGTGGCGGCAGAAGAAAGGGTTTCGATTTACTTCAAAGAGGACCATGAAAATGAAGGTGTACTGACAGGTCTGTTTCTTTAAAGTGGCAGCTATTTTTTGAGCTGGTAACTAATGGATTAAACAGTGGTTATACTATTTGATCCCCTCAGGAAACACAGGACTGAGCTCGAGGAGGGCCGGTTCACTGTCAATGATGCTCTTTCGTATGCCTCTTTCCGTATGATACACCCCAGAATGTCATATCACACCTTTCACAAGGAGAATCGAATTTACATCTCAAGCGCCAGCGTCTATTCCACCCGAATAGACTTCCTGTCTTATCTATGCCTAGCTCTGAAGTCCGAAATTGACTCACAAGTATTATCAACAACCTGTCCTAATCACAGATTCCATCTTATCTCTGTCTTACTACACTTTGCTCTCACGGACTGGCATGGAGTGTTCCAGAGCTTGAACGAGGTTTTAGATAAGATTGATTCTGAAATTTCGATAGACGCAGTTCTTCAGGAGGGAATAAACGGTTGGCGGCATATCCTCGGCGCATGGCGAAAGCAGTTGATCAATGACAAGAGCAGGATTAATGCTGCCATACAAATTATTGAGGACTTTGGTGCGAATGGCTGCACCTGTGACTTGGCCACTGGGCCTAAAAGGAAATATGGCCGAAAAAAAGATATAGTTGCCTTGCAAAAGTCGTATGGCGAGCTTCTCACTCACCTAACGAGTCTCATTGAACGCATCGAACGTACCTTTGCGGCTATCATGAGCTCAATGTCAATCCTGGAGTCACAGAGGGCTATTTCTCAGGCTGCATCTGTTAATCGGCTCACAGAACTGGCATTTATATTTATCCCACTCTCCTTTGGAAACAGTATATTTGGGATGCAGATCCCAGCTTGGAGCCAGAATTACACTCCCGGTTTGTGGTTTGCTATATCTGGCGGGCTTATAGGAGGTGCTTATATGCTTCGTCTTATTGTTCGGGCGCGGCTAGTCACCGCAATCGGAGAGCAGTTCAGGCTTAGCATTCGTCGTTATGCAAACATTGAAGATAACGGACCAGTACCTACTCTTACCTTCCTTGGGTGGGTAGTTTCGAAACTCGGATTTGCCACACTTGGTCTTGGAGTCATAGCTGCAGCTATCACCTGTGTGTGGAAATACGTTGGCTCATATGGCGGTAAAGTTGCGGCTACGGTGATACTCGGACTAGTGGGGCTCTTATGGTGTTTGGGGTTGTACCTGTGGAGGTCATGGGAGGTATCGTTTAGGGATTATGCATACTTGAAGGAGAAGCCGCGGGCAGGTAGTCAGGGTTTACCGGAGAAAGTAGAAGGGAAATGGTTGAGTAGGACTACGGAAGCGAAGTTGAAGATTTGGAGAGATAGGACGTGGAAGGATATATTTTACCCAGAGGGGAGGAAAAGTACCGTGAGAACGCAGCCGATGATGTGATGGGGGCCAGGAGCCCGCCGAGATATAAGGGACATTCGTTGGGGCTGCAGCTTGGTAATACGTTATTATCATATCACAGCCTTCTATAGTACAATTCATTGTTATTATTTATGCATGATATATTACAGATATCCCCGATGCTTGTAATGCACAATCACATTTATATCACATTTGCAGAAAATGACAGAGTTTGTTGTCCACCGCCAACAGTTACCCTGAACTGCCAGATTCAAATTCAATTCCGGGGGGGAGGGGGGGGAATACGGTCGGCTCGCCGTGTATGTAATTTTGGCACGAGGAAGGAAGCATATATTTCATCTCGTACATCCCTAAGTCATCCCCTTCATTCTATTATTACTCGCAAATGCTATCCAAGGACAACAATATTGCGTAGGATTCGGTTTATACTTTACTTACTGTAGATGACAAAAACAACTACCGGGAGTTGGGGGGGGTGGCTTCACAACTACATATATACTGTAAAACTAGTTCTAGTCTTTTACCCATGTGATTTTTAGACTCACATTTAAATTCTACAAGGTGATCAGATCTACAGTAGACCTAGTTACTTACTTACTATCTGGGTATGTCATGTCATGTCATGTCATGTCATATATAGAATTGTCGTATAAGCTATAAATGATCCTACTTCCTACCCCAGCCGCGGGTATAGATAGACCTTTTTTTAAAAAAAAGTAAAAAAAGGACCCCCTACACTAAATCCTCCCCTTCGTGAGAAGGTAAAAAAGAGGGAAAGACATGAAAAAAAAAAAAGTCCATCATAAAAGTTGCATTAAAGAAATTGGGGTAAAACAAAAATTGGGTGAGGAGAAAAAAAAATGTATGAAGCACCAAAGTGACACATGATGGGCGCGATTGCACACACGGCAGCCACGAGGAGAGAGAACAAGGTGTAGCAAAAGAGTGTACGATGCGCAGTGATCCGAGCTAGTATCATGATACCACTACCAAGAGGAACCTAACACGAACACGTTCCCACCTCCACGCCTCCACCAATATTTTCGACACTCAATCCCCACAAGGTTACCTCTCCCACGCACCATACAGCTTTCCGATGTCAAAGCAGAAAGAGAAAGATCACTCCCAGTAAGTAGAGATAAAACACAAGCACTCCTGTTAAAAGCAAAAACCAAACAAGAAACCTGACCGAACAGCTAACGAGCAAAGCGAATAAACGACGGCTACCATCCCAGAACACGAGTAAAAAGTAACAGACTAGCCATATAAAAAGTGCAACTAAACAGGGAAAAAAAAAATAATACAGATGATCCAATGCAAGCCATAATGTAATGAAGTCGTAAAGTGCGGGCTAAGCTTTTCCATGTGGAGTTCGTCGTGAGGCCAAAGTGGCAGTATAATGGTAGTGAGTGTATGCAATGAGTTACCCTGATCAATGTTACCCCCCACTCATCCAGGGTGACAACAAAACAAAAGAAACCAACAGGCCAAGAGTGTGGCCTAGAAAGCCCATCCATCCGCCTGCACCCTCACACCCAAATTTAGCGTTGGTAAATCCAATTCCACTTGCGGCGCTTCCATCACTACACTCTTTCTCTTTGCCGGACTACCCCTTGCTGCTATATGATTGTTTAGGTCCCCCTCTTCCGGTGGTACCAAGCCAACTCTCCCGCCTCCAGTGGCCAGGTTTGGAGAATTACGGGTTTCCACGTCTGTCGTGCACCAATTGTCTTCCTTAGCAGCCTTGATCCAAGTCTTCAAAGCATCATGGACAGCAGAGCAACCATGAAGACGCTCCTTGCATGTCCGTAGCGTGCGTCCCATAACTTTCTCCCAACCAGAGTTCTTGAAGTCTGCTCGGAGAGCATTCCTCTCTTTCTGCGTTTCAATAGATGCGACTATGCCGTTGAGGAGGTCGAGATGGGTAGCAAGATATGTAGTCGCCTCCCACTCCACACCACCAACGTAAGGCGCTGCAGGGACAGGGGGTCGCTCATGAGGGAAATGTCGTGCTTCATAGAGTTCTCCCTGTTGTGGAGCTGTCATCTCTACAGTTATAACATTATCATGATGGCAGAATATCCAAAACACCTCTTTAGTGACATTATTAACCTCTTTATGCCACCTCTTGTATGGCCGTTTGGTGTGAATTTTTTCGATGAACTCAATGGGACGCTTGCTCTCCTCGGGGACCTTGTCACTAAGATAGCCAAGTATTCTCCTTGCTCTTATCGCCCGTGTATCTTCACCTTTCTTGACCTGTGTGAAGCTGCCAGGGGCAGCAGCCATGTATGTGAAGAGCAAGCTGAACACCAGCCCTCTTGTTGTGAACTCGCTTGGCCCTTTGCGTTCTTCGTCAAAAATGACATCAACTAGCCTTGTGAAAAATTCTTCCTCGACAGTTTCTAGTCGGTCAAGAGCTTTTCGACAAGTGCTAATCGCCTTGAGGCATAGTAACAATTCATGAAGCACACTATCTTCATGTTCTTCTCTCCACTCCAAGTCCAAACATCGGTAAAGGACGTGAACAAGAGCGTTCATTCCCCCAAGAACTACAAACTCTTCTACCCAACGAAGCGTCTCATTGCGGAGGTATAGGCGAAGCTTGTGCAGTTTGGGCAAGGCTACATCTTTCATCCCAGCATCCTTTTTGCGCGAGGGTGCCGTTGCTAGAGTGAGGTGAGTTACAAAATCACTGGCAGGTATTGTTCCTCCCCTTAACCCCTTCGCTGGCAACGCATCTCCAGTCGAGATGGTCAGGGCTGGTTGTCCAAGTAGGGTGTTTTTGAGTCGCATTGTCTTCTTCTTTTCGGGGGAGGGGGGAGGTGAGTCTCCAGGCTTTTGCTTCCTTGTTGGGGAGCTACTCCTTTCCTTTTCCTTGCCTAGGCCAAAGGTGCGACTCCTGGGTCTTGCTCTCTTCCCTGCCGTTGCATCAGGGACACCCTGCGCAGGATCAAATGGTTCTTCAAGTTTCCTTGGCTCAGCAGCCGTTATCCCGGAAATACTTTTCCTAGTGGCATGACCAGTTGGTGGTCTGCGTCCAAATAGACCTGATACTGCTCCAAGTGTATGATGGCTTGTGGGTTCTGAGACTTTAGTTGCAGGTGTTGGGCCTCCGCTGAGCTTCTCAAGCTCCGATTCGTTGTTGATGAAGTGCTGCTTGACCCGGGGATCTAGGTTTCGGAGTTTTTGCCGCATGTTCTGGGCTACCCCACGATTATCCTAGGTAGGTTGACTTGTCAGCTTCAAGTTTGGGGTTGCGCACGAAATTGCAGTGAATTACCATGAGTGCTTCAAAAGCCTGATTGATATCGACTTTGGTGCATTCATTGCTGCTCTTGCTACCCTTGCTACCCTTGCTACCTTGACTCCCCTTGCTTGCTTCACTTTTCATACTATCCCCACTGGAACTTCCTGTGGTTTGTCGCCCATCACTTCTCATCCCGGAGCTATCCCAGCTCCCTCTTGAATTCGAAACCCCTCCCCCACCAATCCCAACTCCGTCCCCAGTGAAGGCTGGGCCTGGTGCTGGTGCATAGTAGACACTTTTTGGTCTAGTCTTCAATGCGACATCATAACCTTGGCCGCGGAAGTTTCTCTGCGAAGAGGGTGTATAAGCCGTTGGAGTATACAAGGCAATTGTTTCACCGTTTGATTTAGGAGTCGTGGGGTGGCGGGGTCGGTCTAGTGATTGCCGTGGAGATGGTTGAACGTTCTCTGCAGTTGATGAGTTTGATCCTCTTGAGGGAGGTGCATGACGCGGCTCCTGGAGTGTGTACTGAGACGTTCGTTGCTGTTGCAGATGAGATTTGGGCCTCTCCCTTGGTGTGAACAGTGATTGGGGAACTCCTGGTGGGGTGTTATTGGCTGATGTTGGGGATTGCCATCCATTTCCATTGGAAGGCACTGCTGGCAAAGGCTTTGGTGTCCGGGCCTGTGAGGGTGAAGCTGATGATGGGCCCATAGTACGTAGTGCTGCTGCATTGCCACTGGGTGCTTGATTCTCCTTGTTTGTCTCCACTTTTGGCTTTCCACCAAACAGCCTGAGTCCATAGTTACTTCCCGAGCTTGGTGGTCTGCTGTGATGCTCTAGCGCTTTTTCCTTGTCCTTCGAGGGTGATCGATCTTTTACAGCGCCCTTAAGGATAGAGAAATCAATCGTACTCCGGGCTTTATTTGGCTTCTTAGCCTCTAAGCCTTCACCGCTAGGTAGACTGAAAATTGCACTGTGCCTATGCGTCTTTTTGAAGCCTGGCTCTGGGGAGCTTTCTTCGAGCGATGTCACAGAGGCTGGCTTCCGGTGTAACCCCTTTCCACTCCCACTGAGAAGAGTCTTGCTTTTCTCTACCGGTTTTCCTCTGGAGTAGCTGTCAAAGAATGGCGGATGGGGAGGGACCAATGGCTCCAAGGGAACAAATGTGTCGCTCCTGAGTTCGAGGTACGGAGACTGTTTCACCGGCGGTGCTGTATTACTAAGAGAAGTTTGTTGGGTGGAGGCCCTGGACCTGCGTGGAGTAACGAAAGACTTGAGAATTGACGTGGTTGTGCGTTTGGTGGGGCTCGTCGGAATCGGCTCAGCGATTGTTGTGGTTAATGAGGGTGCCATTTTGAGTATTTTGTCGTGTTTACGACGATGCTGTCAACGTCGAGATGGAATTGACAACCTACAACCGTGGGGAAGGATTTGCCTAGCAACGTGCTCCTGCTTCTGTGACACTAGACTCCGTAATGGGTTTGCCTTCGCCGATCTGTCTTTGACATGAAATCCCAGCTTGTTTCTTCCGAGTCGAGGAGAATAAGACTTTGGGTTGGCTGGAAAGGAGACGATGGAAGGGAAGTAAGAAAATGAAGACGACAACGATGCTTGCAAAGAAAATGGAGTAAACAAGATGGCTACGCGGAAATGATTCACACCACAAAGAGAAACAAAATGAGGTTGTGGACAAAAAATCCCCAGCGAAATTGGACGTAGGGAGGGATGATGGGTTTAAGAGGTCTTCTGCCAGGGGTGGTGTGTGGAGGGGATGAGTGAAAGGTGTGGAAAGGGTTCAGGCGGGTATGTATGTCGATCGAGTGAGACAGAGGCAGCTGTTATCATCTCAAGCAGGAATACAACTGTCCTGGGAGGAAGGCCAAGGCGGTATCGATAGCTTGCACTATAATGTATTTTAGTGATTGTAAACATCAGTTTCCATCCTGTATACATGAGAACCATAAATTCGAGAGCTATCAGGCCCAGTAACGGAAAGTTTGTTTTGTCAACAAGAAAGTAAATAATATCTACCTATGGGTGACCACTGCGGGTGTTGTGACAAGGGTCGTTACCCAAGCAACCACCAAAGTCGAACCAGGAACCAGGTTTTGAGGACTCTTTGTCTGCCACAATTGAAGAGGCAAGGTTATCTTCTAAATGGTATATTGCAGTACCATCTCTGGATCGCTTTCATCTCATGGCCTGTGTTGCGAGCACATGTCCATCCGTACAACGCGAACTTGCGAGTTTACATGATACAATACGGAGTAGGTAGGTACTTATGAGAACTGCAAGCTGCATGCACTGCAATAATTATCAGTGTACAGTATAACAAGCTCCAGAGGCTTTGAGTATATTATTGGGTGGATCTCCCTTTTGCCTTTCCTCGCCAGTCAAGAAGACAAGCCCTATAGATATAACTATCATAATAAGCCCACACTCCTGCAATCACATATGTACATGCATCTTCTCCTAGCTGCATTGCATCTGTCAAGCACTTGCTGCGCAGCCTGGGGTTTATCCTCTATGTCTAGAGTACTATCTTTTCTTTTTCTTTTCCCCCGCCTCATAGCCTAAAGCTCCCTTCGGGCCTATAGACGCCAAAAGAAAAAAGTCTCTTTTTTTGCCCTCCAGCTTTTTTTCATCGCATTGTCCATTGCATTGCACTGGGCAACGAGAACAGATCTGGATAACTTAATAAGGGCTTTGCTGTTTCTCTTGCAGATTTGGCCTGGTGGCCATCCTGTTTCCGGCAAGCCGACCAGGGCAGCCAATCACCCTTCTCCACGCATTCTGCAATCGCCAATCTGGATGAAAAACTATTCTCCACCATTTCCAACCCGGCACCGGGTAGACGGCTTGATTAATTGCCGCAACCGACCAATAAGTCCAAACAAACAAATCAGATAAACAATGAAGCCATCACGTGTGAGTGTCGGGAGACAAACACACATCATCTTGGGTGGTGCACCTTCACACACTTTGCTCCTTCACTCTGCCCCATCTGAGGTATCTCAAGAATATCTGCCTGCCTTTAGGCGGTTCTTCAGGTTAGATGATGTGACAGCTGCAGGACCGGGGCCGGTACCTGCATCAAACGGGGAAAGCCCTTGGCGTGAACTACCACTCAAGCGGAAATACTCTCAGGCTGGTATTGCTGAGAGTGGAGCACGTCACGAACACAGGCGGGTGGTGCAAATGCCACAAAATAGTGGTGTCATTACACAGGAAGGAACTACAGCCCCCAAGCCTACGGCCTTGACACAAGGCCTCGAGAACATTTCAACTTCATTCGCCTCTGCTACCTCGGTTGACTCTATGTCTGAGATAGACTATGATGAAGGAGCAGAGGATGACGAAGCAGCGGCTGCTCAACTTCTACATGATGAGAGCACTGTCACCAGCTTTAATCGATCTTATGAAAGATCCCAAACTGATGAGGATGACGAGGTGGATGTGGAGTTCCTGAATCATTCATTCATTTACTACCAAACCGCCCCGGCCTCACCACCCCTCCGGCCCCCGATACGCTCTCCTTTACCAGCTTCTCCCATTGAGCTCGAGGTCACTCCATCACAATTCCCGCACCTAATACATGAAGACTCTCTCAACTTGGCCACTAACCTATATTCATTCTCTACATCTTTTTACACCTCTTTCAATAGTGTTTCTTCCTCCTATGAAGAGAGTGAGGTCCTGGAGCATCACATACCACCCTCTACATTACCCCCTCTTCCCCCTCTCTCATCACTCACAGATCTCGAAGACCTTCCTACATCGAAGGAGCTGGAGAAGCTGCAGTCTCACAATGCCCAAAATCCATTTTACCGCCCTAAGCCCATCTCATCAATTGTTGGTATCATCAGCATCTCCCGACCCATCCTCTGCCGCAACAAGTCTGAAATAGTGAAACTGACGGTAGGAGATGAGACAGCATCGGGAGTGGGGGTGACTATATGGCTTGATTCTGGCACAGTGGACATGAGAGACAAGCTTTGTAATAGCAGGATCAGGCCATTGGATGTGGTGCTACTCCGAAATGTAGTACTAAATACATACATGGGAAAGGTGTATCTGAACAGTATGAGGAATGGGAAGACCGTGATCGAGGTGTTATATAGATGTGGAGAAAGAGCGGGGGGGTACCGGCCAGACTTGGGGCAAAAGAAGGTAGTCAAGGATCAGCAGGTAGAGAAGGTGAAGAGAGTGGTAGAATGGGTTGAGAGCTTTGTGGGGGTTGGGGGTTGGGATACCACAGGAGCAGACGGGGACACGACAATATTACCAGAGGATACACAACTACCCGAACGAAGCAGTCTGAAGGCAGGTTTCGAGATTTCCTCGTGGTGATTCTATGGTATATACCCCACGACGCATTTTTTTTTAGGATAAGGTTTCACATACGGTTATAGTTCTTCGTAGTCTGCCCCCTCCCGCCGACGGTCTTCTGTAACTCTGTGATAAACAGCACGAAAATTAGATCTTTGTGCTTAGGGCGTTTTTCTGTATCGAATCCTGTGTTCCCCGACGTCGGAAACCCTCTGATTGTCGAGTTCGACAAAGTGGGCTCGTCCTGCACGGTGTTGTCGGGTAGGTATCCATCCACTGGCGTCAGGCTGTGGGCTGCAGATGCAGTGCATCGAGACAATGTTGCAAGAATAAACAGATGAATAAATTAGGGCGGCGATGTGCAGGAGCTACACGGGGATAATGGTTGCGGACTGGATCGAGCCCTGTGCCTACCTACTTAGAGTAGTAGCTGGGCTGATCAACGTACTGTAAGTAGAGTGACAAGGCTGTTGTCTTACCTGGGCTTATTCCGAGTCGGTGTATGAAATTGCGATGATTTACTTTGGGGTATGTAGAGTACGGTAGAG
>Ga0307514_10005560_pt1 | contig 11185 bp, 5 predicted proteins | sample 16_EM_MG_FD_203088 | JGI IMG/M metagenome (GOLD analysis project Ga0307514, IMG submission 203088) | Populus trichocarpa ectomycorrhiza microbial communities from riparian zone in the Pacific Northwest, United States - 16_EM | ecosystem: Host-associated > Plants > Roots > Unclassified | place... | reverse complement strand
CTATTTTGTTTTTTAATGCGGATAGTCAAAGACTTTTAGCTAAAGAGTCTTTCTCTAACGTGTTTATTAATGTGGGTTCTAATTTAATGTTAGCATGTGATGATTGTATAGTTTTATTTTTTATTTGTTTATTGACGTAGGTCCAATTGAGTGAGCATGTGATTGCTGTAAAAATTTTATTTAAAAAAAAATGTTAAAGAGTGGTAAATGAAAGTGATTCTCATTTTATTATCTCAAGTTTATATATATATATATATATATATATATATATATATATATAAACTCAGTAAAAAAGGAATTTGACTCTGGTCTAGCTATCTAGAAGGGAAGTGGTAGATATAGAGGTGATTAAGAGTGTAATTACAATTATTTTTAAAGTATTTTTTACTTGAAAATGTATTAAAATAATATTTTTTTATTTTTTAAAATTATTTTTGATATCAGCGCATCAAAATGATCTGAAAACACCAAAAAATATTAATTTAAAATAAAGAAAAAAATATAAAAAAATATAAATTTTTTAAAAACACTTTTAAAATACAAAAACAAAAAGATCTATAACTGAAAAGTGAAGATTATTATTTTGAAAATGGAAGATACCTTAGAGATTTGGTTTTGGCTTAAATAGTTTTGGAAATAATCCTTCGTTAATAAAAATGGAAAGGAAAAGAAAAAAAAATTGTCTCGGGAGAAGGAAAGAGGATGTATAATAGTGTGGTGATGATTGTTTTTTAAAGTGTTTTTGGTTTGGAAATACATTAAAATAATATTTTTTATTCTTCACATAGCATATCAAAACAATCCAAAATTATTAATAAATAAATAAATTTTAAAAATAAATAAATTTAATTTTTTTTAAAATATAATTTCAAGAATCGCGTTCTTTGACCCAGCTAAGAGAACGTTTGGGAACGCGGCTGCGACTGCGTTCCCAAAAAATTTAATTTTTTTTTTACTAAAATTGAATATGGTTTGTATGTTTTGGATCGTTTTAATATGCTATGTCAAAAATAATTTTTAAAAAATGAAAAAACATCATTGGCATGTATTTTAGCACGAAAAGTTATTTGAAAAGCACCCGTAACCACACTGTCAAATACGCTTTAACTCTTGGCAATTACAAATATGGGAGCGAGACTACTGTATGGAAATACGGAGAGAATACATGCATGTTCATTGACACATTCATCATGAAAGCAAGAGGGCTTGCCTACTTCATTCATCATGGAGAGAATCGTTATTGTTTTCTCAGGAAAAAAGAAAAAAACTTAATTGCATTTAGACATTTCTAACACATTGCATTAGTTCCTAATCATCTATGCTCAAGAATGATGGTAAATCTAAAGGGTTGGCGTGAAGATTAAAGAATTTTATTTCCTTTCTTAGCTGTATATATGAGTTTAAAGTTGGAAATCAATCTCTAGAAGAATTTATTAAATACCTTATAATATACCAAATTGATGCGTGGTTAAGATTATATGAGAAATAATTTTTTTTTATTAATATAGAAGTTGATCTGATAATTATTTATCCCAAGCAAAAAAAAAACTTAATAATAATGGTTGATTCCCTTATTATTTTTCCAATAAACAGTATCTAAATAGGATTTTCTTTTCGTTTCCTTTTTTTTGCAGAGAAAGAAAACAACATGTTTGAGAGTGTGGTTGCAGTTGTTTTTTAAAGTGTTTTTCACTAAGAAATGTATCAAAATAGTATTCTTTTATTTTTTTAAAAATTAATTTTAATATTAGCGCATAAAAATAATTTAAAAACACCAAAAACATATTAATTTGAAGCAAAAAAAAAATAAAAAAATTTAAATCTTTTTAAAAACATTTTTGAAACATAAAAACAAACAGTCATCAGTTAAATGACATCTTAAACAATCCTTTTAATGCTAAAAAAAGAATGTGTATAAAAAGTAGGAAGGCATTCACTAGATCAGATCAACACTAAATCACGACCACGAAAAAAAATATTTCTTCTCTCTTGACTCAGCAAAATGGAAGGTGATTGTTGATTAATCTTAATAATTATACACTATAACTAAGAAAGATTAATACATTTAAAATTATGAAATATATAGTGTAAGAAACCATCCAAAGCCCTCAGCTTTTGACTTTTCTAACATGAGACCCTACCAAGAAGCTGGGGCTGACCAAACGGAACGCAGCTCTTCCCTCGAACGGGGGCCATCATAGATTTTGATAGAACGGAGAAATCCTTTTCTCAAGGAAATAGAAAACAAGAGAAAAGGAGAGAAAGGTCTGGCAGAACACTGTCACCACACTTTCACACATTTGGCAATACATCATAATTGTAATACTAACGAAGGACCCACAACTTTGATACAAGAGATTTGGAGGATTGGAAGCTTTTTGGCTAGCTAATTGGGGGCCAAAGTTATAGAAGCCAAAGAAAGCATTGATGATGGTGGTGGAAATAATTGCAGGGAGGAGCGTCATCACGTGTGAAAGGCTGGACCACTCCAGGCTGGTTGGTTTATAATATATACGAAGAAGAAGAAGAAGAGGAGGAGGAGGAAGAAGACGCTCCTCCTCTATCCAAAGTTTCTCCCCACTTACCCATTGAATAATAATTTGTATGAGGAGATATTCATGAATGAGGCACGCCAACATATTAGTATAGAGTAAAATATTTACATATGGCAATAAGGTGTTCGAGCTCGTAGGTTTTAGTGCTCTAGGACTAAGATCCTTTGACTCTTGAGACCTGCAAAAACCAAGATGGTCAGCAGCTTTGCTATATATATGTCTGTGTTTGTGTGATGTTTCCAATGCTTACAACGCAGAGGAATCACGATTCCAGGCCTCAGCTTTTATTCTATGAAATTGGGACTTCATATTTTTTCGGATTTGCTTCTAAACACTCAAATCAATAATTTAAAGAACAATTATATATTCAACTAGATAATTAACAATATAGAGTAAAAATATATATATGTGGGTAATTCCTAAGAACAAGTCAATGACATGTCAGTAGACCAGCCAAGAGCTAATATTGTGACCTATAGATACATTGATACCAAGTATAATGTGTGCAAGATGATGGTGGCTAAGTGTATATTTTGATGTTGTTATTTAAGTTGTTTTTTTTTTAAAAGAATTTATTGAAATATGTTTTTTTAATTTTTAATTTTTTTTTGATATTAATACATTAAAATGATTTAAAAACACAAAAAAATAATTAATTGAAGACTAAAAAAAATATTCATAAATTTTTAAAAATATGGTTGGACCGCAATGTAAAACAGAGTTTAAGTCTAAGCAAGTAGAATATTAAATGTTGTTATTGATCTCATAAATAATTATACGATCGATCGATCGTTGACTAATGAACTAACCAACCATTAATAATTTAATCAATTAAGCTACTTGTCCTTCATTTCTATCTTCTATTAAGAAAAAATTACAACTAGAAACTAAATCTTGAGTGAAGGCAAGTAAAGTAAATAGAGCCTTGCAAAATTAAATAAAGTGTGGGTGTTCTAAGATTTCAAATCTAAAAAAAAAAACAATTATCCCAAGTAGCATTAAAAAAAGACATGTAAAGAGAAAAAAAGAAATAAAGATAAATAAAGCTATAAATAAAGTTGTAAATAAAAGAAAAAATTGAAAAAAAAAAGATAAAATTGAATTGACTTGTCGAAACCACATTCATAGGCCAACAATTTCTTCTGTTAACTGAATGATTTATTTATAATGGTACAAAGTAAAATTCATCCCAACTTGTCCTAACATTACTATTGCAAACTACACCAACTAATTGAATAAGATACAATAACACTTTTGCAAAGAATCAAAATACCAAGGGGTTTCTACCGTGGAGTTTGTATTATTTTTCTCATCATAACACTCCTGCTTTATATCAGTAATAGTTGGTTGATCTATAATCCTCATAAGGATAATGTCGCAATGGTCAAAGACCATATTACATCTTTATCCAAGCCATTAGCTTATGTATCATTTTCTCTCATTGAGAAAATTAAATTAAAAAAAATCTTTCAATAAGATTTTTTTTGACTATATGTTATAGTGTTAAAGGTCTTGTTTAATCATTCTTTCATATATGTGTGTTGCATTCTTTTGAACTAGGTTTTGGTTAGCTTACCTTGTTACCACATTCTTTACATTTATTAATAGATATTAGTGATTGTTTCCGAACTCATCATTTTTATCATTGAATATAACTGATTTCTATTATAGATATTTTGTATGTCATTCCTTGCAAAAAGGCTTTTTATACCTAAAAGGTTTGGCCTTCCATCATATACCAATTGATTCAACTTTGCTCCCCCCTCCCCCCTCCCCCCTCCCCCAAAGTTTTCTTTTTAGATAAAATTGAATGACAAGTGGGATACCTTTATACATCTGAGAAAGGTTTATCATGATTTTCTTATGTTAATATTCTAGCCTTACCATGATTGATATATCTCTTACTTATAGCAACATCAGTCACCAACTCCAGCCTTTATCATAGTCAATTAGGTTTTACCTTTTACAATTTTATTTTTCCAAAAAGTCTTTATAGTTTGGGGATAGCCATTGTTGTTGTTATTTTAGGGAATGGAGTATTATCTATTTTCAATTTTTTTTTCTAGAAAGAGAATATGATTAACATCTAATACCTTTTAAAGGGATCATATGGTTTCCAAAGAGCTTAATTTGCCCCCAACTTATTTATTGGTTGAAGATTTCTTTTGCTTTTTTGATATTAAAAGAGTATTTTTTTTAATTATCTTTGACCAGTTTGGTAGTATTTGTGTCTTTGCTACAAGGTTTGTTAGCCTCTTTAGGGTTTTTTAATAGTCATTTCAAATAGTCTTCCCTTTTTAAGCTCTACAATCGACATAAGTTACTATTAGACTTCTTTAAAATTCTTATTCGAGTTTAAGTTAATTACTGAATGAGTGTTTGTGATGTCATTCAGATAGAAAATTAGGAAAGATCATCTTAATAACTTGTTTTTTACTCATTTTGCTACCAACTTTTCATAATAAGTTGCATCATTTGTAAGGGTGTATATGTCTAGTTATTTGGTTTTAAAAAATCTCTTGTTGATGTTCCTACTTTATTCATTTCAAACTATATATCTAATAACACTTGGTTTTTAAGTCAAACAAAGAGCATAACTCTTTATAGATTCTATTAAATCTTATATTATCCTAGCTAAGTTAGTCAATGTTACCTTTTAGTTCTATTATGTAAAAATGCTCATGGAAATGAGTCTTTATCTTTTTCCAACTATTGATGGAGTTGGGTGGGAGGGTAGAGAACTAATGGAACGTTGTTTTGGTCAGTGTCAGTGATGAACCAAACAACCTTAGCTTATGAAGGGATTTATTGCACCATTGCCATTTTAGCTGGTGTACTTAATAATGAGTTTTCTCATTTATTGGTTGTAATACCTCGATGTAATCATAATTTTTTTTTTCTAAATGTCACTTTAAGAAGTTCAGAGTAATTTTTTTTTAATAATATTCTTATTTTATAAGTTCCCATTTGAATACCCACCAAAATCTTAGTAGAGTCTCCTCTATTTTAGCACATTTCCTATTATCCAAGCTTAGTTCCTGTATGAAAAACCAAGTCCCTAACACCACAATAAAAAGGTAGAATAAACACATTCATCCAAATATTACAAAAAAAAAAAAGCAATAAAAATTTCTTACACATTAAACTTGGTTGTCTCTAGTTAATTATTATATAGATATCATCCTTTTTTGTTAACTTTAAAAGCAATGTAATAGTTAATAATTAACTAGAGACAATCGAGTTTAATGTTGTCTAGTAGTATTAGATGATTTTGTAGACAATATCACATTTTTCTTTAAAATATTTGACAATGACAAAAAAAATAAAGGTCTTAAATACTAGTATATAATTAATTCTTGGTACACTACTTTCCCGGTTATGATAATACAAAGGTGTTGTGCATACTACATAACTTCCATTTCAATTTACAAATTTATTTTCTTAACCTTTATACATAATGACCAAATTTATTTTCTTCCACACATTATTAACTTTCATTATGATAATACAAAGGTGTTGTGCATACTACATAACTTCCATTTCAATTTACAAATTTATTTTCTTAACCTTTATACATAATGGCCAAATTTGTTTTCTTCCACTCATTATTAACTTTCATTAACTTTATTACACAAAGTTCTTTTCTATAAACTACCAGCTTCCACACAAGAAGTTGATTCCATCAATTTCACAATCTCCATATATGGAGTCCTCAGATAAATTTTATAACCTCCACATATGGAGTTCACTTCCCATGAAATTTCAAAAACCTCCTTACATGAAGTCTATTCCATAAATTATATAATCTTCACATATGGAGTTCATTTTCATATAATTCTAAACCTCTTTGTACAAAGTCTATCATCATGAAACTACATAACCTCCACACTTGAAGTCCATATTAACAAATCACAAAACCTTCATATATGGAATCCATTTTCATAATTCATATAACCTCCTTACACGGAGGCTATATCGCTTTTCATAATATATATTTCATCTTTACTCAATGATCATACTTAAATTATTGGTTCAAGAATTTATACTAAAAAATCAATTCACAAGATAATATTTAGATAAAAAAAAATCTATGTCTTGATAGTTGCAAATTCAAGAGATGGGGTTTAGGGATACCTATCTGGTTCTTCGACGCTACGAACTCTAAAAGCAGATGACCAGGTTTCCACTGCCTCCCTTATTTCAAAAGAAATTTGCATTTTAGTCTTATATTCACAAATTCTTCATTCAACTTTCACTTTTTATATTCCTTAATCATATTTACGAATCACATATATTTATATCTATATACCTATATTTTTCATTTCAAGGTTTAAGATATCCTTCTTTTCTTACAAAATCAATTACCACAAGTAAGTTTATTTGTAACCTCTTTTAGATGCATCAATTATATACATATAAGTATATACACATTCATCACCTTTTTCTTTCAAAACTAGGAATCATGGTGTTATACATAATTTTCTTCTTTTCCTAACCTCCTTCATTTCATTTATATTTTTAAACATTCCCATCTACCAAAATGTTATAGCCTAAGTTTATTTTTTCTTTTTTTAATTCTCATGCTTATTCACCTTATAGATATTGATTTATAACTATTCTAAAACAATAAACCAAGTTACATTTCTTCCCCTTCTTCGCTCAATTTGACTGAACTTAGCAAAAAGTTCCCATGAATTTCTTTTGAAAATTTTTCACCAATTCCAAAATACCATTAAACCATCCCTCTACTCTTTGTCTAACATAATAATCCCTCATTTATTTATCTACTAAAATACCTAATTTCTAACTAAATTAACCCATATTCAATTTAACCATATACTTCAATGAGTCAAGAGAAAAGTTTGTATTACCTTCAAGTTTTGAGGAAACAAGAGAATTTTTTACAAAAATCCTTAAACCTCTTTCTTTTTTAGCTCTAAATACTTCCTTCTCTCTCTAGCCTTTTTCTTCAACTCTTATTCTTCCTTTGGTCTTGTGATTTCTTTAATTCCTTTCAAGATATTCACTTAAGAACATGCATGCCAATCTACTCTCACTCATTTCTTTATTTGTTTGGAAGAAGAAACAAAAACTCTTTAGATTCTCCTCTCTCTCTCCAAGCCATTAGTTTCTGACTCTTTTTTAGGGTTGATTTTTTTAATTTATATCTACACACATAGTATATCTCCTGTATATGCCCCTTATATGTCACCAAATATCCATTTTAGTCCCTAGACTTATTTTATATGTTTAAAGTGTAACTTACATGTCATGATGTATAATTATGGTCCTTACACTTATTTTAGATGTTTTTTTTGTATCATAACAAATTCCCTTAAACAAAAATGTGGTTTATTACCGTTATTTATTTCCATCTTTATTTTATCCATATTATTATTATCATCATCATCATCATCATCATCATCATCATCGGGTTTTACATTGGTCATCTTTTCTTGAGAATTATTTAAAACTAGTTATCTTTATTTCACTGGAAATTGGGTGCAACCTATCAATCCACTCTGGATATGAATAATTATATGTAGAACTGAATTTTCATCCAATATGTAGTGTAATTTCTCTTAAGTTCTAAGCAAGTTCAACCTTGTTTATCCTTCCCCTGGCTTGGTGATTGACATTAAAGGCTTGTTGTGTAAGATGATTAAAGTTCCTCAATTGCAAAATAACTTAAAAGGCATTAAACTACCTTATGACAAGTTATTGTGGTAGGTAATATGGTCGTTAAGCCATATAATTGACATGTAATTACATGTATACTTGCAAAGCAAAGAGCATAACTCTTTATAGACTCCATTGCATTCTTTATTATTGTAGCTAAGTCAGACAATGTCATATTTGGTTCTATTATGTAAAAATACTCATGAAAATAAGCCTCTATCTCTTTCCAACTATTGATAAAGATGGGTTGAAGGATAAAGAACCCATGTAAGGTTGTTTTTGGTTAATGATGAACTAAACAACCTTAGTTTATAAAGGGATTTGTTGCACCATTATCATATTGGTTGGTGAACTTTGTGATATGTTTCTTCATTTATTAGTTATCTTTCATTGGGAACTATTTAAAATTACTGATATTTTTCCATTGGGAATTGGGAGCAACCTATCAACCCATTCTAGATATGGATAATTATGTGTAGTATTAATTGTTTATCCAATATCTAACCTGATTTTTCTTAAGTTCTAGCTAGTTCAACCTTATCTATCCTTCCCTTAGCTTAGTGATTGACATTAGGAGCTTGTTGTGTAAGAGGAATAAAGTTCCTCTATTGCAAAACAATTTACGAAGCATTAAACTACCCTATGACAAGTTATTATGGTTGGTAATGTGGTTATCAAGCCATACGATTGGCATATAATTACCAGTATACTTGCAGGGCAACATGTGTATCAAGGATGACTTTGCTTAGGCTTAGTTGCAATTAGTGTAGAGCTTAATACATTAGCATGTAATACCTTACATAGGGCATCATGTTTCCAAACAACCCACTAGAGTGCTTGTGATTGTAGAAATTATTAAAACTTCACCTATGTGTATGGGCCTATGAATTTCCATATATACTTTACTGTAACCCATTTTAGATATGATTTAGTTGATCAAATATGGTCTGCATAATTTTTTAACCATCATAATATTATTGTGGTAGGTCATGTTCGTTGTTCTCTCATTCTCTATTTGGATAGATCACACATCAAAATTAAAGAGATTTAATGGTTGATAAATATGCACAAAAAGAGTTTATTAATCTTGTAGTAAAGTTGTAAAGGCTATTAAAGTAGTCGATGTCAAAGCGTACTATTTTAATATCAAAAGAGTTGAAAAATCTTTGACTGGTTGATGTTGTTTAGTTTTCCAAAACATAAAAACCCAATGGAAATAATAATTTTTAAATCTTTTTAGAAGTTCCAAAGATCTTATTAGACAATTTAGGGTGATTTAGGGTTTGAATGAAAATTACCTAAAGATCAATTTTTTTTTTTAGGTTTGATAAACTCTTTAAAGTTGAGTTGTTGCAGATCACAAGTCCTTCAATTATTCAGCCTCTAACATTAATCCACATGAACCACTAAATAAAAAAAAATTAAAACTATTTTAGGAGATAAGGATTGTTATACATTGAATAATAGCTTTTTTGTTTGTTTTCAACTTTATCTAGTGACATTAGATCTTCCATTATCAATTTATCAAAAAAATATAAGGCATATTATTTGATTTATTGAGAAAATATGATAACCTTATTAATGAAAAAAATATCACTTTACCATTTGAAAAATATCTCATATATTACTTCATGATTGTTTTAGAAATTTATGCAATCAAGTCCCTACTTGATTTTTCGAGTTCTAGATTTATAATCCTCCCATATAAATCGCACTCTAGTCCTTAATTTTTGAAAATTATCTACAATCAAGTTTAACTTGATTAATCATCCTAGTTTAATTTCTTACTCATGGTCCTTAATGTAGGTAGTGCATTAGATTCCTTAATATGTTGGCCCAACTATAAATCACAATCCTAATCAAAATATAATTAAATAAGTTAAACTAAAAAATTAATTAATTTATATTTGAAGATCAAGTACATTGTCTAACAAAATGTCATGATCCTTCAAATATTAGAAAAGTCAAAAGTGGTTTGACTTAATCTTTCAGTTACTAGTTTTTTAATGTAATTATTATTCTTTCATCCAAAATGTTTCAATTTAAATATTAGAGCATGAAGCATGTCTGCTCTATCAAATTATGTTTGTTTTCAATACCATAGTCATTAATTATTTGAATGAGGATTAAACTATTTTCAAATATCATTTCACCTTGTATAACGATTTCACAATCAATACCATTCGAGAATATATGAAATATTTTTTCTAATTCATATAGGATGATAAATTCTATATTAATCACTTAAATTCCTTCATATAATAATATTATATTCAATATTTGCTCATTTATTACCTTGATTAAGACAACATGTAGTCAGAATCTTATAATTATAACCATTTTATATTTTACTTTGCAAAGAACTCTTGTCCCAAGTAGTTATGAAACTCGACCTAGGACCTAGGGCATTGGCTAGGTTTCAAATAAGCAAAACCTAGGCTTTCAATTGGCAAAGTCAAGCCCAGGCGACCTGCCGGGTTAACCTGAATCTCGGGTGACCTAGCGTAACCCATGTGAGATCCAAATATATTTTTTAATAAACCCAAAAAATATAAATTAATTTATGAATACTTAACCTCACATATTTCTTTATAGCCTACATCCATATGAAATGTTCCTTAATTTCTCCATGTGGGATAACTATATATAGCCTACATTTACATGGATTGATTTTTAACTTCTCGATGTGGGATAACTATACTATACTTCACATTTCTTTTCTATATTTTACATTCACATAAATTGTTTCTTAACTTTTCGGTGCGGGATAACTATATTACACTTCATATTTTTTTTATAGCTTACATTAACATGCATTGTTTTTAAATTTTTTTGATATGGGATAACTATATATGGCTACATTACATGCATTGTTTCTTAATTTTTTAATGTGATATATATATATATATATATATATATATATATATATATATATATATATATGCTAGAAC
>Ga0307514_10005559_pt1 | contig 11186 bp, 14 predicted proteins | sample 16_EM_MG_FD_203088 | JGI IMG/M metagenome (GOLD analysis project Ga0307514, IMG submission 203088) | Populus trichocarpa ectomycorrhiza microbial communities from riparian zone in the Pacific Northwest, United States - 16_EM | ecosystem: Host-associated > Plants > Roots > Unclassified | place... | reverse complement strand
ATGGATCCACCAAGGCCGACGACCGTTCGGAGCTGTTGAAGCAGTTCAACGCGCCTGATTCGACTTTCTTCATCTTCTTGCTCTCGACTCGTGCTGGAGGTTTGGGATTGAACTTGCAGTCCGCCGATACTGTCATCATTTACGATTCGGACTGGAATCCCCACCAGGATTTGCAAGCACAGGATCGTGCTCATCGTATCGGCCAGAAGAACGAGGTCAGGATTTTGCGGTTGATTACTTCCAACTCTGTCGAAGAACGAATTTTGGAGCGTGCCCAGTACAAATTGGACATCGATGGCAAGGTCATTCAGGCCGGTAAATTCGATAATAAATCGACGAGTGAGGAGCGAGATGCTCTCCTGCAGATCATGTTGAAGGCGGAAGAAAAGGAAGCCGGGGATAACGAGGAGCTTGACGATGATGAGCTCAATGAAATTTGTGCGCGAAACCCTGACGAATTGATCCTGTTTAAGAAGATGGACCAGGAGAGGGAACGAGATCCGGTTTACGGTGATGGCAGGAAGTCGAGACTGTTCACCGATGCTGAGTTGCCGGCTCTGTACTTGCAGGACGATGTGCTGCCGATCGAGGAACCTGTGGGGCCTATTGGTCGTGGAGCCCGTGAACGCAAGATTACCAGCTATGATGACGGCTTGACGGAAGAGCAATGGTTGGATGCCATCGACAACGACGAGGACAGTATCGAAGATGCTGTGAATCGCAAGCGTGCTCGCATCGAGCGTCGCCAATTTAACAAGGCTAAGCGTGGAACGTCTGGTTATGAGGAGGTCGAAGGCAGCTCGCCGCCACCTGAGAGTCCCGAAGAGCCAGTGCCTCCACCGACTATCAAGCGTAAGCGGGGAAGGAAGTCCAACGCGGAGAAACGCCGCATGGAAGAGCTCGAGGAGCAGGCAACCAAGGCAATTTATATCCATCCCAATCCATCCCAAGTATGCTCTAACAATCTCAAAGCCTAGAAAGCGACAGCGTGTTAACAAGGCTGGGTTTGTGTCGTCCGACGGCATTTCTCCCGGCAACCGTGCCCTGTTGCAAACTGCGTGCGAGACGATCTTCGAAGCAGTCAAGAGCTTGGAGGAGCCCGACACTGGGCGCCTTCGTTCGGATATCTTCGAGAAACTTCCAAGCAAGAAGATCTTCCCGGACTATTACCACATCATCAAGCAGCCAATCAGTTTCAACGAGCTCAAGAAGCGCATGAGAAGCGGCGACTACACTTCGTTGGAGCAGTTCCAGGCGGATTTCAAGATGATGTTTGCGAATGCACGGATATACAACGAAGAGGGATCGATTGTGGTCGAAGATGCTAATGCCATGGAGGCACGTTGAAACCTCTCTATTCAACCGCTGTTCTCAGTCACTAACAATACACCTAGGCCGAACTCGATGCCCGCTTCGTTGAAGAGAAGAAAAGCTACGACGGTGTGGCCGGCAGCTCGGTGGGCGACGGTACATCCACTGGTGTGGTGTCGAGCACCGGTACTCCTGCCGCGACGGAAACACCTCACATCCGTCTCAAGGTCCAGAACCCACCAGCTGGCTCTCCAGAGCGTGCCGATAGTCCAGACGATTCGGATTGATTGATTGATCAGTAAATGGGCTGGGCTTCGACGTTTACTTGCTTCCCCCTTCCTTCACCTCTACCTTTTATCTTTTTACCGTTACTCCCGTAGTTTGGTTCTAGTCTCTTACTTGCTTCATCGTCTATGCACTTTTTCACCGGTTTCATTTCTCTCGCTTTTCATTTCTCTCAGCGTCTCTGTTTTCCACGTTCACGTCGGATACGTGCATGTGATTTCCGTTTCTTTTTGTACTCTTAAAGATGTACGGGTTCAGTCCAGTTCAAGTAGCTTCGGGTTTTTTTCCTACAGGTAGGCGGGCGGACGGGTATTGTGTGCGTGTGTGCGGATGTATGGAGAAGTAGTTAGATAGGCCATTTACCACTGATAAAAATTCAGACTCTATTACACGATATCTACTCTCCTCATACAGCTGTAACAGTGGCCGATCATATCCAACCAAGGAAAACAACAAACGCCTCACGCCCCTTCCCACCCCATCAAGACCAACGTTTTTATACATTCATTCTTCGTCCGAGGACGCCTCGTCGTCGTCCGTGTCCAGCAACTTGCTCATGTACGGACCGTCGAGCCAGTAGCCAAGCTTTGCGTAGTAGTTCCGTACACCGACTCCAGAAATACTGTAGCCAACAGGTCAACTCGCATTCTTCGAGGGTTATTTTTGAGGAACGTACACTGATATTTTCTTACTACGGTGTTCATACTTCGCAATCCTCTCGGCGGCCTCCATCAGGAGTGTTCCATACCCCTGATGTTGATACTTCCTCGGATTCCTCGAATGCACTGGTACAGCAGAGCCATACACATGGAGCTCTCTCACTAAGCTCGTCGGCTGTCCAGTAAGTTCTTTCCTAAACGTCCGATCCGAGCACTTCCTCAGCCTCAACAGTCCAATCAAAATATCCTGCTTGGGGTCCTCATAGCTGAGAAACGTCTCCCAGCCACCATTGGCAGTATAGTCCCTCCGCAGGAACTCAACCTGGTCTGGTCGGACTTTGTTTTTGACCTCTTGGATACCGACTTCGCGCGTGCGCACGTCGCGGCAGGTCGTCCCGAAGTCTTTCATCCTGCTCAGGGCGAGTTCGCGGAGGTTGCCGTTTTCTACGCCGGCGGTGACGAGCGGCATCGGGATGTCGCGTTGGACGCGGTAGATTCGGGTCCATGGGGGGATCAGCGCGAGGATGCGGGCCACGAGGTCGATCAGGGCGTTGGGTGTGTAGTTCTTGTAGCGGCCGGTGCGCCAGAGCTCGTACAGGCCGGTGCCGCGGATGACAAGAGTGGGGTAGATCTTCAGCCCGTCGGTGCGGAAGTCGGGGTTTTCGAAGTACTCTCTGAACTGGTCCAGATCTCGCTCCATACCCACGTTGGGGAGATCCGGCATCATGTGCGATACAACTTTGTAGCCTGCGTCCTTCGCCAGCCGGAAGCTCTCGCATACTGCCTTGACGGTGTGGCCTCGATTGGTATCCCGTGCTACGTCTTCGTAGAGACTTTGCACGCCGATCTCGAGCCGTGTGCAGCCATACCGCAACATAGAGCTGAGGTGCTGGTCAAGGCAGTAATCAGGTCGGGTCTCAATGGTTATGCCAACACACTTTGTCTGCGACTGCTCAGCCAATTCGACGGCCTCGTCAACGTTTTCAGCGGTGTAGCCGGACAATGCGTTATGCAAACTAGCAACGAACCAGTCCCTATAGCTCTCCGGCAATGACATGAAGGTCCCACCCATGATGATGTACTCCACCTTGTCTACACTGTGCCCTAGCTGCCGCAACTGGTCCACTCTGCCCCGTGCTTGCTCGAACGGATCGTAGCGTGCCCGAATTGCTCGCATCGATGTGGGCTCGTATCCGGTGTATGACTGAGTGCTGTACTCGAAGTCCGAATCCGGGCCTCCGGGGCAGTATACACAGATGTTTCCAGTCTGTCATTCACTTAGCTTTCACCTCACGGCAATTACAGGCTGACCGGGCCTTACATATGCAATATGTGGACACCGATGAGGTTTGCACATGACCGCGACGACCGCAATTCCCGAGCTCGTCCGCACCGGCTTCTGAATAAGCTTCCAATTGATATACTTCTTGTAATGTTCCGGAATGGCCGCCATGATCGCCGTGAGCGGCGGTATAGTGCTAAGCTTGTATTTCTTCGAGACCTGGCCTCGCAACGAGTTCAAGTTCGTGACCTTTGACCCGTCGTTCTCTTCGTGGTCTTGGATCAGTTGGTGCGCGATGTCTGCGCATGCTTGCATAAACCGTTCCCGTTCTGGCGCGAGGTTTCCGTGCTTCTTGCCGCTGGTCTTGCCGCCATAGGGCGCGGCGGAGGTTCGGGGTGCCATGGTTGTGGGAATTTGGATGTGCGGTTGCGGTGGTGGGCGACGGGCGGTGGGGGTTGAGTCTTTAATCACGAGGGGTAGGTATGGGTACTGCGCTATGCTACGGAAGGTTAGAGTCTATGATACTTCCATGCAGGAAAAACACGGGTGTGACGCGAAGAATGATGCATTCATAAAGTTGTCGTTTGTAGCAACCACCACACACATCCGGGAAGGACGGAAGGCTCGTCGACAAACAAATAACCGCAGGCACCTGGAGCTGCCCTTTAACGACACCCATCCCGCTTCGGACGTTCCTCAACAATGCCGGAGGATGTCAACGATATGCATTCGATGCGAGATCCTGCCCGATCTCATCACGGCCGGCGCGACTCAATAGCCAGCATTTCGAGTTTTTACAGCGATGTGGAAATGGCACAGGATGAGGTGCGTGTCCACGATCTCGCGTAAAGTGTTGTTGAAGGTGCTAATAAGGCTTCAGATTTTTGCAGGACCAACGTCGGAGAGTCTTCCTACGAGTGCGGCTTCATTCCAGCATCGACGACGGCCACGGGCAGACTCGGTTACTAGTTGGTCGTTCTACCAAGCAGAGGGCGATGAACAAGAGCGTATGATCGGAGGCGGTGACGATGAAGCCCTGGAAGAATCGGATTTCGATATCGAGGAGGGTTACAATCGCAGGGACAGTCTTTCGATCCGACGGGATAGTCTGTCGCTGCGCCGTCATAGTCTGTCGCTGTGCCGGAAGTCGTCGGCGCAGGATGCACGGGTGTCGGATCCGTTGATACGGGATAGGGATAGGGAACCAGGCTCGACTCGACAACCGCACAGGACAAGTCAGACCATCTACATTGCCTCCGAGGACCTCACTATTGCTGTGACTGGATTCGTCACTAGCAAGGTTGGGTACTCGATCCATCTCGCTGCATCGTGGTTAACGTTGGGAGTCGCGTGGCTGGTATTTCGATGGTTCCCCCGAGCGCGTGTCAGACTCATTGGCAAAACATCACCTCTCGGTGATTGTGACTGGGTGGTGATCGAGGTAAGTCATCTTGGGGATAGGTGTGGCAAAATTCTGATCACAATGCTACGCACAGAACCAATGGAACGAATTCGCCTCGTACAAGGTCAAACGCCGCGAATATGGACAGACATTGTCAACGATCTTCGGACAAGGCAAAGAAAAGTCCATCAGCGTCCAGGCGTCGGACGACTATGACGACGATGATCCGATTATACCGCAGCTTCAACACCTAGATTATCGATACATAAGATTCTGTTACCACCCTCTGCAGGATAGGTTCATGCTCAATAATAATTGGCGGGCCCCTTCGTGGGATGACGTGCGGTCACTGAGGATGGGTCTCGACGGAGATGAGAAGGGCTATAGGCAAACCGTGTTTGGAGATAATGTGATAGATATTGAAGAGAAAACTGCCATGCAGATTCTGGTTGATGAGGTTGGTACCGCTGCTCGCCATCCTTCCACTCCCATATCTCACGAGTGTATGAAGCTGAAGAAATGTTCGTATCGTGAGTCCAGGCTTTCCATCCATTCTACGTATTCCAGATTGCAAGTCTCGTACTTTGGTCCCTCGACGAATACTACTACTACGCCGTGTGTATCTTCATCATTTCGCTGTTTAGCATCATGAGTACCCTGCTCGAGACCAAATCGGTAAGTTATTGAGAGATCACATTGGCTTCTCTGGTGCTTGGACTTACCATATGTTAGGCTATGCGTCGTCTGAGAGAGGTCTCCCGATTCGTCTGCAACATTCGAGTTCTGAGGAACGGCTTCTGTATGTTGGCTTTCTTCTGATGCGATCTTTGAGGGCTCACATAACCAGGGCGTTATGTGGCATCTTCCGATCTCATCCCAGGCGATGTCTACGAAATCACGGATCCCGAGCTATCTTTGTTCCCTTGCGACAGCCTGCTCCTCACCGGAGATTGTATCGTCAACGAGAGCATGCTCACTGGTAATGAATCCTTCCATAAAAGGATGGTCATCGATTGACATAATCAGGTGAATCGGTACCGGTTTCCAAACTGCCGTGCACCAACGAAGCCCTTCAACTGCTCAACCTCGGAGCGGCATCCGTACACCCGGCAGTGGCTAGATCCTTTTTATTCTGTGGAACCAAGATCATTAGAGCCCGAAAGCCCCAGGACGGAATCGAAGAAGAGGCAGTTGCCTTGGCTATGGTCGTCCGCACAGGATTCAATACTACGAAGGGAGCTCTGGTCCGGTCAATGCTGTTCCCGAAACCCACAGGCTTCAAGTTCTACCGTGATTCTTTCAAGTACATCGCTGTAATGGGTGCGATTGCGGGTCTGGGATTCATTGTCTCTTTCGTCAACTTCATTCGGCTAGGACTCGAGTGGCATCTCATCATTATCAGGGCCTTGGATCTGATCACCATCATTGTCCCACCGGCTTTGCCTGCGACATTGACGATTGGTACCAACTTTGCACTCTCCCGTCTGAAGAAGAGCAGTATCTTCTGCATCAGTCCGCAGAGGGTCAATATCGGTGGAAAACTCGATGTCGTCTGTTTTGACAAAACCGGTACCCTTACTGAGGATGGATTAGATGTCCTCGGAGTTCACTCCGTCACCCCGTATCCACACAAATTTTCCGACCTCATCGAGACCTCGCAGGCATTGCTGAAAGATACGCAAGGTTCGAAACCCGATCAGTCACCGTTTATATCACTCTTCAACACGATGGCAACATGTCATTCCCTGAGGCTTGTGGACGACGAGTTGATCGGTGATCCATTGGATCTGAAGATGTTTGAATTCACGGATTGTGTCTTTCAAGAGGGTGAGGGTGGAAATACGAATAGCGGCAACTCCCACGATCCACGGAATGCGGAAAGTGGTCCTAGCAGCGGTCTATCGCCGTCCGTCGTCCGCCCGCGTGACAGCCGTACGGCTTCCAATATTGTAAGTCTGTCTGCGCCGCCCATTGTTTTGAGATTGCTGACAATTGTAGAACCTTACCCAGGAGCTAGGAATCCTGAAGATTTTCGAATTCGTTTCACAGCTCAGACGGTCCAGTGTTATCGTAAAGCGGTTCCGTGCCTCCGGTGGTGATATTTATGTCAAAGGAGCACCGGAATGCATGCGCGAGATCTGTAACTCACTGAGTTGTAAGTAACCTACGTCAGCAAGAGAAACCCACGAGTACTGATCATCCACGGCCACAGTCCCCCCAGATTACGAGATGATGCTCGAGAATTACACCCGCAGTGGATACCGAGTGATTGCCTGTGCAACAAAGCATATGCCCAACCTGACTTGGATCAAAGCCCAGAAGATGAAGCGTGAAGACGCCGAATCTGGCCTCGATTTCGCGGGATTCATTATCTTCGAGAATAAGCTCAAAGACTCGACGACTCCCGTGATTGAAGGGCTTGGAAAGGCATCTATCCGGACCGTTATGTGTACAGGGGATAATATCCTCACGGCGATCAGTGTGGCCCAGAAGTGCAAGCTGATTGGGGAATGCCTCGTCTTTGTGCCGCATTTTGCTGAGGGAAATTCGCAAAGCCAGGATGCGAAGATACAGTGGGAGACGATCGATGGTACACCGGTTTTCCTGGATGATGTTACGCTGCTGCCGTTGCCTGGAGCCGATATCGCTGGACCGTACAGGACGTACAATCTGCACAATTACTGCATGGCTGTCACTGGTGAGGCATTCAGATGGATCATTGATTACGCGTCAGAGGATTATATCAACCGGGTATGACATCTCCGCCAACTTATTGCTCTTGCTAACAGGTTAGATGCTGGTTCGTTCACAAGTCTTCGCCCGAATGTCACCGGACGAAAAACACGAGCTGGTCGAGAAACTGCAAGAGCTCGACTACTGCGTCGGATTCTGTGGCGACGGAGCAAACGACTGCGGAGCCCTCAAAGCGGCTGATGTAGGTATATCTCTTTCGGAAGCAGAGGCATCAGTCGCTGCGCCGTTCACCAGCAGGATCTTCGATATCTCCTGTGTTCCGCAGGTCATCCGGGAAGGCCGTGCTGCACTGGTCACCAGCTTCAGCTGCTTCAAGTATATGAGTTTGTACTCGGCTATTCAGTTTACGTCCGTCAGCATACTGTATAAATCCGGATCCAACTTGGGAGATTTCCAGGTAAGCCATGATTTGTTCGAGATTTGGGATGGCCGCTGACCCTTAATCAGTTCTTGTTCATCGACCTTCTGTTGATCCTGCCCATTGCGGTATTCATGGGATGGAGCGGTCCATACCCCATTCTGAGCCCCAAACGGCCCACCGCCAGTCTCGTCTCCCGTAAAGTCCTTACACCGCTCCTCGGCCAGATATTTATCGCCTTCATGTTGCAATTCGCCTGCTACAAGGCCGCCGAAGTCCAGAGCTGGTACATCCCGCCGTTCCTCAGCCACGAGAAGGCAAACATCCCGAACTCCGCAAATACAACGTTGTTCCTGGTTTCTTGCTACCAGTACATCTTCGCAGCCGTGATACTCAGCGTCGGACCGCCATATAGATTGCCGATGCGTCACAATTGTATGTTCAAGTTCCACCCCGGTGTAACCTGAGACCACTGACTAACATCCACCCATCAGTTCCCTTCGTAGCAACAACCATTCTCGGCGTCGCCATATCCACATACATGCTTTTCTTCTGCCCCGGGTGGCTGACGGACCTAATGCAACTCACCCCGATGCCGGTAAACTTCAAGTTTGCGCTTGTAGCTGCGGCGATCATAGGCTTTGCGGTGTCGGTGACTGGAGAGCAACAGCTGTTTCCGCGTCTCGCAAGATTGTTAGGACCGAAGAAGGGCGGTGAGGGGGGCAAGAAGAGGAAGACTTATAAACTTATGGAGGAAAAGATGCGATTCTAGGGGGAGGGAGAAAGATTTGAAGTGTATTATAGTATAGTATAGCCAGGCGATGGAGGGAGGGGAGTTGATTGTTTTCTGTTCTGCTTCTCACAATTTCTATGTACGCCAATTCAGAAATTCCAGACTCTGGTTTGCATGCCGTTTCCATGCGTCAACGTGCAAACACCTGAACATAGCACATTCCGTAGATAGATATCGCAATTGGAACTCAACCCTTCCCGCTCCCACAGCACCATAGTAGAAAAGGCCCATAGTAGAAGGTAAACCACGCCGAGCCACAGCGTGCGTATATTCCGTCCCCCCAAAATGCCACTCCATCATCCATCCCTTCCTTCCGTAGCCGCCTAATGATCCCAAGGATGCTTCAGTCCCAACAGAACGGCACCATCCTTCTTAGCACGGTACCTGATGTATCCCCCCACCGGTCAGCACTCCTCCCTTCCATCCCCCCATCCCCATTTCCCAGATAGAGAGCATACATCAAGAAGAACCACATAGTAGCTCCCAGCCCCGTGGCGGCAAAGCGGTATAGCGGGCGCGCCGGGTGGATGTGGATCGGGTGGGTGCCGGGGCCTGCCATTGTCTCTATTTGTCCTTGTGAGGGCAGTAATCAGAGGAGGAGGTAGGGAGGGAGGGAGGTACTGTGTGCTGTGTGGTGGTTTCGAGGTGAGATTCAAGCTATGGTTGGTTCCCGGTTGGTCAAGATCTCCGCGGTGTGGGTTAGTGGCTTGGCGGGTCACGGGTGCAACTGCGCGAAATATCACGGAGTTACGGAGGATAGGATGGTTCTATAACAGGCAATTCACGGGAAAGAATTCTTACGGATATTATTATACAGCGTTAAACGTTGCGGGTAATTCTATCAACTCCACAACACTACCGCATTCGCTCCAACTCCAGCTCCTAAGTACGCCGGCCGACACCAGGCCATCATGTTTATACCGCTTCTTGAATCGATTGCTGTGTGACGACGGTTAGTGAGAAGATGAGATAAGCGGAAGGATGGTACGGAGATGGTTAGGCTAGGCCTACCAAGAATCTCTCCAGCGCGAGTTCGAAGTATTCCACGGCGACACCTTCGCCGCCAGGGTGTTCGATGGCTATATATCTGTCAGTCCGACTTGGCAATGGGCTCAAGGGGTAGAGTGAGAAGTCATACGTGATAGCGGGTTCTTAGTGACTATTCACGCAACCGTCAGCCACAGGCCGAATGGTTTCACTTGAAGGTTCCCTCCAACATACCAAACTCCACATAGAGGTTAACATAGATCTGATGTAGCACCGCACGAAGCGCATTCGTTTTGATATCCGTCAACATGACGAACTTCAGATTTGTCGGCGTCTCGTAGTAGTGCAGCTTGTACACACTGGTTCGGTAGGATAGGAATGTATCCTCGCTTTTTTTGGTCCATCAGTAGTCCGATTTGAGAAGAGGAGGTGGGTGAGGGTATACGAACGGGCCTGAGAGCTTTTTGACCATATTCCGCAGTGAGAACACGACTCCAAAGACCAGCTTTGCATCGTCCTGAACGCTGAGTCTTCCAGGCGGTGGGCGGAAGTTGGTGGTGGCGGTTGGCGCATCGGAGATGGTGTTTATCGAGCGCCTATCGGAGGCTATTACGGTCGGCGAGGAGATCGTAGAGAGTGATGGGGGAGATTGAGAACTGCGATAGGCTCGCTCGCGGTCTAGCCATTGCTTGACGTAGATGCATTCGCCTGGGGAGTGTGTTAGTTGCAGATGAGCTACACTGGATGAGAGGGTGCGAACAATGTCGATCGAAGATGTAGAACGAGTATATCGGCATTGCGACGCGACTGAGTGAGTGGGCTAAGGTGCAGCTCGAGGAAGCTGTTGGAGTTCGCGGTCGGGTAAGACGAACTAGAATGTTGCCTGCCTTGCCCAGGTGGGTTGTTGGGCTGAACAGGAGCTTCATTAGCTCACGAGACCATCTATCTATTCGACATCCAGGAAAATCCGCCTATACAAACACCCATGGTAGCCTCGCCCTCCGCCCAACCTCAAGCTCCTCAGATTGCATCCCCGGATCCCGAGCTCCAGGACCATCGACTTCAACCCGCTAGACATGTCTCTACACCAACAGTTGGACTCTCCCGTCACCACCGCAGAACCCCATCAATGGGTCGACAGCCAATCAAAGAAACATTTGATGCATGCGCATCGTATGAGAGTGACGAGGAAGGCAACGGGGGTGTTCGAGTCAACCAGTAGAGTGCCCTTGATACTGTGACGCTGGGCTGTTTTTGCATCAGTCTGATGTTTCCGGTGTGATTGGTTAGATACGTCTTGAAGGAGGAAATCGGCCGGGGATCATTCGGCGCTGTTCATGTCGCAGTGGATGGGG